>OIXA01002085.1_pt1 | contig 23715 bp, 17 predicted proteins | sample 1587721 | NCBI WGS metagenome assembly OIXA01 (sample SAMEA3888900, study PRJEB22519) | human gut metagenome | biome: human gut; feature: human-associated habitat; material: faeces | place: Denmark | collected 2013
GTATTGCTACCGGGAGATTTTAAGTCTCCTGTGTCTACCATTCCACCACACCGGCAGCTTATCGGCAAATATTAGGATACCATACTCCCGGGGAACTTGTCAAGAGGAAACTTTAAAATAAGGAAAGAAAATTGAAATGCCGCGAAATGCCACGGCATTTCAATCTGGAGCGGCTGATGGGAGTTGAACCCACCTATGCAGCTTGGGAAGCTGCCGTTCTACCGATGAACTACAGCCGCAGGAACGTATTGTATTATAGCAGACCTTTCTTTATTTTGCAACACGAAAAATGGCGGGTCTTCTGAAAAAGTTAGAAGGATCTCCGGGGGTCAAATGACGGCGGCATGAACGCCTTTGCACACTCATATAATGCACCGATCAGAAAGGGGAGGTCATCATGAAAAAAATCCTGGCGCTGATGGGCGCCGTATTGCTGCTGAGCGTCAGCGCCCGGGCTGTGGAGGTGTCCGCGCCCTCGGCAGTGCTGATGGAAAAGGAGACAGGGACCGTGCTGTTTGCCAAAAACGAGCACGAAAAGCTGGAACCGGCCAGCGTCACTAAAATTATGACGCTGCTGCTGACCATGGAGGCTATTGACGGCGGGACACTGCGCTATGAGGACACCGTTACCGCCTCACCTCACGCCTGCTCCATGGGCGGCAGTCAGATTTGGCTGAAGGAGGGGGAGCGGCTGACCGTGGACGAGATGCTGAAGGCCGTGTGCGTGGTATCCGCCAATGACTGCGCCGTGGCGCTGGCAGAGCATCTGGCCGGCAGCGAGGAAGCCTTCGTGGAGCGGATGAACCGGCGGGCAGCGGAGCTGGGGATGAACGACACTACTTTCAAAAACGCCTGCGGTCTGCCGGTGGAGGGCCACGTCACCTCTGCCTACGACATTGCTTTGATGAGCCGGGAGCTGATGCTGCGCCATCCGGATATCCGAAGATACACAACGGTCTGGATGGACACCCTTCGAGATGGGGCATCCTCACTGGTCAATACCAACAAGTTAGTGCGGTTCTATGACGGCACTACCGGACTGAAAACCGGCTCCACCAACGCTGCCGGGTACTGTATTTCCGCCACGGCGGAGCGGGACGGCATGGAACTGATTGCCGTCATTCTCAAGGGAAAGACCTCTCCGGAGCGGTTCGCGGACGCGCAGACACTGCTGAATTACGGTTTCGCGACTTATGCCCTGAAAACCGTTGTGCCGGAGGGGCCGCTGCCGCCAGTGCCGGTGCGCTTGGGCACACAGGCCACAGTCCAGCCGGTTTTGGGCGAGGAAAACCAGCTGCTGCTGGAAAAGGCCAAGACAGGGGAGTTGAGCCAGTCCGTGACGCTGGAATCCTCCGTACAGGCCCCAGTGGCGGTGGGGGATCGGCTGGGGACGCTGACCGTCACCTTCGGGGAAGAGGTTCTGGTGGAACTGCCCCTGCTGGCGGGGGAGGAGGTTCCCCGGATCACCTTCCGCCAAATGCTGCCACGGGTGCTGCGGATCGCCTGTCTGGTTGAGTGAACGGATCTCGCACCGCCCTTTTTCTCTTGCCGTACCCGGGGAAAAATGCTATACTGGACAAACAGAGGGAAAATGTGCCCTCTGGCTGAAATTTGATACATGAGGGTGAATCACATGCTGGATGTTCAGTTGTTTGATCTGCATACATTTTTACCGAAGCCTTACGAGGAGGCACTGCTGCCCCGTTTGAAAAAAGCCCATGAAGAACTCCAGACCAGCACCGGCCTGGGCGGAGAATTCACCGGTTGGGTGCATCTGCCTCAGGCATATGACCGGGAAGAATTTGCCCGAATCCAGGCTGCCGCCAAGAAGATCCAAAGCGATTCTCAGGCATTGGTGGTCATCGGCATCGGCGGCAGCTATCTGGGAGCCCGCGGCGTGATCGACTGCCTGTGCTCCCCTAATTATAATCTGAAAAAGAAAGAGACTCCCAACGTGTACTTTGTGGGCAACGGTCTCTCCGGCGACGCACTGAGCGAGGTACTGGATCTGGTGCGGGATGTGGATTTCTCCGTGAATATCATCTCCAAATCCGGTACCACCACGGAGCCTGCCGTGGCATTCCGTTTCTTCCGGGAGCTGCTGGAGGAGAAATACGGCAAGGAGGAAGCCGGCAAGCGCATCTACGCCACCACCGATAAGGCCCGGGGTGCGCTGAAATCTCTGGCGGACGCCGAGGGCTGGGAGACCTTTGTGGTGCCGGATGACATCGGCGGCCGCTATTCCGTCCTTACCGCCGTGGGCCTGCTGCCCATCGCCGTTACCGGTGTGGATGTAGGGGCCCTGATGGAGGGCGCGGCTGAGATGATGAACGTCTGTGCCGACGGCTCCTACGATAGTCCCGCATGGCAGTATGCCGCTCTGCGGTATGAGCTGTACCGGGCCGGGTACGCCATTGAAATTCTGGGCTGCTACGATCCGGCCTTCCGATTTATGACGGAGTGGTGGAAGCAGCTCTACGGCGAGAGCGAGGGAAAGGACGGCAAGGGCCTGTTCCCCGCCAGTGTGGAGTTTACCGCAGACCTGCACTCCATGGGGCAGTATATTCAGGAGGGCCGCCGGATCCTCTTCGAGACGATCGTGCGGCTGGGTGCCTCCGACCGGCAGCTGGCCGTTCCTCGGGACGAGACGGACGGCGACGGGCTGAACTTCCTTGCGGGTGCGTCTATGGACCACATCCGGGACCGGGCCACGGAGGGAACGCTCTTGGCCCACAGTCAGGGCGGCGTACCCAACGTCATTGTGAATGTGGGCGGTAAGGGCCCCCGTGAGCTGGGCCGGCTCATCTACTTCTTTGAGTATGCCTGCGGCTTGTCCGGCTATCTGCTGGACGTGAATCCCTTCGACCAGCCCGGTGTGGAGGCGTATAAGAAAAATATGTTTGCCCTCCTCGGCAAGCCCGGCTACGAGGATCGTAAGGCAGAACTGGAAGCCAAGCTGACCGAAAAGCATTGAGGAAAGCGGAATACGAAAAGCGGAATATGCAAAAAAACACGGCAGAGTATACATTGCTCTGCCGTGTTTATAAACAAATTTTGAAGTTACTTTTTGGGATTGTCTTTTTCCATTCTTTATGGTATGCTATGACTACGAAAGGTCCCGTATATTACGGAGACGAACTATGACAGGAGTGATCTATTATGGTTAGACTGATTATGGGCGTCAAGGGTTCCGGTAAAACCAAGCAGCTCATCGAACTCATCAACGCTGCCGCGAAGGATGAGGCCGGCAATGTGGTCTGCATTGAGCCGAAGCGTGATATGTCCTACAATATTCACTACAACATCCGCCTGATTGACGCGCAGGAATACGATCTGCACAGCTATGAGGTATTCCGTGGCTTTATCAGCGGTCTGTATGCCGGCAACTATGATATTTCTCAGGTGTTCATCGACAACCTGTGCAAGACCGTGGGCGCCGATGTGGATGCGGAGACTGAGAAGTTCCTCAACTGGCTGGATGTATTCGGCGAGCGGAACAACATCAAGTTCACCGTCACCATCAGCGGCGACGTGGAAACTGCTACCGATGGTATGCGGAAGTACCTGTAATTGAATAAAAGAAAACCGCCTTGCTGAAAAGCAAGGCGGTTTTTGCTGTCCGGATTTGAAAGCTCAGCTTTCTTGGGCGTGTAAAGTACCGTTGGGGGTGGAGAGACAGCAGGAGGATACGCCGAAGCAGCGCAGCAGCTGCTGGCGGGCTTCCAGAGCCTTTTCGTTGAGATACCAGACCACCGTATCCTTTGTCTCCAGATAGGCGCAGGCGTAGCGGTCAGAATAGTAGGTGCGGCCTTTGGCTTCCAGTGCGGCCACAGTGTCCCCGCTGAAGGCGGTGGGTTTTCCGGTACCCTTCCGGCCGTGGCCCTCCGCCCTCAAAAGCAGGGCGAGCTTCTCACCGGGGATCTGGTCATTCAGAGCGCTGAGCGCGTAGTAGACGGTCTCCAAAGGCTCCATGGCATATACGGGAACAGCGCCGTCCGTGTCCTCATGTCCGGACACCTGCAGCACGATCCGGTCTGCGGCCTTTCCGAGGGCCTGATAGTCCGGAATTGCTTCCCTGCGGGCCGGGGCGCTTGCCGCCACATACAGCTTTTTCTCCGGCACAGCGGCCCGGAGCGCCTGTACGAAGGCAGCCAGGGCGTCGCCATTTTCAGCGGACGGGGTGATGTTCAGATAAACGCCGTCATAGCTGCTGTCGGTCAATGCTTCGGCAACTGCCGTGGCTACGGCGGTGCTCTTCAGAACGCCGGACTGACCGGAAATACCCAGCAGGACCGTCTGCCCGGAGGCGGTTGCTGTTTCCATGACCTGTTTCTGCGTATTGCTGACACTCAAAGCCAGCCGGGGGTTCTGACCGCCGGTCAGCGTTCCTGCCATGAGTATGACGGTCTGATATCCGGAAAGGTCCTCTGCTTCCTCGCCGGAGCGGAGAAGGACCATGGCCTCATTTGCGGTCTGAGCAGGGTGCAGCTTGTCATACAGGCGGCTGAGCATGACAGCAGCCTGTTCCCGGGTGGCGTACCGATCCGGCACGAACAGATCATTCCCCATACCGCTGACCAGACCCAGCTCGTAGGCCATAGCGATATGCCCCTTGTTGGTGGTCACGTCCCGGAAGGGAAGCGGATCATCTTCCGCGAGGCCGGCGATGGGCCCGTAGCCCAAGGCCCGGATCAGCATGACTGCCAATTCCTCCCGGGTGATGGGATCGCCGGGACGGAAATCGCCGGTCTGACGGGTGACTGCCCCGTGCTCATAGCAGGCCCGGAGGGCCGGCTCATACCAGGCGCCCTGGGGCACATCCGAAAAGATCCGGTAGTAGGTCTCACCGCTCTGCCAGCCGAAAAAACGGCTGAGTGCCACGGCGAAGCCCGCCCGGGTCATGGGCTGGCCCACGCCGAAGGTATCGGCGGTCTTGCCCTGAAACCATCCCTGAGCCGCGCAGCGGTCGATGGCGGTTGCCGCCCAGTGGTTGGACGGCACATCCTGAAAGGAAGCCGCCCCGGCGGGAACGGTAAGCGCCCCGCTCAGCACCGCGCACAGGCACAGGCAGGCGGTCAGCTTTTTCAAAATCGTTCGTTTCATCTATCTGCCTCCTTATGAAAAGGGTATCCGTTTTTTTGCTTTATCAAACGGTTTTGGGAAAAACTCCCACTTATTGTAGCAGACAACGGCCCTTTCGTCAAATCTGAGGAGAAAACCGGCAGAAATTCCGCCTAAAAAACAGGGAAAAACCGTAACCACCTCTTTCGCTGGACAAAAAAATGTGGTATCCTATATGCGCTTTATGAACTCTTACGGAGGATTGATTATGAACAACAACGAGATCCTGCTTTTAAAGCTGGGCGAGGTGGTGCTGAAGGGCCTGAACCGCCGCAGTTTTGAGGATAAGCTGGTGAGCAATGTCCGCCGCCGGATGAAGCCCTGCGGCAGCTTCCAGATCTACATTCGCCAGAGCACTATCTATGTGGAGCCTCAGACCGAGGACTGCGACATGGAGGCCGCCTTCAAGGCTGCCCGTCAGGTGTTCGGCATCGTGACGGTGGCCCGCGCCGTCCCTTGCGCCAAGGAGATGGACGCCATTGTGGAGACCGCCAAGACCTATCTGGCGGATGAATTTGCCAAGGCCAGAACCTTCAAGGTGGAGAGCCGCCGGGCAGACAAGCAGTTCCCTATGAACTCCATCCAGATCTCCCAGTATGTAGGCGGCGAGCTGGGGCAGTTCTTCAACGTGAAAGCGGATATGCACCATCCTGATCTGACGGTTTATGTGGAGATCCGGGAGAAGTACGCCTATATCCACACGCCCTCCGTCCCCGGCGCCGGCGGCCTGCCCATCGGCATGGGCGGCCGGGCGGTGAGCCTGCTCTCCGGCGGTCTGGACAGCCCCGTTTCCTCCTATATGATTGCCCGCCGGGGCGTGGAGCTGGAAATGGTGCACTTTGTTTCTCCCCCGTACACCTCCCAGCAGGCGCTGGACAAGGTGCTGGAGCTGGCCCGGCTGCTGACGGTGTACTGCGGCCGGATGATCGTCCACATCATCCCCTTCACGGAAATTCAGGAGGAGATCCGCCGCCAGTGCCCCGAGGAATACTTTACCCTCATCATGCGCCGGTTTATGATGCGGCTGGCAGAGGCTGTGGCCCGGAAGTCCCACGCCTCTGCGCTGGTTACCGGCGAATCTCTGGGTCAGGTGGCCAGCCAGACCATCAAGGCTCTGGGCGTCACGGAGGACGTGACGAAAATGCCCGTTCTGCGGCCCCTCATCGGCACCGACAAGGTGGAGATCATCCGCATGGCCAGGGAGATCGGCACCTACGAGACCTCCATTCTACCCTATGAGGACTGCTGCACGGTCTTTACCCCCCGCCACCCCGCCACCCGGCCGGTGCTGGAGGACGTGGTGCAGGCCGAGTCCGTTCTGGATATTGACGGCCTGGTGGCCAAGGCTCTGGAAGGCGAGACCTGGGTTCGGGTAAAGCCCTGACCGGATCGGAAAGAAGGCATCTGTTATGTCACATACCGCTGAGATCATTGCCGTCGGTACGGAACTGCTTCTTGGAAATATCACCAACACCAACGCCAGCGAGATCTCACGGGCGCTGTCTGCTGTTGGCGTCAATGTGTTCTGGCATACCGTGGTAGGGGACAACCCGGAACGGCTGCGGGAGGCGCTGAAGATCGCCCGGAAGCGGGCGGACGTCATCCTTACCACCGGCGGCCTTGGCCCCACCTATGACGATCTTACCAAGCAGACCGTCTGCGAGACCTTCGGCAAGCCGTTGGTCCTGCGGGAGGATGTACTGGAGCATATTCGGACTTATTTTGCCCGGAACGTCCACCTGGTCATGCCGGAAAATAACCGCCAGCAGGCGGAGTTTCCCGCCGATTGCGTGATCTTCGACAATCCGGTGGGCACCGCTCCCGGCTGCGCCTTTGAAGCGGAGGGGGTGCACGTGCTGATGCTGCCCGGTCCGCCCTTTGAAATGCGGACCATGCTGCAAAACTGGGCGATCCCCTATCTGCGGGGACTTTCCAAGGAGGTCATTGTGTCCCATGACATTATGACCTTCGGCCTTGGGGAAAGCCCTATGGAGGATCTGATGCGGGAGCGGATATCCCGGATGGAAAATCCATCCCTCGCCACCTACGCCAAGCCCAGCGAGGTCCGGCTCCGCGCTACCGCCAAGGCGGACAGCGCAGCGGCGGCGGAGGCCATGCTGGCTCCGGTGGTGAAAGAGGTGACGGATTATTTGGGAGACGTGGTGTACGGCGTGGATGTCCCTAATCTGGAAACCGTCTGCATGACACACCTGAAGGAAAAGGGCTGGACCTTCGCCACGGCGGAAAGCTGCACCGGCGGCCAGATAGCCGCCCGGATCACGGCCCTGTCCGGGGCCTCCAGTGTGTATCGGGGCGGCGTGGTGAGCTACTGGACCAGCGTAAAGGCAGAGGTGCTGGGGGTGCCCCAGACGCTTCTGGACCAATACGGCGCCGTGTCGGAGGAATGTGCCCGATCCATGGCGGAAAATGCCCGGCGGATCACCGGAGCTGACATTGGCCTGTCCGTCACCGGCGTGGCCGGTCCGGACCCGGACGAGCGCAACAACCCGGTGGGACTGGTGTATGTGGGTCTGGCGTCCCCCGATGGGACGTGGTGCCGGAAGCTGGAGTTGGGCAAGCGCCGCCGGGATCGCATTCAGGATCTGGCTGCCAACCACGCCTACGATATGCTGCGCCGCTGCCTGACTGGACTGCCGGTGGAGCAAAGCGGCACCGGAAAACACATGGAAAAGCTGTAAAACGCGACGAAAATCGCAAATAACAGCAAAATGACAGCAAAAAGGACACTGGCTTGTTATACAAGCCAGTGTCCTTTTTATCATTATGATGCTTGCGCTGCCGCCGATCGGATCACTTCAGGACTCGGACGCAGCCCTCGATCAGGCTCATGGTGACGGCATCGCCCACGCTGAAACGCTCCGTCAGCTGGGGGTTGTAGACCTCCACGATGATGGGCTGCTCATTCAGCATGACCTCGTACTCGATCTTGGCGCCGTAATAGGTGGCACGGGAAACGGTACCGGGGAGAGCACCGGCATCCTTGGTAAGCAGGAAGGATTCGGGGCGGACCGTCAGGCAGCAGGCACCGCCCACTTCCACACCCTCCATCTTGCCGGGGGCGGGGATGGAGAAGGTCTTTCCACCAATCTCCACCAGCGCGGCCTCGCCGTCACGGCCCTTGAAGATGCCGTCGATGAAGTTGGCCTTGCCGATGAAGTTTGCCACAAAGCGGCTGGCGGGCTGCTCGTAGATCTCCTGAGGAGTGCCCTGCTGGCAGATAACGCCGTCCTTCATGATGACCACCTTGTCGGAGATGGCCATGGCCTCGGACTGGTCATGGGTGACGTACAGAGAGGTGATCCCCAGCCGCTGCTGGAGGGCGCGGAGCTCATCCCGCATGCTCTCGCGGAGCTTGGCGTCCAGGTTGGACAGGGGTTCGTCAAACAGCAGCACGGAAGGCTCGATGACCACGGCGCGGGCCAACGCCACACGCTGCTGCTGGCCGCCGGAGAGCTGGTTGGGGAACCGCTTCTCCATGCCCTTGAGCTGCATCAGCTCCACTACGTCATTGGTGCGGCGGATGATCTCATCCTGAGGGATCTTGGCCACACGCAGACCGTAGGCGATGTTCTCCCAGATGTTCAGGTGGGGGAACAGGGCGTAGGACTGGAACACCATGGAGATGCCCCGCTTGTTGGGGGGGATCTTGGCTACGTCTCGGTCTCCGATGAACACGTTGCCGCTGGTGGGATACTCAAAACCGGAGATCATCCGCAGGGTGGTGGTCTTGCCGCAGCCGGAGGGGCCCAGCAATGTCACCATCTCGCCGTCCTTGATCTCAAGATTGATATGGTCAACAGCCACGAAGTCCTTGCCGGTATCGGGCTGCTGGAAAATTTTGGTCACATCTTTCAGAACCACGCCGGAGCTCTTCTTGCTGAAGCCCAGCTTCTCATTCTTCTCTTGGCTCATTTTGATTCCTCCGTTTTCGTTTTAGCTTGGGGCACCTTGGAACGGGGCGCCAGCAGGAAGTTAATGACAGTGTTGAACAGGCCGATGAACACCAGCAGGATGCCCACCATCATGGTGACGAAGGCGGCCGCCTGACCGTATTTGGCCATGTCGAACAGGGAGTAGATGTTGCTGGTGACCAGCTTCCACCGGGGAGAGACCAGGAAGATCACCGCGCTGACGGCGGTAATGGCCTTGGTGAAGGAGTAGACGATGCCGGAGAAGAAGGCGTTTTTCAGCATGGGCAGCGTAATGCGGCGGAAGGAATAGCCGGTGTCGGCGCCCAGAATGGTAGAGGCCTCTTCAATGGAATTGTCGATCTGCAGCAGGGTGGTGGTGCCGGACTCGATGGCTACCGGCATGTTCCGGAAGGTGAACACGATCACCAGAATCAATCCAGTGCCAGTGAGGGCCAGCGGCTTGGAGTTGAAGCCCAGGATGTAGCTGATGCCCAGCACGGTGCCGGGAACAGCGAACATCAGGACGGAGGCGACCTCGATAAAACGCTTGCCGTAGTAGTTCCGCTTGGCGGTGATATAGGCGATGACCATGCCCAGCAGGCCGCCGATCACGGCGGAGATCAGGCCCAGCGTCATGGAGTTTTTCAGGCTGTCCCAGCCGTACTGGAGCGCCTTGCGGTACTGATCCAGCGTCAGGGAGAAGTCCACGCCCCAGGTGCGGACAAAGGAGGCAAAAATCACCGTGCCGTAGAACAGAATGATGATGGCGGAAACGATTAGGCAGAAAGCAAACAGGGGCCACTTGATGTGGGGTTCCTCAATGAGTTTCCGGGCCTGGGTGGGCTTGCCGGTGACTGTGACAAAGCTCTTTTTGTTGACCCAGTATTTATTGAGAAGATACGCGATGACTGCGGGCAGAAGCAGCAGCAGCGCCAGCACGGAGCCCTTTCGCATATCATAGCTGCCGGTGATAATGTTGTAGACCTCAATGGAGAGGGTGGTGTAATCGCCGCCGATGGTAGCCGGGTTGGAGAAGTCCTCCAGAGACTGGATGAACACCAGCAGCGCGCCGGAGATGATGCCGGGGAGGGACAGGGGGAAGGTAACCGTCCAGAAGGTTTTCCAGCGGCCTGCGCCCATGTTGCAGGCGGCATCCTCTACAGAGGCGTCGATGGAGGCCAGAATGCCGGAGAGGGTCAGGTAGGCGATGGGGAAGAAGCTCATCACCTGAACCACAATCAGGCTCTTGAGGCCGTATACGCTGCTGCCGGTGATGCCAAGCAGGTTCTTGGAAATCAGACCCTGCTTGCCGAAGAGGAAGATAATGGACAGGGACAGCACGAAGGGCGGGGAGAGGATGGGCAGCGTGGCCATGGTCTTGAAAAAGCCCTTGGCCGGTACGTTGACCCGGGTGACGGTATAGGCAAAGACATAGCCGATGAAGGTGGCGATGACGGCCACAATCAGGCCCAGCGCCATGGTGCGGCCGAAGACCTTGCCGTACCGGGGCGTTTGCAGGATGGTGATGAGATTGGCCAGAGAGAACGCGCCGGTCTCGTCGGTAAGGCTGTAGATCAGCGTTTTGGCCAGAGGATAGATGACGAACAGCAGCAACAGCGCGAACGAGAGGATGATGGCAATCAGCAGCAGGGGCTGGCGCAGGATCATCTTCGTTTCATTGAGGCGCTTTGCGCGGGTAGTGGCATTTGCCATGAGCGTTCCTCCTGAGTGAGAGTGTCAAAAGCGGCGGGAAAGCTGCGCAAGGGAGTTCCGCCTTCTCTGTCTTGGTATGCGGGCCCCCTCCCCTTGGGGGAGGAGGCCCGTTTGCGGGAAATCAATCAGAAATCTATTGGGATCAGCCCTCGGGCTTGGTGGCGATCTTATTCTCGAACTGCTCGCAGTACTCGCTCTTGACGCTGGCAGCCCAAACGGCGTCATAATCAATCACGGGAACCTCATCCAGCGTCACCAGACCGTCGGCCACAGGAGCGGCGGTGTTGGTGGGAACGCGGAAGGAGTCGTTTTCGGCGTAGCAGCCCTGACCGGCCTCGGAGGTCATCCAGTCGATGAACTTCTTGGCGTTCTCCTGCTCGTCGGCCTTGCCGCCCTTGATGAGGGCCATGGCGCCCACCTCATAACCGGTGCCGTCGGTGGGGAAGCTCAGCTCAATGTGATAGCCCTCGGGAGTCAGCTGCAGGGCGTCATGAGAGAAGGTGAGGGCGATGGCGGCCTCACCGATGGCCACGGCATTGGGAGCGGCGGAGCCGGACTTGGTGTACTGACTCATGTTGGTGTTCAGCTTTTCCAGATAGTCCCAGACCTGATCGTCGCCCTTGAGCTGAACCAGCGTGGCCAGAACGGTGTAGGCGGTGCCGGAGGTGGCGGGGTGGGCCATGATGATCTCACCCTTGAACTCGGGCTTCAGCAGGTCTTCCCAGCTGGTGGGATATTCCAGACCCTTTTCGGCAAACCAGTCGGCGTTGCAGGCGAAGGCGATGCAACCCACATAGATGGGGTTCCAGGTACCGGTGGGATCCAGATAAGTAGAGGGTGTCTTGTCCAGATTGGGAGACTGATAGGCTTCCAGCAAGCCCTTATCCACGGCGGCGATGTAGTTATCCGTAGAGCCGCCGAACATCAGCGTTGCCTGAGGATTGTCCTTCTCGGCTTCCACACGGGTCAGCATCTCACCGGCGGAGAGGCGGACATAGTTGATCTTGATGCCGGTTTCCTGCTCAAACTTGTTGAAATAGTAGATGACTTCGCTTTCGGGGAATGCGGTGTAAACGGAGAGTTCCTTGCTGCCGGAGGATTCGGCGGGCTGCTCGGTCTTGGAATCGTCAGTCTTGGGAGCCTCGGTCTTGCCGCCGCCGCAGGCGGTGAGGGCCAGCAGGCTGGTGGCAGCCAGCAGAGCGGCGAACAGGCGCTTAGTGGATTTCTTCATAAATCGTTTCTCCTTCTCATCCATTATTTATTTCCATTCCGCACTGCGGAAGAGAAAACACGGCTTTGCGGGAACCTTGGACAGTTCCTCTTTGCGGGAAACAAGCTGCGGACCAACTCATAGCACCAGTTGTCCTGACTTCTATCCGGGCCCGCAATCCATTTCTATGTAGGCGGTTCGCAGTTTAGCATGGACAGGCGGCATCCGGTCAGACGCTGTGTAAACACTCCAACTTATGGCAGTGTAAACAATGAACACATATGCGCAACCGCTTACATTGACAATGTAATACCACATATTTCCAAATGCGTCAATGAAGAATGTACTTTTTCTACATTTGATGCAAAAAGAGCCCTGCTTATTTTGTATAAAATGTACAATGCAGCTTGCGGCCGCACGGCTTTTGCTTTTGGCGCATACACAAATGACTGCGAATACTGGCGAAAAATATTAGAGGCATCCGCCATGTATAAGTCCTTTTCAGCTGCGTTTTATGTAACCGCTTGCATTATAAATCAAGAGGGCAGCACATAAAAAGCCTCCGCCAAACGGCGGAGGCTTTTGCTTTGTTGAAAACAGGCAACCACGGGCTATGCCCGTGGAATAAAAAGGCTAAGCCTATGAGAGGGAAAAGATAAACCTCCCATGCTACAATCGAAGCAGGTTTGCCGACCGCAAGAAAAGTAGCAGAGGAGAAATATCCATGTTTGGAACACAAAAGAAAGAGGAAATAGATAGTCTTGCACATACACGCTGGAACTGTAAATAACACATAGTCTTTGCACCAAAATATCGGAGACAAGCAATATATGGACAGATTCGGACAGATATCGGGAGCATCCTAAGAAAACTGTGCGAGTATAAAGGGGTAGAAATTATAGAGGCAGAGACTTGCCCAGACCATATCCATATGCTGGTGAGTATCCCGCCCAAATACAGTGTATCACAGTTTATGGGATATCTCAAAGGGAAAAGTTCGCTGATGATATTTGACCGACATGCGAATCTGAAGTACAAGTACGGGAATCGGCAGTTTTGGTGCAAAGGCTACTATGTGGATACAGTAGGGAGGAACAAGAAAGTAATTGCGGAGTATATCCGAAATCAACTTGCAGAGGACAAAATATCGGATCAGATATCGATCAAGGAATACTTTGACCCGTTTACGGGTGAGCAAGTAACCAAGAGCAAATAAGAGCAGCCCCACTTGGTGGGGCTGCTCGGGATCATATGCGGTCGGCAGACCGTTTCACCGCGCCTTTAGGCGCGGCCTGTCTTAAGCCCTTATAGGGCTTGTGCAAGCCACCCGTTTTACGGGTGGTCTTGACTTAGGAAGCTCTTACTTCGCGGCCTTGGCAGCCTTGATAGCCTCGATCAGCATGGGAGTGACCTTGAACAGGTCGCCGCAGATGCCGTAGTCAGCGATCTCGAAGATGGGAGCGGTGTCGTTCTTGTTGACGGCGATGATGCACTCGGAATCCTGCATGCCAGCCTTGTGCTGGATGGCGCCGGAGATACCCAGAGCAACGTACACCTTGGGATGCACGGTCTTGCCGGTCTGACCAACCTGATGGTCGGCAGACAGCCAGCCGGAGTCGATGGTGGCACGGGAGCCGCCAACAACGCCGCCCAGGACCTCAGCCAGCTCCTCAGCCAGCTTGATGCCGCCCTCGACGTCCTTGCTGATGCCGCGGCCCACAGACACGATGAAGTCGGCGCCGATCAGGTCCACCAGCTTCTTAGCGGCCTTCACCACCTCGGTAACGTCGGTGTGGATGTCCTCAGCAGTCAGAGTGAAGTTGGGCTTCACGATCTCAACAGCGTTGGCCTTGGCCTCGTCAAAGGCGTTCTTCTTCATAACGCCGGGACGGACGGTAGCCATGCAGGGACGGAAACGGGGGCAGATGATGGTAGCCATCAGGTGACCGCCGAAAGCAGGACGGGTCATCTTCAGGTTACGGTCCTCCATATCCCACTTCATGGAGTCAACGTCCAGAGTGGAGGACTCACGCAGGAACTGGATGTAGTTGGGCACATCCACGTCCAGATGGGTGCAGTCAGCGCACAGGCCGGTGTGCAGACGGGCTGCGCAGCGAGGGCCCAGGTCACGGCCGATGTTGGTGGCGCCGATCAGGAAAGCCTCGGGCTTCAGGTCCTCGATCACGTCGCAGATGACCTTGGCATAGCCGTCGGTGGTGTAGGTGGCCAGCAGGGGGCTCTCGCAGACAATGACCTTGTCGGCGCCGTAGCCGCCCAGCTCCTTAGCGGCGGACTCAATGCCCTCGCCGCCCAGCAGCAGACCGCACAGGTTCACGCCCAGCTCGTTGGCCAGGTCGCGGCCCTTGGAGATCAGCTCGAAATCGGTGGGCATCAGCTTGCCCTCGCGCTGCTCGCAGAACACCCATACATCCTTGAAAGCAGCGATATCAGCACTATTGAAATTAGACATGATTTTCTATCCCCTTTCTTAGATGATGTGCTTAGCGGCCAGAATACCGGCCAGCTTCTCGCAGGTAGCCTTATCAGCACCCTCCAGCATCATGCCAGCACCCTTCTGGGGAGGCGTGAAGCTCTTGAAGATGTTGGTGGGAGAGCCCTTCAGGCCGATGGTGGTAGCGTCGATCAGGGGATGATCCTTCAGGTCCTCATAGCCCAGAGTGGTCAGGGGCTTGCTGTAGGTAGACAGGATGCCGCCGATGGACATATAGCGGGGGTTGTTCAGCTCCTTGATGCAGGTCAGCAGGCAGGGAGTCTGGACCTTGATGGTCATGTAGCCGTCCTCCAGCATACGCTTGACGGTGACCTCGTCACCATTCTTGGTGATCTCGGCAGCGTAAGTGATCTGGGGCAGGTGCAGCTTCTCAGCGATCTGGGGGCCGACCTGAGCGGTATCGCCATCGATAGCCTGACGGCCGCACAGCACGATGTCGTCCTTCTCCACGCCGATCTTGTTGATGGCAGCGGCCAGGATCTGGGAAGTAGCATAGGTATCGGAACCGCCGAACTCACGGGCGGAAACCAGATAAGCCTCGTCAGCGCCCATGGCCAGAGCCTCACGCAGCATACCGGCAGCGGGAGGAGGACCCATGGTAACAACAGTGACCTTGCAGCCGGTGGCGTCCTTGATCTTCAGGGCAGCCTCCAGAGCGTTCATGTCGTCGGGGTTGGTGATGGTCTGCATGGAAGCGCGGTTCAGAGTACCATCGGGATTGACAGCCACCTTGCCGGAGGTATCGGGTACCTGCTTGACACAAACATAAATCTTCATTTCGACTTCTCCTCCTTACAGGCCCATGTTGGCGGAGATGACGATACGCTGGACCTCGCTGGTGCCCTCGTAAATCTCCGTGATCTTGGCGTCGCGCATCATGCGCTCCATGGGATAATCCTTGGTGTAGCCGTAGCCGCCGAACATCTGCAGCGCCTTGGTGGTGGTCTTCATAGCGTGCTCAGAGCAGAACAGCTTGGCCATGGCGGCCTCCTTGGTGTAGCGCTCACCGGCACCCTTCTTCATGGCGGCCTGGTAGGTCAGCAGACGACCGGCCTCGCAGCCCAGCTCCATGTCAGCGAAGGTGAACTGGGTGTTCTGGAACTTGCTGATGGGCTTGCCGAACTGGACACGGCCCTTGGTGTAAGCCTTGGCCTCTTCCAGAGCGCCCTCGGCAATACCCAGAGACTGAGCGGCAATGCCGATACGGCCGCCGTCCAGAGTCTGCATGGCGATGTTGAAGCCCTTGCCCTCGCGGCCCAGCATGTTCTCCTTGGGGACGATCATGTCGGTGAACACGATCTCAGCCGTGGGAGAGCCGTGCAGGCCCATCTTCTCCTCGTGCTTGCCGACGGAGAAGCCGGGGAAGGAGGACTCCACGATGAAGGCGGAGATGCCCTTGGTGCCCTTGGACTTATCGGTCATGGCAAAGACCACGAACACATCGGCCACATAGCCGTTGGTGATGAAGATCTTGGAGCCGTTCATCACATAGTGGTCGCCCTCCAGCTTGGCCTCGGTCTGGCCCTTGGAAGCGTCGGAACCGGCGTTGGGCTCAGTCAGAGCGAAGGCGCCGACCTTGTGACCGGTGGACAGCATGGGCAGATACTTGGCCTTCTGCTCCTCGGTGCCGTGGGTCAGGATGGGGTCGCAGCACAGGCCGTTGTGGGTGGCTACGATATCGCCGGTGGAGGCGCACTGCTTGGACAGCTCCTCGATGCAGATAGCGCTGGCCAGGGGGTCAGCACCCTGTCCGCCGTACTCCTTGGGGATGCACATGCCCATCACGCCCAGGTCGAACAGCTTTTCGATGTTCTCGCGGGGATAGAGGGTCTTGGCGTCGGTCTCGGCAGCGATGGGCTTCACTTCGTTCTCGGTGAACTCAGCCATCATCTTCCGGATCAACAGATGCTCAGGGCTCAGATTGAAATCCATAATGCTTTCTCCTTATATCAGTTTTGGAAAGGCTATATTGATATGTCGCAGGGACAGATATCACAGTTTATCATTTGTTCTGACCGGGCGCTGCCCGGTCAGAACGCTGCTGCCCGCGGGACGGCATGCCCACCGCTGGGCGCGTCAGGGGCAGCGTGTCCGAGGGGGATCAACCCGCCTCAGAATCAGTCCACAATGCCGGCGATGTCCTTAGCAAGCTGCTTCTTACCCTGGATATTGCCCTGACGGGCGATCATGATGCGCTGGGCCTGGGGAGAACCGGCACCGTGCATGGACTCGGTGCGGTAACCCACAGCGGCAGCGCCCAGGCACAGGTTCTCGATGAAGCGCATGATGCGCTGACGGTTCTCGGTGGAAACACCCTCGCGAGCGGCAAAGAACTTGTTGCAGATCTGGCCGATGGTCTCGCCGTTCCGGCCAACAACCATATCGCTGTGGAAGTCCACCTGAGAGGGCATGGTGACCATCAGGCCGCCGGCAATGTCCTCTGCCAGACGCACGATCTCATAGGGGAAGCGGGTGACGTTCTGCTTGCAGACGTTGGCCAGCAGCAGGTCGATCTGGTAGTTGCCCGCCTTGGTCTTAAAGCCCTGAGCGGAGCAGGCGATGCCGCAGCAGAACAGGGTCTCGTTCAGGTGGGTCATCTCGATGAGCTTGTCCTTGACGGCGGAGGCCTTCTCCACGCCGTTGTACTCAGCGGCCAGAGCGGCGGCGCCGATCAGGGTGTCGCCCACGCCCACCTTGCAGCCGCCGTAGGACTGACGGTGATAACCGGCGAAGCGCTCCACGATCATACCGGCGAACTCATACTCGCCGTTGAGGAAGATGTACTCATTGGGGATGAACACATGGTCCAGAACCACCAGAGCCTCCTGACCGCCGAACTTGGCGTTGCCCACGTCAATAGAGGCGTCCTCCTCCATCTTCCGGGTGTCGCAGGACTGACGGCCGTAGATCATGTACATGCCCTCGGCGTCGGTGGGGCAGGCAAAGCTGACGGCCCAATCCTTATCGGCTTCACCCATGGAGATGGTGGGCATGAAGATGTGCCAGTGGGAGTTGATGGAGCCGGTCTGGTGGCACTTGGCACCGCAGACCACGATGCCGTCGGGACGGCGCTCCACAACATGAACGTACATGTCGGGATCAGCCTGCTGGCTGGGAGATTTGGAACGGTCACCCTTGGGGTCGGTCATAGCACCGTCCACGGTGAGGTCGTTGTCCTGAACATAGGTCAGGAACTTCTTGAAGTTCTCATGATAGTGGGTGCCGTACTTCTCGTCGATCTCATAGGTGGTGGAGAAGACGGAGTTAAAGGCGTCCATGCCCACGCAGCGCTGGAAGCAGGAAGCGGTCTTCTGGCCCAGCAGACGCTGCATCTTCACCTTGTTCATCAGATCCTCAGTGGACTGATGCAGGTGGGTGAAGCGGTTGATGGTGTGACCGGTGAGGCTGGACTTCACGGTCATCAGCTCAGCGTACTGAGGATCCTGAGCCAGAGCGTAGGTCATGGCCACGCAGTTGATGGAGGGGCGGATCATGGGGTGGTCCACCCAGTTCTCGATCTTCTCGCCGAACATGTAGACGCGGGTGTTCAGCTTCCGCAGGGACTCAATGTATTCTTGGGGGGTCATCAATGCCATTTTTTGTTATCCTCCTAATTAATTTGGGGACTAAGGGGGGATCGCTCCCCCCTTAGAGGGATGTTTAGTCGTTAGCCAGACCCATCAGTTCCTCACGGAAGATGCGCTCATCCATGAGCTTCAGGTCATCGGCGATCTTGGGCATGAACTCCATCTGATCCAGAACCTGGGTCTGGAGGTCAATGCCGGGGGCGATCTCCACCAGCGTCACGCCCTCGGGCCGCAGCTCGAACACGGCGCGCTCGGTGATGTACAGAACGGGCTGGTGCACCTTGTTGGCGTAATCGCCGGAGAAGGTGATCTGCTCTACCTTGTTGACGAACTTCTTCTTGGCACCCTCCTGGGTGATGACCAGCTTGCCGTCCTTGCACTCGGTCTTGAGGCCCTTGGCGGTAAAGGTGCCGCAGTAAACGACCTTCTTGGCGTTCTGGGTAATGTCGATGAAGCCGCCGGCGCCGGCCAGACGGGTGCCGAACTTGGAGACGTTCAGGTCGCCGTTGGGAGCGGTCTCGGCCAGGCCCAGGAAGGCCACGTCCAGGCCGCCGCCCTGATAGAAGTCGAACTGGACGTTGTGGTCCAGAATGGCCATGGAGTTGGCTGCGCCGCCGAACTGGGTGCCGCCGTAGGGCACACCGGCGATGGAGCCGGCTTCCACGGTCAGGGTCATCTTGTTGGAGATGCCCTCCTCAGCGCAGACGTTGGCGATCTTCTCCGGAGCGCCGGTGCCCAGGTTCACGATGGCGTCCTGAGGCAGCTCCATAGCGGCCCGGCGGGCGATGATCTTCTTGGCGTCCATGGGGATGGGGGGGATATCGTCCACGGGGATGCGGAACTCACCGGAGAGAGCTCCGTCATAGGGCATGCCCAGGCACTGGTTGTTGTCCTCGGGAGAGCCCACGACGATGGCATCCACATAGATGCCGGGGATCTTCACCAGACGGGGGTCCAGGGTGCCGCCCTGGACGATCTTTTCCACCTGGACGATGACGATACCGCCGGAGTTCTTGGTGGCCTGGCACTGGGCGGTGACATCCAGAGGACCGATCTCGCGGTGGACGGTGCAGTTGCCGTATTCATCGGCGTAGGAGCCGCGGACCAGGCACACATTGATGGGGATGGGCTTGTAGAGCAGGCGCTCCTCACCGTCAATGTTCACCAGCTTCACTAGGTCTTCCTTGGTGCACTCGTTGAGCTTGCCGCCCTCGTGACGGGGGTCTACGAAGGTGTTCAGGCCAACGTGGGTGATGGTGCCGATGTTGTGGGCGGCGATGTCGCGGTACATGTGGGTGATGACGCCCTGAGGCAGGTTATAGGCCTCCAGCTTGTTGGCCAGAGCCAACTCGCCCAGCTTAGCGGCGCGGTCCCAGTGACCGCCGACTACCCGCTTGCACATACCCTCGTGGCCGAAGTGGTCGCCGCCGGTGCCGTCCCGGTGGCCCTGACCGGCTGCAAAGAACAGAGTCAGGTCGCGGGGATGGCCGGTTTCCACAAAACGGTTTTCCAGAGCCTTGGTCAGCGCCTCGGGGCAGGCGCAGCTAACGAAGCCGCCGGTGGAGACGGTGTCGCCGTCCTTGACCATCAGGGCCGCTTCCTCAGCGGTAATGACACGTACTTTTTTCATGCTGTAAATTCCTCTTTTGTCAGAAATTTTTTAAGCGATGGATACGGAGTCTAACTTACTTGTTCTGGAAGTGCTTTTCCTTGCGCTTTTCAACGAAGGCGCTCATGCCTTCCTTCTGGTCGGCGGTGGCGAAGCACATGGCGAACAGCTCGTTCTCCAGAGCGATGCCGTCGTCAATGTCCATCTGCATGCCGCGGTCGATGCAGGCCTTGGAATACTTCACGGCGATGGGAGCGTTGGCGGTGAAGGACTTGGCCATGGCGATGGCACCGGGGATCAGCTCCTCGGGAGCATACACGGCGTTGACCAGGCCGATCTTCTCAGCCTCAGCGGCGCCGATGACCTTGCCGGAGAAGATCAGCTCCTTGGCCTTGGCGATGCCCACGCGGCGGGGCAGGCGCTGGGTGCCGGAGAAGCCGGGGGTGATGCCCAGGCCAACCTCGGGCTGGCCGAACTTGGCGCCGCCCTTGCCCTCAGCGTTGGGGCCGGCAGCCAGGATGATGTCGCAGCTCATGGCCAGCTCGCAGCCGCCGCCCAGAGCGAAGCCGTTGACAGCAGCGATGGTGGGGATCTCCAGCTTCTCAATGCGGCGCATCAGGGCGCTGCCCCGCTGGCCCCACTTGCGGCCGCCGGCCACATCCAGGGGGAGCTGCTCGCCGATGTCGGCACCGGCCACAAAGGAACGGCCCTCGCCGGTGATGATGAGAGCGCCCAGCTCGGCGTCCTTCTCCACCTCGGTGATGGCCTGCTCCAGGTCGCCGATGACGGTGGAGTTCAGTGCGTTCAGCGCCTCGGGACGGTTGATGGTGAGAATGCCGATGTTTTCCTGCTTTTCATAACGAAGGGTCTGATACATAAGTAGATTCCTCCTCAAAAATAATATGTAAGCGTCTGTGCTGACGGAGATGTGGGTCCAGCTGCACCCGTCAGCCTATCCATGGTTGTACAGTGAGTAATATAGCAATTTATGTGCCAAGATTGGCAAGATGTTTTTCACAAAAATGGAGCATTCAACTGTGCGGGTTTGACAAAAAAATCGGGGGATTTCGGCGGAATTTTCCTCTTTTCAGCGACCTCATTCGGGCACTATTCAAAAATGAATAGGCTGGATGCGCATATATTTTTCCCTGCGCAGGACATCCTTTCGGCAAGAACCACGAAAGCCGGCGGTTATTTTTTTACAAAAGATACAGAAGAAACTTGGCACTGGCCCTTTCTATTCGTTTTTGAATATGCTATAATCAAAAATGAATAGATCACACGCGGGAGGTACTCTCATGGCGCATACACCTGACCTTCCTCATTTCTTTGAGGAAAATATCAATCTGGAGGGACTTTTCGATATCCTCAGCCCCAGAAATAATCTGGTCCTGGCAGACGATATGATGCTCTCTGACGCAGACGGCATCATTCTCCGGGTCAGTGAGAACTATGAGCGGAACTTTGGCTTTACCCACGATTCCATCGTGGGCAAGTCGGCTTTTGATCTGGAAGCGAACGGGACCTTCCGGCCCTGTATCACTGCGGAGGTCATCCGGCAGAAGAAAAAGATCACCGCCACCCAGACCATCAACCACACCCATAAAAATGTCATGACGGTGGGGATTCCGCTGTTTGACCAAAACGGTGTGCTGAAATATGCCGTGTGCTTCAACACGGTGTCCATGGAGCAGATCAACACCATTCAGCAGAACTACCGGCATTTACAGGATTCCTTGCAGCAGTATACGCAGGAGATCGCAGAACTGCGGCTCCGGGCCACCGCCACGGATCTGGTGGTGAAGAGCCCTGCCATGCAGCGGTTGTGGACACTGATCCTGAATACCGCCAACACGAAGGCCAATATTCTCATCACCGGGGAGACCGGCGTGGGCAAAAGCGCAGTGGCCAAGGCCATCCACGCCATCAGCAACCGGGCCAACGGCCCCTTTATCGAGGTCAACTGCGCGGTGCTCCATGAAAACCTCATTGAATCCGAGCTGTTCGGCTATGAAAAGGGAGCCTTTACCGGCGCGGCCTCCGCCGGTAAGATCGGTAAGATCGAGCTGGCCAACCACGGTACCCTGTTTCTGGATGAGATCGGAGAGCTGCCGCCTCATATTCAATCCAAGCTGCTGCAGCTCATTCAGGAAAAGACCATCGAGCGGGTGTCCGGCACCAAGCGCATTGAGTTGGATTTCCGTCTGCTGGTGGCCACCAATCGCAATCTGGAGGAGGAAGTGCAGCGGGGGCTGTTCCGTTCGGACCTTTTCTACCGGCTGAACGTCATCCGGGTCCACATTCCCCCTCTGCGGCAGCGCCCTGAGGATATCCTGCCTATGGCGCATCAGTTTTTGGAGCGGTTCTGCAAGGAATACGGCAAGCAGCTGGCGTTAAGTCCCCGGTTTGTGGCCTTTCTGGAGCAATATCCCTGGCCCGGCAATGTGCGTCAGTTGGAAAACCTGATGGAACGGCTGGTCATCACCGCCCAGAATCCGATTTTGGACATTACGGCCCTGCCGCTGGAATACAACAGCGGCGGCAGCGCACCGGACCTCCCCTCTCAGGAGGGGACTCTGGCGGAGCGGATGGATGCCTTCGAAGGACAGATCATCCGGGATTCCTACCGCCGCTGCGGCACTACGGTGGCCGTGGCGAAGGAACTGGGCATTTCTCAGGCCACCGCTGTCCGGAAAATCGCCAAATATGTGAAGGACCGGAAGGAATGAAGCTGTTATGAATCTCATTTCTTTAAAAACAGAACTGCGGCAGGAGCTGAAGCTGACGCCGCAGCTACTGCAATCCATGGAAGTCTTGCAGATGAATTCTCAGGAGCTGCTGGACTATCTGGGAAAGATCTCCGAGGAGAACCCCACCTTGGAGCTTTCGGAGGCCTCAGAGCTTCGCTCTGCCTACGCGGAGCTGCGTCAGAAAGCCAGTTGGCTGGACGCGGGGACCTTTGAGACCTCCTTTGCCCATGAGGAGGACGGTCCCCCGGAGCCGGGGGCGACTGATAAGGAACTGGACAGCCTGTCTGCGTTTCTCTGCGATCAGTTGGAGCGGAAACGACTGCCGAAGCCCATGCTGGCCCTGTGTAAATATATGGCGGAGCTGGTGGACGAGGACGGATATCTGACGCAGGAGGATCTGGACGGCCTGACAGAAATGAAGATCCCCCAGACGATGGTAGATCAGGCACTGGATACGATTCAGTCCTTGGAGCCTGCCGGCGTGGGCGCCCGGGACCTGTCGGAGTGTCTGGTGCTTCAGCTGAGCCGCCGGAAGGACAACGTCCCCTACGCCATGGACATTGCCGCACGGTTCCTCACGGAACTGAGCCGCAGCCACTATGGACCCATCACCAAGGCACTTGGGGCCAGCATCTCTGAAATTCAGGCGGCGGAGAAGGCCATCGCTGCCTTGGATCCTCACCCCGGTCAGGCGTTTCAGCCGGCAGAACCAACCCTCTACGTCCGGCCGGACGTGTTCGTGGTGGAGCTGGAAGGGGAATTGCAGGTGCTGCTGAACGAATACTATCTTCCAAAGGTCACTGTGAATCCTTATTACAGCAGTATGGCCAAGGAGAGTGACGATCCGGAGACCCGCACCTATTTAAGGGAGAAGCTGCGGCAGACCAAATGGCTGCTGGACAGCCTGGAACGCCGGGGCAGCACCCTGCGCCGCTGCGCGCAGGCCATCCTGGACGCGCAGAGATCCTTCTTTTCCGGACAGACTGTGGAACTGTCACCCATGAAGCTGTCCTCCCTGGCGGAGACACTGGATCTGCACCCTTCCACCGTTTCTCGTGCCGTGCGGGATAAATACCTGCAATGCCGTCAGGGAATCTATCCGCTGCGATACTTTTTCAGTCGGGCGGTGGGACAGCAGGGGTTGTCCCGTCAGGCGGTGAAGCAGCGGATGCTGCTTCGCTTCAAGGATGAGGATTCCGGCCATCCTCTCAGCGATCAGACCCTTTGCGACCTGCTGGCGGCGGAGGGACTGTTGCTCAAGAACCATGTGGACTGCGGCTG
>OIXA01002087.1_pt1 | contig 23702 bp, 20 predicted proteins | sample 1587721 | NCBI WGS metagenome assembly OIXA01 (sample SAMEA3888900, study PRJEB22519) | human gut metagenome | biome: human gut; feature: human-associated habitat; material: faeces | place: Denmark | collected 2013
CGCGCATCTGGTTGCGGAGCTTGGCGTCGAGGTTGGACAGCGGCTCGTCCATCAGGAAGACCTTCGGGCTTCTGACGATCGCGCGGCCGATCGCGACACGCTGCCGCTGACCACCGGAAAGCGCCTTCGGCTTGCGGTCGAGGTACTGCGTGATGTCGAGAATTTCGGCGGCTTCCTTGACCTTGCGGTCAATTTCCGCCTTCGGCACCTTCTTGAGCTTCAGGGAGAACGCCATGTTGTCGTACACCGTCATGTGGGGGTACAGGGCGTAGTTCTGGAAGACCATCGCGATATCGCGGTCCTTGGGCGCAACATCGTTGACAAGCTTGCCGTCGATGTAGAGCTCACCCTCCGTGATTTCTTCCAGACCTGCGATCATACGCAGCGTCGTCGATTTGCCGCAGCCGGACGGACCGACGAGGACGATAAATTCCTTGTCGGCGATGTCGAGGTTGAATTCCTGCACCGCAACGACGCCCTTGTCGGTGATCTGAAGGTTTGCCTTCTCCTTGACGGGCTCGTCGTCCTTCTTCTTTTTGCTCTTCTTTTTCTCTTCTCCGCTGATAAACGGATAGATCTTTTTGACATTTACCAATTTGACTTCTGCCATAGGTTCTGACTCTGACTGCGCTGCCTCCGCAAGGCGCATTCTCACGAACGCCGGGCTTGGCGAACGTATTACGGCATGTCTCCACAATGCCGCACCGGGAGTCTCCCGGACAATGGGTTTACCCTCCTTTTTTGTTATCAAGCTGCCAAGAATGTGGATTTGGATTCAGCCCGACCAGAATACAGATATTATACCACAGGCGCGAGGAAATGTTGGCCTGGGATTCTCGACAAAATCTTCCCTCCTTTTTGCAGCATTCCGCCGAAGACTTCCGCTTGCAAGTCGCCGCCGGGGCTGATAGAATAGACAAAAAGGAGGCGGAAGGATGAAAAACACCTCGCTTTGCTATCTGGAGCGCGGCGGGCAGTATCTGATGCTCCACCGCGTGAAAAAAGAGAACGATGAAAACAAAGACAAGTGGATCGGCATCGGCGGGAAGTTCGAGCCCGGCGAGAGCCCGGAGGACTGCGTCTGCCGCGAGGTGCTCGAAGAAACCGGGCTCCGGCTGACGGACTATCGCTACTGCGGCATTGTCACGTTCGTAAATGGCGACTGGACCGAGTATATGCACCTGTTCCACGCGGCCGGCTTTGAAGGGCAGCTGCGCGAGTGCGACGAGGGCGTTCTCGCGTGGATCGACAAAAAGCGGCTGGTCGGCCTGCAGCAGTGGGAGGGCGACAAAATCTTCCTGCGGCTTCTGGACCTGCATGTGCCGTTTTTTTCCTTGAAGCTTGTCTATGACGGAGATACGTTAACCGACGCCGTTCTGAACGGAGAAAGGATGTAACATGGAACCGATTCTGATCAGTGCGTGCCTGCTTGGCGCGGCGTGCCGCTACGACGGCGGCAGCAACCCCGTTTTTTCTGTGGAGGCGCTCATGGGGCGCTGCCAGCTGGTGCCCGTCTGTCCGGAGCAGCTGGGAGGACTGCCCACCCCGCGCGAGCCGGCGGAACGGACCGAGGGCGGCGTAGTAACGAAAACGGGAGCGGATGTGAGCGCGCAATTTCAGCGCGGCGCGGAGCAGGCGCTTCATCTGGCGCGCATCTTCGGCTGCAAAAAGGCGGTTCTGAAAGAGCGCAGCCCCAGCTGCGGCGCGGGCGAAATTTACGACGGCAGCTTCACCGGCGCGCGCGTTCCGGGCGACGGCGTGACCGCGCAGCTCTTAAAAGCAAACGGCATTGCGGTCTTCGGCGAGAGCGAAATTGAGACGCTTCTGGAGCAGCTGGACGAGGCGCAGGAGGAAGCGCCGTCTTTCTTCTGAGCCGTCTCCAGGATCGGAATATGTGCGGAGCGTTCCGGGTTGGAACGCTCCGCTTTTTTGCGCGGGCCTGCAAAACCGCTCTTTTCATTTTTCGCGTCATGCAGTATAATAAACCTGTATCGGCATTTTTCTTTGGGAGGTGAAGCGCATGCTTCCGGAGGCTTTTACAAAGCGCATGAAAACCCTGCTGGCAGAGGAGTACGGCGCCTTTCTCGACAGCTTCTCGCGTCCCCGCGCGGTTGCGCTGCGCCTGAATCCGCTGAAAACGCAGGCGCCTCCCGATTTGTCCGGCTTTTCGCTGCGCCCCGTGCCGTGGGAGCCGTGCGGCTTTTACTATGACCCGGAGACAAGACCCGGAAAGTCTGCCTATCACGAGGCAGGGCTTTACTATCTGCAGGAGGCAAGTGCGATGGCGCCCGCGGCGCTGCTGGACCCGCAGCCCGGGGAGCGGGTTCTGGACCTGTGCGCGGCGCCCGGCGGAAAATCCACGCAGCTGGCAGGAAAGATGCGCGGGCGCGGGCTTCTGGTCTGCAATGAGATCAACCCCAAGCGCGCAAAAATTCTCGCGTCGAACATCGAGCGGCTGGGCATTGCGAACGCGCTGGTCCTGAACGAGCATCCGCAGCGGCTGGAGGCGTGCTTTGCGGGCTGGTTCGATAAAATTCTCGTCGACGCGCCCTGCTCCGGCGAGGGCATGTTCCGAAAAGAAGAGGCGGCAGTGACCGACTGGTCGGAGGAAACGGTCCTCATGTGCGCCCGGCGGCAGGCGGAGATTCTGCATTCGGCGTCCGTCATGCTCCGCCCGGGCGGCAGGCTCGTCTATTCGACCTGCACGTTTGCGCCCGAGGAAAATGAGGCAAGCGTCAGCGCGTTTTTGCGCGCGCACCCGGACTTTTCCGTGGAAGAGACCTTCGCGCCGTGGTTTTCTCCCGGGCGTCCCGACTGGATTTCCGATCCCATGCCGGGTCTGGAAAAGACCTTCCGGCTGATGCCGCACCGGCTTCTCGGCGAGGGGCACTACTGCGCGGTGCTGCGAAAAGCCGGCGATACGCCGGGGAGCGAGGTTCCTTTGGAGCCTGCGGCGAAGCGCCCGAAGGAACTGGACGATTTTTGCAAGCAGACCGGCGCGGCGCTGCCGGAGGGCAAGCTTGTCCTGTTCGGGCAGAACGTGTATCTGGCGCCGGAAGATCTTCCGAGCCTCAAGGGGCTTCACGTGCTGCGCGCGGGGCTGGAGCTCGGAGAGGTGCTCAAAAACCGCTTTGGACCCGCGCACGCCTGGGCGCTGTGGCTGAAAGAGCTTCCAAGCTGCGTTTCATTCCCGGCGGAAAGCGAAGAGATTCGCCGCTATCTTGCCGGAGACGTGCTTGCCGGAGACGCGCGCGGCTGGACGCTGGTGCAGGTCGAGCGTATAAGCCTCGGCTGGGCAAAGGGCGACGGGCGGACGCTCAAAAATCACTATCCGAAGGCGCTGCGGCGCTGCGTATAAAAGGAGGAAGGCTCCATGGAAGAAAAAAAGTGCATCCTGATCGTCGAGGACGAGCGGGCAATTGTGGAAATTCTGAAATTCAATCTCAAGCGCGAGGGCTATGATACGTTAGAGGCGCTCGACGGCGAAGCGGGGCTCGAGCTGGCGCGCACCGAAGACCCGGACCTGATTTTACTTGACGTGATGCTGCCCAAAATGAACGGGTTTGACATCTGCAAGAATCTGCGCGAGGCGGGAAGCACCGTGCCCATCATCATGCTGACCGCGCGCGAGGAGGAGACGGACAAGGTCTTCGGACTCGAGGCGGGCGCGGACGACTATATGACAAAGCCCTTTTCCATTCGCGAGCTGATGGCGCGCGTGCGGGCAAACATCCGAAGAAGAAGCCTGGACTTAAATGCCAGAGCCTCCGTCGGGACGCTTCTGACCGCGGGCGCGCTGACCATCGAGCCGTCGACGTTCTCAGTGACAAAATCCGGCGAGCCGGTCGACCTGACGCAGAAGGAATACGATCTTCTCATGCACCTGATTCGCGAGCGGGGCAAGGTCTTCACGCGCGAGGATCTCATGCAGAAGGTCTGGAACTACGATTATTTCGGCGACATGCGCACCGTGGACGTGACGGTCCGGCGTCTTCGCGAAAAGATCGAGGACGACCCCGGAAAGCCGCAGTATATTCTCACCAAGCGCGGCGCGGGCTACTACTTTGCGCCCTAGAAGTTTCGGGAAAGACCAGTCTTTCCCGAATAGAATGCGTCTTGACTGCGCGCATAATTTTGGCCCAAAGGGCCAAAATTCCACACTTGCAAGCCGTAAAGAGTTTTTTCCGACGTACACGCCGCCGGAAAAAACGGATTTCTATTCCATTTTGCGCCTGCGGGCGCAAAACTCTGCGAGGCAGAAATAAGAGGCAGAAATGATAAGAGTCTGAAAGGAGGGCGGGACGATGCGGTCTCTGCGCACCAAGCTGGTCATGATCATGGTGATCCTGATTCTTGCCCTGATGTGTGTGATCGGCGCGTTTCTGATCAACGGCGTCGGCAACTTCTATATCTCCCAGTTCTACGAGCAGATGGAAAAAACCTTCTCGCCCGAGTTCATCGGTCAGCTGCAGGAAATTCCCGCGCAGGAGCAGAATGCGCCCGAGCGGATGAAAGAGCTCTTAATGGCGCAGGCAGGTCTCGGCATTGATATTGCGACGCGAAACGTCTACATTCTGGACGAAACCGGAAATGTCCTTGCCAGCTCCAACCAGCAGACCTCGGTCTCCATGACAGCGAACCTGCTGACGGCGATGAACGGCGAGGTCGGTCAGGAGAGCTCGATCACGAGCAGCTTCATGGACTTAGCCGTTCCAATTGCATCGGCAGACAGCACGTACATCGTCTATATTTTAGACAGCCGCGCAACGGTCGACGCGCTCACGGGAGAGCTGTTTTCCATCATCCTGAGCGCTTTGGGACTCGGTCTTGTGATCTGTGTCGTTTTGTCGTTCCTTCTTGCGCAGATTCTCATCACGCCCATCCGCGCGCTGACCCTCGGTACGCGGCAGGTCGCTGCGGGCGACTTTTCCCAGCGCATTGAGGTCGAGGGACAGGATGAGATCGGCGTTCTGACGCGGAACTTCAACCACATGGCAAAGGTCCTGCAGGACACCATTTCAGAAGCCGAGAACGAGAGAAACAAGCTCTCGACGCTGTTTCTGCACATGACCGACGGCGTCGTCGCCTTCAACGCGGCGGGCAGCGTCATCCACTATAACCCGGCGGCCACGCAGATGCTCGCGCAGAACCTGTCGGACCAGACGACCTTCGACGAGATCTTCTCGAAGGAGGCCGAGCTCGACACCCTCCTGACCCTCCGCCGCCCGCAGTATATCGAGACCCAGAAGACCGTCGGCGACCGGGAGCTGGAGCTGTTCATGGCCCCGTTCTCGTCCGACCACGCGCAGGGCGGTGTGCTCGTCGTCATCCACGACGTCACCGAGCAGCGCAGGAGCGAGCAGCTCAAGCGCGAATTCGTCGCCAACGTCTCGCACGAGCTGCGAACGCCGCTGACCAATATCAAATCCTACGCCGAAACGATCGTCGACACCGGCGACGAGCTGCCGCCGGAGCTGCGCTCGAATTTCATGAACGTCATCATCAGCGAGGCCGACCGCATGACCCGCATCGTGCAGGATCTGCTCACGCTCAGCAAGATCGACTACGGCAAGATGGAGATGAACATCTCGCGCTTCTCGTTTGCCAAGGCAATTTCGAATGTATACGAGGCGGCGCGCCTGAACGCCGAGCAGAACCACCACCATACGATGGTGTTCCACTGCGAGGACAATATCCCCGACGTGCTCGGCGACCGCGAGCGTATCGAGCAGGTGGTCATGAACATCGTCTCGAATGCGATCAAATATACGCCAGACGGCGGCAAGATCGAAATCTACGCGGGCTCAAGCGGCAAATCCGTTTTCGTCCGCGTGACCGACAACGGCATCGGCATCCCCGAAAAAGACCTGCCGCGGCTGTTTGAGCGGTTCTACCGCGTCGATAAGGCGCGAAGCCGCGAGTCGGGCGGCACGGGTCTCGGGCTTTCGATTGCCCGCGAGATTCTCTCGCAGCACAGGGGCGAAATTAAGATAGACTCGGTCTACGGCGAGGGCACCGACGTGCGCATCACGCTGCCTGCCGCGCCGCCCGAAAAATAAGCAAGACGACAGTTTTGAGAAAGGAGGCAGACCATGCGCAGACGAAAATGGCTCGAACGGGCAAAAAGCCTGCTTATTGCGGTTCTGGCGCTGACGGTTCTGGCGCTGACGGTTCTGGCGCTTCCGGCAAAGACGGTGACGGATACGCCGTGGCTGGCGGCGCTGGTGCGCCCGTTTGCCTCCGTGATGGGGCTGACGCAGGGCGAGCTGACCGCAACACCGATGGCAGACGCCGCAAGCGTCACAGGCGCGGCGCAGCCGGTTGCCGTCTCCGTGCGGAACCCCGCCGGAAGAACCAGCTTCCAGTTTGACACTGCTGCGCTGGATACCGCCTTCGAGCAGTTCGGCGCGGCGCTCGGGCAGGCGCTGGAGGGCGCGCAGGAGCCGCAGCGTACGACCGCACTTCGTATTCAGACTGCGCTCGGCAAGACCTCGGTCGCCTTCCGCTATCCGGGCGAAATTTCCCCGGCGCTTGCCGCGTCATGGCTGCAGGTGGAAACGGCGCTGGACGAGAGTGTCCGCGCGCAGTGGCTGATTCTGGCAAACGAGGATGCGGCGGTGAACCTGTATCTGGTAGGAGACGAGCTGTTCGTCTGCCAGACGCAGCTCGATGGCGACGCACTCGAGCAGCTTCTGCAAAGCTGCACGCCGGACGGCAGCTTCTTCGCCTTTGAAGACGCGCAGGCGCGCTTTTCCTCCGTAGAGCCCCTGAGCCTTCTTCCGGGGCAGACGCCGCAGATTCATGCCGCCGAAGCGGCAAATCCCTGTGATGCGCGCTTTTCCGACGCCCTTGCCGCGACGCTGGGCTTCAATCCCTACGGCGACGCCCGCTACACCGACGACGCCGGAAACACCACCTACACCGAAACCGGCTACGCGCTTTCCATCTCGGCGTCGGGCGAGCTTCTTCTGCGCGCCGACGTGCAGTCCACACGCTTTCAGGCGGCGTCGGGCGAGCAGGCAGAGCTGGTCGAGTGCGCTAGGAGCCTTCTTTCCGCCATGACCGCCGGAGTTAACTCCGATGCCCGCCTCTACCTGACAGACCTGGAACAAAACGGCAGCGAGAGCGTCTGCACCTTCGACTATTTCCTCAGCGGCATTCCCGTTCTGCCCGCCGGCGGCTACGGCGCGGAGGTCCGCTTCTCGGGTACATCCATTGTGCAGGTCCGGCTGGTGCTGCGCGCCTATACGCTGACGACGCAGACGCTTTCCGTTCTTCCGCCCGCGCAGGCGGCGGCGATTCTGCCGGAAGGAAGCGCGCTTCGTCTGGTCTATAGCGACACGTCCGCCGGAATTACCGCCGGCTGGCAGTCGTAACGGGAGGTGGCGCATGTCTGTTTCCAAAATCAAAAATCTGATTCTGCTGATTCTGGCGCTGGCGATTATCGGGCTTCTGCCCGCGGTGGTTCCGACGCAGGCGGCAAGAGTCGGCAGCGAAAAAGAGGTCCACGAAAAGCTCGAAGCGCTCTATGAAAGCTACGGGCTCAGCCTCGACGCTTCCAGCCTTCCTGCCAGCCAGACGCTCTACAGCATCGAGCTGGAAAACCCCGACGCAAAGCCTGCCGCGCAGGCGCTTCTGGGCGGCAAGGCGGCGGAAGAAGAGGCTCCGGCGCGGATGCTGGCGCAGTATTCTGCCGGCAGCAGCACGCTGCAGCTCAGCCGCTCCGGGCAGCTCGAAGGGCGCTTCACAGACGCCTCGGCGGCGCACGATCTGACGCGCGCAACCAGACGGTATCTGCGCTCGATGGACTTTGACATTGCTGAAATTTTCGAGCCGGTGCGGCTGTCCGCGGGCGTCTACAGCGTCACGGCGGTGCAGAGCCGCTGCGGCGTGCCGGTGTTTGAAAGTGCGCTCACGTTTACCTATCGCAACAATGCCCTTTCGCGCGTGGACGGGACGTATTACCCCGCGGGCGAGATCGTCCGCGTGTCGCAGAGAGCGTGCATCTCCTGCGCGGACGCGCTGGTGGCGCTGCTGTCCAGCCGCGACAGCCTCGGCTGGGTCGGAAGCGAGATTGTCTCGTGCGAGCAGGGCTATGTCCACTCCGAGACCGCATCGAGCGCGCTGCGCTTTGTGCCGGTCTGGCGGATTGAGACCGACGCGGGCTCGTTCTATGTCAATGGCATCACGCGCGAAGTGCGTCAGCTTGCGTCGTAGTGTGTCGGAGCACGTCAAAACAAATTTCTTAAAAGTTTCTTAAGAAATTTGTTCCCGAATTGTCATTTTTCCTTTACATTGCCGCGGGCTTGTGGTATTCTTATTCTTGCCGTGGTTTGAGCGCGCGAACAAAGCCTTCCTGCGCTTGCACGAATTGGCATCGTAACTTCTGAGCTTTCAGGAAATACTCTTTTCAAAGAGGGATTTGAACTTTGATCAAATATATCGTTCAGGGCGGAAGCAGACTGTCCGGTCATGTGAATATCTCGGGCGCGAAAAACGCCGCGGTTGCGATCCTGCCGGCGAGCCTGCTGGTAGACGGCGTGTGCCGCATTGAAAACGTACCGGATATTTCCGATGTGCGGCTGCTTCTTGAAATTTTAAGAAATATGGGCGCGGGCATCCGCCGCTTCGGGCGCAACACGCTGGAAATCGACTGCTCGCACGTCAGAAACGCGACGGCGCCGATTGATCTGGTGCGCCGCATCCGCGCGTCATACTATCTCATCGGAGCCGAGCTCGGCAGATTCGGTCACGCGCGCGTGGCAATGCCCGGCGGCTGCAACTTCGGCGTCCGCCCCATCGACCAGCACATCAAGGGCTTTGAGGCAATGGGCGCAAGCGTCGAGCAGCTCGGCGGCTATGTCTGCGCGGACGCGCCGGAGGGCGGACTGCAGGGCGGACATGTGTATCTGGATATCGTCTCCGTCGGTGCAACGATGAATATCATGCTCGCGGCCGTGCTGTGCAGCGGCATGACGATCATTGAAAACTGCGCCAAAGAGCCGCATATTGTCGATCTTGCAAACTTCCTGAACGCCATGGGCGCGAAGGTCTCCGGCGCGGGCACGGATGTGATCAAGGTCCGCGGCGTGGCAAAGCTTGCCGGCGGCAGCTATACGATCATCCCCGATCAGATTGAAGCCGGCACCTATATGGCGGCGGCAGCCGCAGTCGGCGGCGACGTGACGGTGGAAAACGTCATTCCGAAGCATCTCGACTGCATCACGGCGAAGCTGCGCGAGATGGGCGCGAGGGTTACGGAATTTGACGATTCCATCCGCGTGGAGGCAGACCGCCGCCTGCGCCGGTCCAATGTCAAGACCATGCCCTATCCGGGCTTCCCGACCGACATGCAGCCGCAGATTGCCGTGTGCATGGCGCTTGCCGAGGGAACCAGCCTCGTCACCGAGGGCATCTATGATAACCGCTTCCGCTACACGGCGGAACTGAACCGTATGGGCGCGAGCATTCAGGTCGAGAGCAAGACCGCGGTCATCGACGGCGTGACGCAGCTGCACGGCTGCGAGGTCCGGGCGTGCGATCTGCGCGCGGGCGCGGCGATGGTGATTGCCGCTCTTTGCGCCGAGGGCACAACGACGATTGAAGACGCGCACTATATCGAGCGCGGCTACGAAGACATCATCGGCAAATTCGCTGCCATTGGCGGCAAAATCCGCCGCATCGAGACCTTCGAAGGAAACTCTCAGGACGCAGCCGGCTGATATCGAAAAACGCACCCCGCCAGATTTTCTGGCGGGGTTTTTGCGCGCGTCATAGAGAAAGGGCTGCGGCGAGCAGCGGTTCGTTTTCCAGCAGCAGCTGCGGCAATTGGGACAATTCCAGCGGATTTTCGCCGAGTCCTGCCTCGATGGTAAAGCCTGGGCGGTGAAAGCGCGCTAAGAACCAGTCCTTGTAGCCGGCGTTGCTCGACTCTGGCGGAACGTTCTGCACCTCGTAGCCGGACGCGGCGGAAAGCTTTGCGGCAATCGCGGCGGACCCCGGCGGATCGAGCGCCGCGCCGCCGGGGTAAATGACGCGCCCCTGCGTGTGATAGGCAAGAAGCAGACCCGGGCGCACGCAGGCAGTATAGGCGGCAAGCGCCGCTGTTTCGCGCTGATCGAGGGGCTTTTCACCCGGATAGTCCCGGGGCGCCGGGCGGTCAAAGCCGAGAGAAGCTTTGATTTGTTTTGCTTTGTCCCAGCTTGCCGGATAGTTGAGGTTCAGATCGACGCCCCGCAGGTTCGCCTTCCAGCCGGAAGGAAACGGAAGCTGCGGATACGAGGCGGCAAGCTGCGCGGCAGACTGATACTCGGGCGAGGCGTTCGGAATTTCGCCCGCGACGAGGTCCGCGCCGTCCGGGTTGACAAGCGGCACGCAGTAGAGCATCGAATTGCGGTAGAGCGCGCGGGCAGGTTTGCCGCCGAAGCAGCCGTCTTCGCAGATGGCGCGGCAGTAAGCAAGCAGCAGCTCCCAGAGAAGTGTGCCCGTGATCGACTCGTTGGCGTGGTGCGTGCCGCTGAGCAGGACCTTGTGGCTGCCGCAGCCGAGCTGAATGGCAACGACGGGTCTTCCGCCTGCCGTGCGCGTGAGCGTTTTGACATAGGCAAAGGGCGCAGTGCGCCGCAGCTGCCTGAGATACCGGTTTTGACGCCCGGAGGTCAAATAGCCGGGCGGCAGGATACAGCACATGAAAATCGCCTCCGTCATAAATTATGGCGGAGGCGATACGTTTAGAACCGCACGGTTTAATTTTCTTCGAAGATTGCCTTCACGGCGCGGTAGGTCATGTAGCAGTCGTATTTGGAGACGACCTCAAACGGCGCGTGCATGGAAAGGACCGGGACGCCCGCATCCAGCGTGTCGATGTTGCGCTTTGCCATGTATTTTGCGACCGTTCCGCCGCCGCCCGCGTCGGTTTTGCCCAGCTCGCACATCTGCCAGGCAACGTCATGATCGTTCAGGAGCTTGCGGATGCGCCCGACGACCTCGCTCGAAGCGTCCGACGCGCCGGACTTGCCGCCCGCGCCCGTGTATTTGCAAAGACCGACGCCGTAGTTTAAATACGCGGCGTTCTTGCGCTCAAAGACCTCGGAGAAGCCCGGGTCAAACGCGGCGCACACATCGGCGGACAGGCAGAAGGAATTTGCCAGGCACGTGCGAAGGTCCGTTCCCTGCGCCTTGCACAGGCACTCCATAAAGTACTCGAACGCCTCACCCTGCATGCCGGACACACCCTCGGAGCCGATTTCCTCCTTGTCCGCAAAGATGCACACGGCAGTCTTTCTGGGGCTTTTCGCGTCGAAGATCGCGGCAAGCTCTGCATAGGCGCAAACTCTGTCGTCGTGCCCGTAAGCGCCGATCATGCTGCGGTCCAGACCGATATCGCGCGCGTTCGCGGCAGGAACCGCTTCCAGCTCGGCGGAGATGAAGTCCTCCTCGACGATGCCGTATTTTTCGTTCAGAAGCCGCAGCACCGAGAGCTTCACGCGGTCCTTGCCGTCATCGTCCGCTTCCGGACGGCTTCCCATTAAAATATTCAGGCTTTCAGACGGAATTGCTTCGTTGAGGGGCTTTTTGCCCTGCTCACGCCCAAGATGAGGCAGAAGGTCCGTGATGACGAGCTGCGGGTCGGCGGGGTCATTTCCGATGGTGACGTAAACCTCGCTTCCATCGCGGCGGACGATTTTGCCGTGCAGCTCCAGCGGCACCGTCACCCACTGGTACTTGCGGATGCCGCCGTAGTGGTGGGTCTTGAGATAGGCAAGCTCGCTGTCTTCATAGAGGGGATTCGGCTTGATGTCGAGCCGGGGCGCGTCGGTGTGCGCCGCGCCGATGTTCGCGCCGTGCGACAGATCCTCTTCGCCGATGACGGCAAGCATGATCGCCTTGCCGCGGTTGTTCCAGTAGAGCTTGTCGCCGGTCTTGATGGGCATGCCGGGGTGATACGCGACGAAGCCTCTTGCCTCCGCTTCCCGGATGGCGGTGAAGACGCACTCGCGCTCGGTTTTGGAGCGGTCGAGGAAGGATTTGTACGCCTCGCAGTAGGCGTTCAGCTCCTGTTCTTCCGCCTGCGTCAGGCGGTCGTAGCCGTTTTTCGGCTGATAGAGAAGGGCGTCTCTTTGTTCTTTGGTCATGGGGTTTCCTCCTTTGTGATGTCGTTCAGGAGGCGGCGGGATGCGTCCCGGAACGCCTCGAGGGATGTATCGTTTGTCAGGATCACCTGACAGCCTGTACGGTAAAATTCATCCGGCTTCTGCGCGTCGATTCTGGCACGCGCTGCCTGCTCGGAAAGATGGTCGCGCGCCATGATGCGCGCCAGGCGCACCGGCTTCGGGGCAAGAATGCCGACCGTCACGTCGCAGCCGTTTCCCATGCCGGATTCGAGAAGATTGATCGCGTCGATGGCAAACAGCGGCTTGCCGTCTTTTTTCGCCTGCGCGCGCAGCTTCTCGACGGCGGCGCCGACGTGAAAAAAGACAATCTCGTTGAGCGTATCGAGCGCCTGCCTGTTCGAGAACACCCGCGCGGCAAGCGACTTCCGGTCGAGCGAGCCGTCCGGCAGAAACACATCGCCGAACGCTTTTTGCAGCGCGGCTTTCAGCGCCGGGTCGGTTTTCAGAAGCTCGTAATACAGCGCGTCGCAGTCGACGATGACCCCGCCGTGCGCGGCAATTTCCTGCAGAAACGTCGTCTTGCCGCAGCCGGTGGGACCGGTAATGCCGATCGTTTTCATGCTACACCTCGACGACATGGAAGCCTGCCGCCTTCTTGAGCCGGTTTCCGATGGCAAGCCCAAGCCCTGCCGCATCCGGGCACTGGGCGTAAATTTCTGTGACCGATTCGTGGTCAAACTCGCGCAGCGCGTCAAACACCCGGCGCGCCTGCTCCGCCTTATCGCCGACCGGACCGAGGTCGTGGATGATATGCCCGGGGAACAGCCCGGTAAACTCGGAAAAACAGATCACGCCCGCAGTTTCCGGCAGGTGGTCTTTGATGTACTGCGCGCTTTTTGCGGGGTCTCCCGTGAAGACGGTGACGGGCGCTTTGGGTGCGTAGTGGCGGTATTTCATGCCGGGCGCTTTGGGCTTTTCCCCGTCTTTGAGTAAACTCACGACCGCCTTGTCGACCGCGACCTCGCCCAAAACCTCCCGCAATGCCTCGAGCGGCAGTCCGCCCGGACGAAGAAGACGCGGCGGCTGGCATGTGAGATCGATAATCGTCGATTCCACGCCCACGCGGCAGGGTCCGCCGTCAAAAATCGCGTCGATTTTGCCGTCCATGTCCTCGCGCATATCGCTGGCGCAGGTGGGACTGGGTCTGCCGGAGGTATTGCCGGAGGGCGCGGCAATGGGAACGTCTGCCTCGCGGATGACAGCGAGCGTCACCGGATGGTCCGGGCAGCGGACGCCGACGGTTTCCAGACCGCCCGTCGTGCGCAGCGGGACAAGTTTCTTGCGCGGCAGAATCATGGTCAGAGGTCCGGGCCAGAAGCGCTCTGCCAGCCGGTACGCCGCGTCCGGCACATCTTCGCAGTAGCGCGCCAGCCACGAAGCGTCCGGAATGTGGATGATCAGGGGGTTATCCTGCGGGCGCCCCTTCGCCTCGAAGATATGAAGCACCGCCTCTTCGTTCAGTGCGTTTGCGCCCAGCCCGTAGACCGTCTCGGTCGGAATGCCGAGAAGACCGCCGCGCGTGATAATCTCCGCCGCCTGCCGGACGGCTTCCGGCGTCAGCGCATCAAAGTAAATCGTATTCATGAAATTCCTTCTTTTTGGAAAATTATGTGTCACTCTGACTCGACTGGAGCTTTTCCGCCTGATCGGCGGTGACGAGCGCGTCAATCAGCTCGTCGAGATTGCCGTCCATGATCGCGTCGATCTTATAGAGCGTCAGCCCGATGCGGTGGTCGGTGACTCTGCCCTGCGGGAAATTGTAGGTGCGGATGCGTTCGTTGCGCATGCCGGTACCGACCTGGCTGCGGCGCTCGCTGGTGACGGCGGAGTTGATGCGCTCCTGCTCGATCTCGTATAGCTTGGAGGCGAGCATCTGCATGCACTTTTCGCGGTTCTGGACCTGTGAGCGCTCCTCCTGGCAGGAAACAACAATCCCCGACGGCTTGTGAATCAGCCGGACTGCGGAGGACGTTTTGTTGATGTGCTGCCCGCCTGCGCCGGAGGACCGGAAAACCTGCATTTCGATATCCTCGGGGCGGATATCGACCTCCGCCTCTTCCATCTCGGGAAGTACCGCGACGGTCGCGGTCGAGGTGTGGACTCTGCCGCCGGACTCGGTTTCCGGCACGCGCTGCACGCGGTGCACACCGGACTCGAATTTGAGCCGCGAGTATGCCCCGTCGCCGTCTATTTCAAAATCCGCTTCCTTCACGCCGCCGAGCTCCGTTTCGTTGTAGTTGAGTAACGTCACCTTCCAGCCCTTCGACTGCGCGTACATGGTATACATCCGGTACAGGCTGTGGGCAAACAGCGCGCTCTCCTCGCCGCCGACGCCGCCGCGGATTTCCACAATGACGCTCTTGTCGTCGTTCGGGTCGCGCGGCAACAGCAGAATTTTGAGCTCCTGCTCGAGCGTTTCCAGCTTTTTCTTGCAGGCGGTGTATTCCTCCTGACAAAGCTCCTTCAGCTCCGCGTCCAGACCGCCCGCATCCAGCATGCCGCGCAGGTCCTGCGCTTCCTGCTCTGTTTTGCGGTAGCTGCGATAGGCAGTGACAATCGGCTCGAGGCGCTTCTGTTCGCGCAGGAGCTTTGACGCTGCCTTGGGGTCTGCGTAAAAGTCCGGCTGCCCGGCGCGCTCTGCCATCTCGAGATATCGTTCTTCAACCAGTCGTAATTTTTCCAGCATAGATTCCTCACATACGCCCACAGCTTTGCGGGCAAAGTTTTACAACTACATCATACTCCATTTTCGCCCCGCCGTCAAATATCCGCGCCCGTTTTGCGCATACTACTACGGATTTCTACGCAGAGGAGCGATGGCTGTGAAACGAATCGCGGCGCTGGTACTGGCACTGGCGCTTTTCTTTTCCTGCGCGAGTGCCGCGCAGGCGGGAAACACGCGCGAAACAAAGGGCTATATCGCCCTGACCTTCGACGACGGACCCTCGGGCGAAATCACGCAGCAGCTTCTGGACGGGCTTGCGCAGCGGAACGTCCACGCGACGTTTTTTCTCTGCGGCTACCGCATTGCGCAGTACCCCGAGCTTGCGCAGCGCATGGCAGAGGACGGGCACGAGCTGGGGCTTCACTCCGACCGGCACGATTATATGCAGCACATGACAAAGCAGGAGGCGCTGGAAGATCTGACCGAGTGCATGGGAAAGCTCACCGAGGCGACGGGCGTGACGGCAAGACTGTTTCGCCCGCCGGGAGGGCTTTACTCTGCCGATCTTCTGGAGGCGTCGAAGGAGCTGGGGCTGTCCGTCATTTTCTGGTCCGTGGACCCGCACGACTGGGATAAAAACCAAGCCGCACAGGTGCTGCCATACCTGCTTTCCCACACGCAGGTGGGCGATATCGTCCTGATGCACGATCTGACGGCGCATTCCGTTTCGTGCGCGATGACCTTCATCGACACGATGTGCGCGCAGGGTTTTGAATTCTGCACCGTTTCCGAGCTTGCCGCCCTTTCCGGCACAAGCCTTTCTCCCGGTGTATATTATAACCGTTTCCCGCATTGACGAACGGCAGCGGTTGTACTAAAATAGAGAAAAACAGAGCCAGACAGGAGGAAAACCATGGATAAAAAGGAGCTTCGCGCCGGCATCCGCGCCAAAAAGCGCGCCATGACAAATGCGCAGATCGACGCCTGCAGCGAAAAGCTTGCAGCGCTGTTCCGCGCGCACCCGCTCTATCAGCAAGCGAAGAGCATCTACGGGTATCTGCCGTACAATCAGGAGGTGCGCACCGTGCCGATGCTCCGGCAGGCGCAGCTAGACGGCAAGCGCGTCGCCGTGCCGAAGGTGTATGGCGATACGATGAAATTTCTGTGGCTGGACGATTTGAGCGCCGTCGCGCCCGGGGCGTATAACATCCCCGAGCCGATTGCAGACGGACCCGAGGCGGACGACGAGACGGCGCTGGTGCTGATGCCGGGGCTCGCCTTCGACCCCGAGGGGCACCGCTGCGGCTACGGCGGCGGGTTCTATGATAAGTTCCTCGCCGCGCATCCGGCGCACCCGACGCTTGCGCTGTGCTACGGCTTTCAGATGTTCGACCATCTGGAAACGGATGACTACGATATTCCGGTCGATGCGGTGATCTCTGCCGAGGTGGACGAATGAAATACGTCCTTCTGCTCGGCTTCTGCGCGGTTATTTTCCTGATCTGCTTTCTCATTGACAAGCTGATCCAGAAGCTCTTTCCGAAGCACGAGCTGGAAAAGAGCAAAACCGTCGTCCGCCCACCGCGCAAGAGCGCTGTCTTCGGCGTCCTGCTTCTGGTGTTCCCGCTGATGGCGCTTTTATTCTGGATGCCGGAGGAGGGCGACACGCTCTTGACCATCTGCTGCGTGGGCGCGATGCTGATGGGAGCGTTTTTGCTTGTTACATACTTCTCCGTTTCCATCTACTACGGGGAAGACGGCTTTCTGTATAAAACCCTTCGCGGCGGCAAAAAGGAATACCGCTACAAGGACATTCGCGGGCAGCGCAGCGTCATGACGCGCGGCGGCATCAACACGATTCTGTTCGTCGGTAAGGATGAGATCAATCTCTACAGCGCGATGCAGAACCTCAATCCCTTTTTGAAGCATGCGTTTTTCCGATGGTGCGAGGCAAACGGCATCGACCCGGATTCGATCGAAAATAATCCCCGCATGTTCACCTGGTTCCCGGACCCCGATGGGGCGCAATCCGGGCAGGACGAGATGTAACCGGCACACGGGAGGACAGCTTATGAGAAGACGAAAGCTTGTTATTTTGCTGGCGGCGCTGATTTTCGGTCTTGCTGCCTGCGCAAAGCCCGCAGAGCCCAGCCCGGTAGCGGTATCATCCGTCCTGGCGTTGTCCTCGGAGCAGTCCGCTCCGGCGCAGACCCCGGAAGGGCAGGAAAAACCCGCCGAGCCGGAACACGAATGGACGCAGGAAGATATTCGCCGGATGTATCAGAACATACAGGAGCCGGATTGGGTGTTCATCGACTGCCTCGTTACGCCGGACAGGGCGAACGGCTGCGTCGGCGCAGCGCTGTACTGGGACGGCAAGGAATCCACGCTTGTGCGCTTCTTTGACGAAGACGGATATTCCTACTGCGCAGGACCTGTGGCAAAAACGGCGCAGGACGCAGGCTTTGCCTATCTCGGAGACGGCGCGGTGACGTTCCGCCTGCAAACGGACGACGCAGCGGAATATGATTACACGCTTACGTTAGAGAAAACCGGCGAGGGCGTAAACTGGACGGCAAAAGACAGCCTTACCGTCCCGAATCCATAACACAAAAATCCTCCGCAGATCAGGTCTGCGGAGGATTTTCTATCGGTCAGCCGATGTCCGGCTGCTTTTGCGGGTAGGCGGGCAGCCATTTGCCGAATTTGTAGTAGAGCAGGAACATCACGGACGCTGCCGTCCAGGTAATGGGGTAGCACAGGGCAATGGTGAGATTGCTCAGGTGCGGGAAGGTCATGGTGAACAGCAGAATCAGCCGCAGCACACACGCGCCGAAGAGCGTGATGATTGTGGGCTTGACCGCATTTCCGACGCCGCGCATCATGGAAGACAGCACCTCCGTCGCCGAGAACAGGAAGTAGCACGGGGCAAGATAGGTGATAATCACGCGCCCCTGCTCGACGACTGCGGGGTCAGAGTTGAACAGACGAATCGTCCAGTCGCGCGTGAAGTAGATGAACCCGCCGATCAGCGCGCATATCGCAAGGTGCAGCGCGATGCCGACGTGCATGGTCTGCAGAATCCGGTCTTTTTTCCGCGCGCCGTAGTTCTGCCCCGCGAAGGTCATGACGGCAATGCCGATGGCGTTGGAAATCGGCCAGAAGATGCCGTCGAGCTTCCAGTAGACCGACCACGCCGCGACCGTGTCCGTGCCGAGCAGATTGATTGCCTTCTGGACATAGACGTTCGTAATGTTATAAAGCACGCTGGAAATGCCAGCGGGAAGCCCGATGACGAGCATGCGCTTGAGCAGCCACCCGTCCGGGCGGATTTTTTTGAGGTCCAGGCGGTAGTCTCCGTGCGCGCGCTGCAAGGTGCGGATGACCAGCCACGCGCAGATGAGCTGTGACAGGCTCGTCGCAATTGCCGCGCCCGCAACCTCCAGCTTCAGAACGGCGACAAAGAACAGGTCGAGGATGGTGTTGACAATCGTGCAGACCACGAGAAACAGCAGCGGGCGCTTTGAGTCTCCCAGCGCGCGCAGAATGCCGCTTCCCATGTTGTAGATCATGGACGGAATCATGCCCGCAAAATACCAGACCAGATAGTCTTTGGAATACTGCAGCGTGTCCTCGGGCGTACTGAGTGCCGGCAGCAGCAGAGGCGCTCCGAACATGCCCAGAAGCATCGTCAGCGCGCCGACGATGATGGCAAGGAAGACCGCCGTATGGACAGCCCGGCTCACCTGCGCATGCTCCTGCGCGCCCGCGTGCTGCGAAATGACGACCGACGCGCCGGAGGATAAGCCGACGAAGAAATTGACAATGAGGTTGATCAGAACAATGTCGGACCCGCCGACCGCTGCCAGCGCGGTTTTTCCGACAAACTGCCCGAGGACCACCGCGTCGACCGCAGAATACAGCTGCTGCAGCAGCGTCCCGAGCATGATAGGCAGGAAGAAGGCAAGCATGCCCTGCAAAACCGGTCCTTCGGTCATGGAACTCTCGCGAAACAGCGTATGCTTCATATAATCGCTCCTTTCCGGCTGTGTCCTCCACAGGAGGTCATCAGATACTACTATATCGGTTTTTCCGCCTTTTGCAAGAGGGCATTCAAAAAAATTCCGCGGCTTTTGGAGAATGCGGCAAAAATAAAGCTTGACGAAACGCGGCGCGCTTTCTATAATAAGGGTGAACCGCATACAATCGAACACAGGGGCGCTGGGAAACCGGCTGAGATTGCGCGCTGCGCTTGTCCCTTTAACCTGATCCGGGTAATGCCGGCGTAGGAAGCTGATTCGTACAACATCGTTCTGCCGCTCTACACCACATCCGGTTGTAGGCGGTATCTTTGTTTTTATGAGGTGTTTTTCCATGACGAAACGCAAACTGACGCTTCGCTGCCTGTGCGAGGGCGCCATCATGCTGGCTCTGGCGCAGGTGCTGGGCTACATCAAGCTCTGGCAGCTGCCGAACGGCGGCTCGGTGACGCTGTCCATGCTCCCGATTTTTGTCTTCTGCATCCGCTGGGGCTTCGGACCGGGCTTGCTGGTCTCGTTTGCCTTCGGACTGCTGCAGCTGTTCCTGGATGTCGCGTACTCCGCAGGCTGGCAGTCGATCGTCGGCGACTATCTGCTGGCGTTTGCCGTGATGGGCTTCGCGGGTCTGTTCAAGGGCAAGAAGAACGGCATCTACTGGGGGTCGCTCCTCGGCACGTTCCTGCGCTTTCTCGTTCACTATGTGACGGGCGCGACGCTCTGGGCAGAATATATGCCGGACGAATTTTTCGGCATGACCATGACCTCTCCGTGGATCTACTCCGCGCTCTATAACGGCAGCTTCCTGCTTCTCAGCCTCGTGCTGACACTGGTTGTCGTAGCAATTCTCCAGAAGCCTCTGGGCAAGTATCTGCGCGCAGAGGACCTGCAGAAGTAAAGCAACACCGCGCAATTGCGTCTGCATGCTTCGCCGGATCTTTTCCGCCAATTCTGCGGTTTGAAAAGCGAGAAATATGTCGCAGCCGTTGGCGACAAAGGAGCCATACGGATGCGGGCATGCCCTTTGCGGGTACGCAAAGTATTCCGCCATTTTCCAAACCTTGTCTTGACGAAAAATCTCTCGCCGTCCACAGCCGCTGATTTCATCAGAGCTTCCATAAAAATCCGGAACGCATAGCGTTCCGGATTTTTTCGAAGTAATTTAGAATGCGTCCGTCTCGGGCAGGATAATGGCGGCGATGATGTAGAGCCAGACGCTCAGACCACCAGCGAGGACGAGCGCCGCCGTAATCAGGCGGATGAGGTTGGAGTCGACGTCAAAATAGTGGGCGATGCCGCCGCACACGCCGCAGATTTTCTTGTCAACCGATGCACGGCAAAGTCTTTTAGGTTCCATGGATGCTTCCTTTCTGCCGCGGATACGCGCGGCTACTGCAAAATGTTGTATTCCGCCTTGACCTGCAGAATCCGGAGCACGCTCTCGTCGATGCGCGATTGTGTGAGCGTTCCGCCGGCAAGCGCGGCTTTGACGCCGTCGAACGCGGCTTGCAGGTCCTGCGGCATGAGAATCATATCGACGCCCGCCTGTAATGCCTTCACCGCTGCCTCGCCGGAGGTGTAGTGGTCGGTGATCGAAGCCATCTGGTGGGAATCTGTGATTATGACGCCAGTGAAGCCCAATTTGTTCCGCAGAAGATCCGAAACAATTTTGGAGGACAGATCGCTCGGCGTCTCGTCGCCTACGACCTCCGGTACGCTCAGATGGCTCACCATCACAAACGGCGCGCCCGCCTCGATACCGGCGGCAAAGGGCAGAAAGTCGCAGCTTTCCAGTTCCGCCTCGGTCTTTTCCAGGACGGACGTTCCGTAGTGGTCGTCCGTGACGGCGCTGCCGTAGCCGGGGAAGTGCTTGAGGCAGGGAATGATGCCTCCTGTCTGGATGCTGCCGGTCATGACGCCGACAAGCGACGCGCAAAGCTGCGCGTCCGTTCCAAACGAGCGCGAGCCGATGACCGAAGAAGCACCCGCGGATACGTCGGCGACCGGCGCAAAGTCCATGTTAAAGCCGATGGCGTGCAGGCTTCCGGCAATGTCCTGCCCTGCCTGATAGACAGCGGCGGGGTCTGCCTGCTCGCCGAGCGACTGCAAAGACGGCGTCTGGACTGCGTCCATGGCAGCATTCGCGCCCACACGGCTGACGGTCCCGCCCTCTTCGTCGGTGCCGAGGAAGAGCGGAATTTTTGCGTAGGATTTCGTATTGCTGAGCATTTCAACGCTCTGCGCGCGGTCTTCGAGATTCTTTGCAAAGTAAATGATGCCGCCGACGGGCATTGCTTCGAGTGCTTCTTTCGTCGAATCGCCCGCGCGCGTGGCAGTCTCCACGCCCGTCAGAAGCTCCGGCGTCACGTAAAACAGCTGCCAGATCTTCTCGTCTTCCGTCATGGAGGCTAGAGTCTCCCGCGCGCGTTTGTCCGCGTCCGCGGAGATGAGACCATCTTCGGAAGGCGCTTCGGGTGTATCCGGTGCGGAAGGCGTGTCCGGTTCCGGCTCGGGCGTTGTGTCAACGCCGGACGGGAGCTCGCCCTCATACGCCTGCTCGCGGTCCGGTTCGACGGTCTGCCCGTCGGATTCAAAGACGGAATTGGTTTCAATCGTCGTGACCTCCTGCGGCGCCTTCTGCGGCAGTACCTGCACGAGCATATACCCGGCAAGCGCCAGCAGCACCAGACAGAACAGCACGATCAAAAGCGTTAAAATAGGATTGTTTCTGCGCCTCATGGCAGCTCCTTTCTGAGAATTGGGAAAAAGTAATTGCTTACTTGTGATACAGCGCGTGCGACTGATAGACCGGCTCGCAGGTGACGTTCATGCCGAGCTTTTTGAAGACGTTCACATCGACGTCCGATAAAATGACGGAAGAGTGGACCTCGCCGCCGCGCAGGCTCGACAGCGCCTCCATTGCAAGCTCTGCCGTCGGGTTTGTGACGGCAGACATCGAAAGGGCAATCAGCACCTCGTCGGTGTGAAGCCGGGGGTTCGTATTTCCCAGATGCTCGACCTTCAGATGCTGAATGGGCGCGAGGACCATGGGGGAAATGAGATCCACATTGTCGCGGATGTTGGCAAGCGTTTTGAGAGAATTGAGCAGCGCCGCGCAGCTTGCGCCCATCAGACCTGATGTCTTGCCGGTGATGACTCTGCCGTCCGGCAGCTCGATGGCGACGGCGGGATTTCCGGTCTGTTCGGCTTTTGCGCGCGCTGCAGGAACGGCTTTGCGCATCGTCACATCCAGATGCAGCGAGTTCATCAGCATCTCCTGCTTGTGAAGCTCCGACGGCGTCGCCAGACCTTTGCGCACGGCAACGGCGCTTGCAAAGTAGCGGCGGATGATCTCCTGGCAGGATGCCTCGCGGCACGCCTCGTCGTCAACGATGGCGCTGGCAATCATGTTGACGCCCATATCCGTCGGGCTCTTGTAGGGGCACTCGCCGTAGATGGTGCGGAACATGGTCTCGAGCACCGGGAAAATTTCAATGTCGCGGTTATAGTTGACCGTCGTCACGCCGTAGGCGTCGAGATGGAACGGGTCGATCATGTTGACGTCGGCAAGGTCTGCCGTCGCCGCCTCGTAGGCAAGGTTCACCGGGTGCTTGAGCGGCAGATTCCAGACCGGGAAGGTCTCGTATTTGGCGTAGCCTGCGTCGATGCCGCGCTGATGCTCCTGATAGAGCTGGCTCAGGCACGTTGCCATCTTGCCCGAGCCGGGACCCGGCGCGGTCACAACGACGACCGGACGCGAGGTTTCGATGTAGTCGTTTTTGCCGTAGCCCTCGTCGCTGACCACATGGGCCAGGTTGCCGGGGTAGCCATCAATATCATAATGATGATAGACCTTCACCCCCAGGCCCTCCAACCGGGTCTGGAAGGCCATGGCCTGAGACTGGCCCGCAAACCGGGACAGCACCACGCTGGAAACGTACAGCCCCAGCCCCCGGAACACATCCAGCAGCCGGATGACGTCCCGGTCATAGGTAATGCCCAGGTCACCCCGAATTTTATTTTTCTCAATATCGTTGGCGTTGATGACGATGACCACTTCCACCTGGTCCTTGAGCTTCAAAAGCATTTGCAGCTTGCTGTCCGGATGGAATCCCGGCAGCACCCGGGAGGCGTGGTAATCGTCATAGAGCTTCCCGCCGAATTCCAGATACAGCTTGCCGCCAAACTGGTCGATTCTGGCCCGAATGTGTTCCGACTGGGTCCGTGCATATTGATCGTTGTCAAATCCTACCGCTTTCATGCTGTCTTTCTCCCTTTTCTCTTTCAAAAGCCACGTTTTTCCGCTGCCTTGGCCATGCGTTCCATGGCCTCCTTCAATGTCGCTCTGGGGCAGGCCAGCACCACACGCTGATAGAGGGGCGCATGGAACCTGCTTCCGGAATTCAGCCAGACCTTGGCCTCCCGGATCAGAAATTCGTCCAGCTCCGCTTCATTCAGGCCCCAGGCGCCAAAATCCAGCCAGGCAAAGTAGGTTCCCTCCGGCTCGATGAGCTTCACGCCGGGCAGCTTTTCCTTCAGGAATTCCCGGACGTAATCCAGGTTTTCCAGCAGATAGGCCTTACACTCGGTCAGCCATTCCTGTCCGCCCTCATAGGCCGCCTGGCAGGCAATGGCCCCCAGCCGGTTGACGCCGCTGTAATGGAACCGGTCCAGTTCTTCCAGAAATGCCTTCCGGGCCGCTTCGCCGGGGATGAAAATATTGGAGGTCTGCAGCCCCGCCAGGTTAAAGGTCTTGCTGGGGGCGGTGCAGAGCACCGTGTTTTCCGCCATATCCGGGCAGGCCTTCAGGAAAGGAATATGGAGATG
>OIXA01002091.1_pt1 | contig 23652 bp, 23 predicted proteins | sample 1587721 | NCBI WGS metagenome assembly OIXA01 (sample SAMEA3888900, study PRJEB22519) | human gut metagenome | biome: human gut; feature: human-associated habitat; material: faeces | place: Denmark | collected 2013
GATCGAGGGCATTGACGCCAAGCTCAAGGTGCTGCTGGCAGAGAAAGCACAGTCCACAGAGAAAGATACCGAAGCGCCCGCAGAGCCGATGCAGGAAGTCCCCATTTACCGAGAGACGGCAAATTACGCCTACGAAGCCGGTGAGCTGGAAGCATATCACGCCTCTCTTGCAGCAAATGAGGAATGCCGCAGCGCGATTGAAGCTGCAATCAGCGGCAATTACTCTGAGAATCGGCTGGATGCGGATGCTGCCGTCAAAAGTGTTCTTGAGCAATTCTCGCCGGAGCGCATCCGATATGTTCTCGCAAATACCATTCAGCAGAAGGATTTTGACGGACGGATTCCGCAGCCTCTCAAGGAATGGGCGAAGAATGTTGAAGTCTGTTCGGAGAATGCCTCACGCTTTCTTGTGGACAAATGCAATCCCGGTCTGACTGCGCTTTTCGTCGATGCGTTCCGGAATCAGACTGAACCGCAAAAGGATGTCGCTTCCGAAAAGGCAGAGGAAAGAGATCCGGAAGTCGTTGCGTGGGAAAACGATGAGATTACCTCTATTGAGGTAAAAACCGTGGAGGTCAAGTCTCCCTTTGCGCCTTTGCCGGAGAAAGCAGATGCTCCCAAGCCCCACCGCCTGACGCCGGAGGAAAAGAAGATCAAGGATGCCGTCATGGACACGCTCAAGGGGCAGATCGCCTACCATAACGACGGCATGAGGTCAACCTACCGCTCGTCCGAGCAGTCCTTCCGCACGATGGCGCAGTACAAGGTGAAAATCGAGGGCAGCACCGTCACCCGCAACGGTGAGCCGATGTTCAAAGTCCATCGCCGTCACGCCGCAAGAAAGACACAGGGCTGCTATCGGGAGCTGATGCCGACGCTGGAATACATCGGACGCGAGAAAGCTCAGGAAACGAAGCAGGAAAAGCCGTCCATTCGAGATCAGCTCAAGGCTGCTGCCAAGTCCCAGCCGGAGAAGAAAGCTCCTGCGAAGCAGAAATCTCACGACATTGGATTGGAGTGATGCCTATGAAGAAGAAACATACGAATGTGGATATTATCGCGGAGCTGCAAAAGCTGGTGGACTCCCATGTAGACAGTTACAAGGAGGACTTTGACATCGACAAGCGCATCATCCGCTGCGCAGCGGAAAGCAAGGAACCAGAGGATAAGGTGCTGATGTGGTTCTGCCGCCCGCATGGGACGCACTGTCTCAGAGAGAATCAGGTCTTCATTCAGGGAACAAGGGATCACAACACCTATCGGTTCTATGCAGAGCAGACCCACGACGAGTGCATTGCCCGTGTCATCGTACCGAAGGAAGTGCGCAAAGGCAAGGTGTACGGAGATGTGTTCGAGGTCAATTACCGCGAACAGGCGGCGAATGTGGCGCAGAACTCTGTTGCACCGGATCATGACCGTCTTACTTTTGCGGACGGCTATATGCTGGACGCTCCCTGCCGCAACAGCTTCGATGCAGCAATGGCTCTGGTCGGTGAGCATGGCAGCGTCAAAACTCACCAGACGCTCCCGAAGGATGCGGATGCTCTGGCGGAAGTGTTGACCAAGCAGAAAAGCCGCCGTGACAGACTGCCGGAGGCTGAGAGAACGGAGGTGCTTGCCCCTCTGCCCGTTGCAGAACTCCGCAAATATGAAGCCGTCAAACAGGCACATCCCGAAGCGCTGGTCTGCTTTGCTCAGAACGGCTATTTTGAACTGTACGGCAAGGATGCGGAAAAAGCCGCGCCTCTTCTCGGCACAAAGGTTCTGGAGAAGAAGGTGCGCGGCAAGTCCGCTATGCCGGTCACGGGCTTTCGTGAAAGTGCTTGGGTTGCTGCGTCCAAAAAGCTCTGGCAGTCCGGCGCAGATGTCCTTCTCTCAAAGGACGGCGATACCTTTAAAGACCTCAAGGGCGCAGATTACATTCCCGTTGGTGCAACACTCATGATGGACAGAATGAAGTGCCGGATCGACGCAGTTGATTATACCGCAAATGAGGTCAAGCTGACCGACATCACGAAGCCGGACAAACCCTTCAAATTCAGTGAAGACATTGCCTATGTCCGTAGCTTTGTAGAGGATGCCGGAATTGCAATTTATGACACCGTTCCGAAAAAGCCTGCTGCCCGTGAATCCATCCGCGAAAAGCTGAAAACGGCACAGAAAGCGCAGCCGTCCCAGCCGCAGAAACCGCAGAAACTAAAAGGAAAGGATATGGAACTCTGATATGAAGAACTTTACCGTAGAAGAAACCAACCTGATGTGCTGCTTTAACACCTCCAGCCGCAAGCGGCTGATCGCTGACATGAAAAGCGTTACCTTGAACGCTATGGACGGAGAGATCGCAGAGCTGATGTATAAGACTGTTCGGAAGCTCGAAGCGATGACTGACGCCGAGTTTGACAAACTCTATATCATGCCGGACAGCATGATGGATGACTGAAAGGAGGATGCCTATGCCCGTATTGGATGGAGATTTTGAAGCCTTTGTCACCAATCTCGGAAAATATAACGAGGGTGAGCTGGTCGGTGAATGGGTGAAGTTCCCCACCACCGAGGAAGAAATGCAGAAGGTTTTTGAACGCATCGGGATCGGCTCTAAGGACGAGTTCGGTCAGCCCTATGAGGAATGGTTTATCACCGACTATGAATGCCCGATCTATGGCGTTCAGAAAATGCTTGGCGAGTACGAAAGCCTTGATAAGCTCAACTACCTTGCCGCCTTGATTGACGAGCTTTCCCTGAGCGATCAGGAAAAGCTCGTTGCCGTTATGGAAGCCGGATGCGATGAAGTCAGCGACATTGATGACCTCATCAATCTGACTTTCAATCTGGATTGCTATGATGTTATGCCCGATATCAGTGACGAGTCCGATCTTGGCTATTACTACGCTCACGAAATTGGTATTTACTCCGAAAAGGATCTCGGACCGTTGGCAGACTACATCGACTATGAACGCTATGGGCGAGACATTGCAATGGATGAGCAGGGGCGCTTTACCGATGCCGGTTATGTCCGATGCACCGGTGATAGCTGGGGCAGACAGTTCGACGGTTCTCTGGATGACATTCCTGACGAATACCGGATCAGCGGCTCTGCTGAGTCTCAGGAGCAGGACAGCAGAATAACCGTTGTGGTGGTTGAACCGGAAAAAGCTCCGCGCATTGCCGATGTCGGCTCCGATCTCAAGTCTCTGCAAAGTATGGTGGGCGGTTGTATCGAAGCCGTTTACCCCTTTGATGACCCGGTTGCCATTGTCTGCAACGAGGAAGCCAAGCTCGAAGGTCTGCCCCTCAACCGCGCCCTTCGGGATGAAGACGGAGACATCTATGACATTGTTGCCGGGACATTTATGGTTGTGGGGTTGACGGAAGACAGTTTTGGTTCTCTCTCCGGCGATCTTGCACTCAAGTATGCGGAGTTCTTCAAACAGCCGGAGATGTTTGCGAAGCTGGGGGATAAAATCGTGGCGATCCCCATGATCAGTGAGGAACAGCACAAGCAGGAAGCCGTGGAACAGAAAGATTTTGAGATGAATATGGACACCTCCGGTCTGGCAGTTGCCGGTCATATCGGTACTTGGCACACCATTGACCACAAAGAGGTGGACGGTCACAGCTTCTTCCTCATGGAGCATGATACCTATGGAGACGATGCTGCCTGTATCATTGTCGATGAGCGCGGCAAGCTGGTTCTCGATCAGGTCTACAACGGCTTTGATGATGACACGCTGCGTCTTCTCAAACTCGAAGTCCTGGAAGTGCCGGAAATGCCCGATCCTGCGCTTTCCGTGCAGGACATGAAGAATTACGGCTACGCATGGGCTGGTGTTCTTCCTGCCGGTCAGGAAGCGGCTGAAAAGGCACTCGAAAAGGGCTGCGAGGTTTACCGTCTCTATTCGGATAACACCGAAGGCTTATGTGTGGATGCTAAGGAAATTGCCGACCACGCCGCAAAGGGCGGGATGCTCGGCATCAGCAAGGAAAGCTGGATGGCGGCACTTGAAAAGGAAAACTATCTCAAGTCGGCTGAGATGGCAATGGAGGATGACTACGGCATGATTGACGGGATCATCAACAACGGTCCGAAGGAAGATAAAGTCCCGGAGCGAAGCGAGAAGTCATCTATCATGGATCGGCTCAAGTCCGCAAAAGCAGATCATCCTCCAAAGGAATGCCCTCCTAAGCAAAAGCACAAAGGAGAGATAGACCTGTGAGCAAGAGTCAGAAGTGGAAGTTAGAATGGAGCTTCTATCTCGATACAGACGGGCGGCGCAAATACAATGATTTGTGCCGCCGCTGCATCCATTCCTGCAAGCAAAGTTTCAGGGCTGAAATCGTCAGATGTCCATGCTACATTTCCAAACGCAGCAGAGTAGACAGATAAGCCCGTTTTGTGTTGTGAAAAGGGTTGAAAATCAAGGATTTTTCGTCCTGTAAACGGCACAGAAAAGTTGCCCTGTATGTTTTCCTATCTAAGTGTCCCCAACCGAAAGTGTAGGAATAAAGGTCGATTTTCTATCTTCCTTTGAAGGCAACAAAGTAGCACAAAGAGCCTCAGTTGATGCCATTTTAGGTGTCGGCTGAGGCTCTTTTTTTGTGTCTTTTCCTTGAATTTTACCGTAAAATCATTCGTTAATCCATAGTGCCACTATTAGCGTTTCTGTATCGCTGTGGTTCTAATCCATATAATATTCATGAGCGATTTAGAAAAGGAACAGGTAAACGCCCATGATTGATAAACGAATAGGAAAGCGCGTTAAGCAAGCCCGTGAGCGTCTTGGTATTACACAAGAGGATCTTGCAGAAAAGACCGGCTTAACCACAAATTATATTTCCACCGTCGAGAGAGGGATGTCATTTCCGCGTTGCGAGAAGCTGATTATTTTGCTCAATGGCTTGGAGACATCCGCTGATTCAATTTTCTGCGATGTCTTAGAGCATAGCGGAGAGGCAAAAGCCTCAGAACTCTCAAAGAAAATTGCTGATCTTCCTCCCGAAGCGCAAAAGCGCATTTTGCAAATGGTTGAGTTGATGATCCAGCAAGAGAAGGATAACATGAAGTAAGCTCATTGAAGGCTGCGTGATTTTTCACGCAGTTTTTTCTTTTGCCCACAAATTTCTACAAATTTCTTGATTTTCTATGCTATAATCTATGTATAAGCGATTTAGAAACACACGCTAATACATATAAGGAGATCAAGAATATGAAAAGTTGTGCCTTCACCGGACACCGACCTCAAAATTTACCCTTTGGCTTTCGTGAGGATGATGAACGCTGCACTACGCTCAAAAAAATCCTAAAAGAACAAATTGTTTCTCTGATTACAGATGAAAGTGTCACTCACTTTATCTCCGGCATGGCTCTCGGCGTTGATATGTATGCCGCCGAGATAGTGCTGGAACTGAAGAAGACTTATCCTGACATTACGCTTGAGAGTGCTATACCGTGCGAAACACAGGCAGCTAAGTGGAATGCAGCAATGCGCGAAAGGTACTATGGCATTGCCGCTCAATGTGATAAAGAAACGCTTCTTCAAACGCACTATACTCCTGACTGCATGGACAAGCGCAATCGGTACATGGTAGATCATGCTGATTACATCATTGCAGTATGGGACGGCAAGCCCAGCGGTACAGGTAAGACAGTTATGTACGCCCAAAGCAAGGGGAAGGTAATCATCAAAGTCAATCCGACAACACTCACAGTTGACCGGTTGTAAACGCCCAAAAAAACGCCTCCGCAATTCAATCCTTGCTTAAATCGCAAAAATCTTTTCTAAAATACAAACGCAGTACACGATTCCGCGATTGTGGAATCCGTGTACTGCGTTCATTTTTTTGTGCAGCTTTTCACGCCTCAAGAAGAAGTCACTCTGTTTCGGAAAGTCGAATAGTGCCTCCTATGAACAGCACATCGAGTCAATGAATTTGAATCGCTGGAAACGGTTATTCGTTTCTGCTACACTGTAAAAGCAGAGTCAGAACTGAATAAGATTACAGTAGATCGTTCAGTAAATTCATACACTTGACCTTCTGTTGGAGGTTTGCACTTCCGTAGACATTCAGTGTGAAGGACACATTCTTATGACCGAGGATTTCAGAGAGCGACTTAATATCAAACTCCGGTATCTCAATCGCCCTGACTGCGAATGTGTGTCGGATCTCATGGAACTTCACCTTCTCCAATCCATTCCGTTTCAGGAAACGGGTGAAGAACTGTCGATAAGTACGAGGCTCTGTCGGCTTTGTTTTGCCGGTCAAGAAGTAGTGGTTAGGGTTATCCGTGTAGAACTTCTTGATAATGTTCATCAGGAGAGACGGAACAGGGATCGTCCTTGCAGAAGTTTTTGTTTTGGGCGGTCCAATGTGAAGATAGGACTCGCCCTTCTTTTTGTCATAGATGCGCTGGACAGTCTTATTGATGCTGATGGTCTTATCCGTCAACGAGATGTCCTTCATCTGCAATCCGCAGAGTTCTCCAATGCGTACTCCGGTAAAAAGTGCAATTAGAATGCCAGCGGTCTTCCTGTTCAAGTTCATGTAGATACACTGAATCAGAGCTTGCTCTTGATCTTTTGAGAGAGAAACTACCTTCTTAATGCCAAGTTCTTTCGGGTACTCGATGAGATCCCAGTTCAGCAGCGGAATCGCCCTTTCTTTGTACGCAAACTCCATTGAAAGTCTGAGAACGAGGATCACATCCCGGATGGTCTTTACCGTTAGCCCTCCGGTATTGTCCAACCTACCGGCATCATGGAGATACGAAATGTAGCTCTGGATGTCCGTTTCGGTGATGCTGCCGATCTTACGCTTGCCGAAGTATGGAATGAGATGATTTTCAGCGATCAGCGTAAAGCTGGCATGGGTTGACGGCATGATCATTGGCTGCTTTTGATTTAGCCAAGTGTTCACAAGCGTCTTGAATTGTGTATTGTTAGTCATATTGACCACCTCCACGAACATTATCCGTTGGAGGGATAATCAGGGCAGTATATTCCTCAAGTAACGGTCTTGAGAAGCGTCCGAAACTTCGGTTTCCGGGCTTCGATGAGCCATACAAACAGTGCCGCATTGGTGACATCTATGCAGAGCGAAGCCAGCGGGGAGCATCCGACATGGAATTACTGTCTGTTACAATGAACGATGGTGTCAAGCCCCGCTCCGAGATAGAAGGAAAGGACAATTCCAGCGAGGACAAAAGCAATTATAAGATCGTCCGCAAGGGTGATATGGTCTACAATTCCATGCGAATGTGGCAAGGCGCAAACGGTATTTCTCCGTGCAACGGTATTGTAAGTCCTGCATATACTGTTCTTATGCCCAAGCAAGAGATTAACAATGGATATTTTGCGGCACTTTTCAAAAGCGCGAACCTGATCAATGAGTTCAGGAAGAACTCTCAAGGAATGACATCGGACACATGGAATTTGAAATACCCTCAGATAGAAACGATAAAGGTACAGATTCCCTCTGTTTCTGAACAGGACAAAGTGTCAGAGCTGTTCGGTGTCCTTGATGCAAGAATAGTCGCACAAGCTCAGTTAGTTGAATCCCTCAAGAAGTATAAAAGAGGATTGCTCCATGATGTTTTATCAGAGAAAATCAAAATTACGACAGAAACATGGACGGAACATAGAATCGGAGAATTTCTCCATTCAAAAAACATCAAACAACTCCCAACAACGGATGCTCCATTGATGGCATTTACCGCAACAGGCGGTGTGTGCGACAAGGGCGAACGGTATGATCGTGGTTTCTTGGTGAAAGATGCAAGCTCAAAGTTGTATAAAAGAACTGATTTGAACGATTTCATTTATAGTTCCAATAACCTTGATGTTGGCTCAATAGGACTTAACCTTTATGGCTCTGCCGTGATCTCTGATGTATATGAGATATTCTCCATAAAAGATGCCGATCCGTGGTTTATCAGCGAGGCTATTAAACAAAAGCCGATTATGTGCCGTATTCTAAAATATCGACAAGGCTGCCTTTATGGACAATACAGGATATATGCCGAAGACTTTTTGGGTGTTTCTGTTAAAATCCCTTCGTATGAAGCTCAGAAGAAAATTGGAGCTGTTTTTTCAAAAATTGACGGCAAAATCACGCAAGAACAAATCCTGCTGGATTGTTTAGAAAAGGCAAGAACATTTTTCCTACAGCAACTTTTTATATAAAGAGTTGCTGCATCAAGCCATGGCGTATCTTAGATAGAGACATTGATATGCTTTCTGCTGCGCCTATTAGCATGTCAATGGAACTCAACAGCTTCACTATCTGTTCCTGCCTTGCTCTGTCTGGGATAGGAATGATGCAATCTGACAGAGCAGACTTGCTTATTTCTCGGAATGTGTTGCCGGAAGCATACTTTTCGCACCATGGCTTAATGATGATTTGCATATAATACAGATACTCAGATGAAACTCTATCCGTGTGAGGAATCAACGACTGAAAGCCCTGATTGGTGCTGCACTCTCGTTTTGCAATGGACATCTCGCCCAAGGTAGCACGGGTTGTCAATAAAACCGTTCCGATAGGAAGTAGTTTTGCGGATGAGCTATTCAAGCCAATATCACTTAATTTGCGAACACTGTTGTTGACATATTTTGTCTTACCAATCTCAGAAGGGGTGAACCATTCCACGGTATTTCCCCAATATTCTATATGAAGGGTGTCAGGTGTTCCACCACCGACAATTTCACATACCGAGCCAAGTCTGCAATTATAGCTATTATCAATCTGAGAGAGTATCTGGTTATTGACACCTCTTTTATACTTCTGATCAAGCAAGCAGAATGGAGCTATATGACCGACAAAATCCCTTGCAGTAGCGGAATATCTCTGCTACCGCAAGGGATTTACCTTTGCTGCAAGCCCCTATTTAATTGCTGAAATAGCCCTCAAGTAACGGTCTTGAGAAGCGTCCGAAACTCCGGTTTCCGGGCTTCGATGAGCCGTGGAGAGTCGAGAGGCTATCCGACTTCGCAGACCGAGTAACACGAAAGAACAGCAAAAACGAAACTGATCTTCCTCTAACCATTTCCTCTAAAGATGGTCTTGTCGATCAGGTTAGCTATTTCAACAAGACGGTTGCAAGTAAAGACATGAGTGGGTACTACCTGCTCAAGAATGGCGAGTTCGCGTACAACAAGAGCTATTCCGTAGGGTATGACTTCGGCTCTATCAAGCGTTTAGATCGTTACCCAATGGGTGCTTTATCGACACTTTACATCTGTTTTGCGCTCAAAAAGCATGATAGTGACTTCATCAAGGCTTATTTCGATTCTCTGAAATGGTATCGGGAAATATACATGATCTCTGCCGAAGGAGCAAGAAATCATGGTCTGCTGAATGTGCCTACCGATGAGTTCTTTGACACAAAACATTATCTGCCGGAAAACACCGAAGAGCAAAGAAAAATTGCTGACTTCCTCATTACTTTGGAGCGTCGCATCGAGGCGCAACAGTCCCTCGTAGATAACCTCAAGAAGTATAAAAGAGGTGCTATCAAGAGCCTGCTCAGCCAAGAAGTAACGCTTGCCCCGAATACAGCAAAATGGGAAAAACATAAGCTGGGTGAATTGATCACGCTTCAATCCGGTCAAGATTTTCCTCCTTCTGGTTATAACGATGATGGAGATGGAATCCCCTATATGACCGGAGCAAGTTGCATCATAAATGGGGTAACGGTTGTTTCAAGGTGGACGCCATCACCCCGATGTCTTGCCTATCGCGGAGATACATTACTTGTTTGTAAAGGCTCAGGATCAGGAACGGTGGTAATGCTATCCCAAGAGAAGGTGCATATTGCACGGCAGTTTATGGCATTGCATCCTCATGGAGCAATGACTAATGAGTTCTGTTTTTATTCGACACTTCATCTTTCTGAAAAAATAAAACAAGCTGCTACGGGATTGATAGAGGGCATAGATCGAAAAACTGTGTTGAATCAGGATGTATATTTGCCCTCTATCGCGGTGCAAAAACAAATAGTAATGGTATTATCCCACATCGACGAGATGCTGTTTGCTCAAGAAAATTTTCTTGAGCAGCTCATATTGGCGAAGAAGGGATTGATGCAACAGCTTTTTATATAAAAAGCTGTTGCATCAGGGAAACTCGCATTTTTCCCAGTTGGCTCAGTATTCTTTCTGCATTCGTTATCTTAGCGTTTACTGCCTCGAACATTTTTGATAAGTGTTTTTGCTCCTCCACTGATGGCAAGTGCCGGCATATTTTCACGAACTGAGAATAATGTACTCGTTGCTTTTCGATAAGTGATCCCGTGGCAATCAACTTGTAGTGAATAAGCATCGGGTAAGATGTCAGGTATTCTTCCCAGAAATAAATTGTTTCTTCTTCGTTTACTGAGAAGACATTGTAATATCCTGACACAGCCGCTGTGTAACCAAGATGATTGGGAGCGATTGCGCCAAGATGCGCATTCATAGGATTGTATGCAAACCAACCGGGCTTAATTGCTTTGTAGTTGTCCCCATCTTTTGTGACAAGAAACTCTCGATAATAACGCTCTGTTTTGGGTGTCACCCCATCTTCAATGGTAAGACTGACCAAAGGTGTAGACTCACTGTTCGATGCCCGTATTGCTTGCTCTGTAAAATAATCCCCAAAGCAAGAAAGTTTCCATTTGGGAAGTGTTGAATTGCTGTTTTCTATTCCAAAAGAAAATACCTGTTGAATGACACCTCTTTTATACTTCTTGAGGGATGCCACAAGTTTGTCTTGCGCTGTTATCCGTTCATCAAGTTTTTTGAGGAAATCCGCAATGTGAGCTTGTTCCTTCAACGACGGTAAATGAAGAATCACACTCATGTAATCATCAAAAGAGATATTCAGCAAACCGTCCATACGAACGCTTGAAGAAACAAGGCGTTTAAGCTGTCTATCTATCTTAGGATTATTCAAGGCAGTAGCAACATAGGGCGTATGCTCTGTGTCACTGACCTTGAAACAATGATAGACATACGGAATACGCGCCTCATCTTCGGTCAGCTCGTAACAGCAGCCATACTGTTTTGCTTTTGATGCACCGTGATTGTATGCCAATTCGCCTTTCTTTAGGAGAATATATTTCTTGAGGCTTTGACCGGCATTGTCTCGTGAATACTTTTCAGACTGCATGATAAAGCCATTTCCTGCACTAAGCATCATAATAGGCGCATTTGAGGTAGGATCAGTACGATTAACCAATGAAGCAATTTGCCCTAATGTAATTGTTCTGTACGGCTCATCGAAGCCCGGAAACCGAAGTTTCGGACGCTTCTCAAGACCGTTACTTGAGGATACATTTGCCATAATTATTTGCCCTCCACATCAAAGGGGAAATCAAGTCCCAGCTCATCGAAAAACGGTTTCAGTTGTGCGTCGATGCCTTTGATCTCAGCCTGAATATTGCGGATTTCTGCTGCAACAGCATTGAGGTCGATTTCCTCTTCCGGCTCAAAGGTATCAACATAGCGAGGAATGTTCAGATTGAATCCGTTCTCTTCAATCTCCTGCATAGTGGCAACATGGGCGTACTTATCGACATCCACACGATGCTCGTAGGTTTCGACGATCTTATCAATGTCGCACTCACGGAGGATATTCTGATTCTTTCCGGCTTCAAAGTCGTTGGACGCATCAATGAAGAGAATGTTATCCGAATTGCCGTTGCGCTCCCTCTTGAGGACAAGAACACATACCGGAATGCCCGTGCCAAAGAAGAGGTTGGCAGGAAGACCGATAACAGCATCCAGCACATTCAGCTTTTGGATCAGGTGCTTACGGATCACTTCTTCGGCTGCACCACGGAACAGAACGCCGTGAGGCAGCAGAACAACAGCTCGTCCGTCTTCGTCCATGTGGTAAACCATGTGCTGCACAAAAGCAAAGTCAGCCTTGCTCTTAGGCGCAAGTTTGCCGTATTCATTGAAACGCTCGTCCTCCATGAAGTGCATATCAGCAGACCAATTTGCAGAATAAGGAGGATTTGCAACCTGAACACGGAACTTCATGTCTCCGAAGTAGTCATGCTCAAGCGTATCGCCATTGTAGATATTGAAGTTACGATACGGGATGCCGCGAAGGATCATGTTCATTCGGGCAAGGTTATAGGTAGTCGAGGTCAATTCCTGACCGTAGTAGTTACGCACATTTGCATAGTTCTTGAGGCGAAGCAGCAGAGAGCCGGAACCGCAAGTCGGATCGGCTGCGTCCTTAACATCGGTCAAGCCAAGACAAGCAAGGCGGCACAGCAGCTCGGCAGGACCCGAAGGCGTATAGAACTCACCGGCTTTCTTACCGGCTGTGGCAGCGAACTGACCGATCAGGTACTCGTAGGCATTGCCTAACACATCAATCTTCGTGTCATCCACGCTGAAATTGATCTCGTCCAGCGAAGCAATGATTTTCGCCATGACAGTACTTCTGTCTTTAACGGTATGCCCCAGCTTCGTAGAATCGAGCTGCATATCGGAGAACAATCCGTCAAAGTCTTCCTGCGAATCGTTGCCGATAGTGGATTCCATCAGAGCGTTGATTGCTTTCTGCAAGAACTCAATGTCGAAGGAACGGTTCTCAACCATCTTGACCATCTTGCGGAACAAATACTCCGGTTCGATGATGTAACCGAGGTCACGCAGAGCCTCTTCTGCGATGGCAGCCTTGTATTCATCGTCATTCCAAGCATCCTTGTAGCTGATATTATCGTCTTTGAGAAGATTAACCATGTACTTCTCGGTCTTGTCGGAAAGATAGTAATAGAAGATCATGCCCAAGATATAGTTCTTGAACTCGTATGCCTCCATGTTACCTCTCAGGGCATTTGCCATCGCCCATAGTTTGTTGCAAAGCTCTTTCTGGTGAGCCTGAATAGAATTATCCATTGTTCTCTCTCCTTATTGGTATTTCTCGGTGTGCTGCCGGATAAATTCGACGATCCGGTTGACCAAAGACCTCTTCTTGAGCAGCGGCATGGGCTTCTCAATACGGTCACGGATGTTTCCTGCATCCATTGTGCCGGAGAACTCATACTCAGAGATGATGTCCGTAAGCATGGAAGAATCAATATCCTCAGTCTTTGCGAAAGCAACGATCTCTTCTCGTTTCGCTTCATTTTCAAAGTCGTTGTATGCAGCGTCAATCTCATCCGCACTTTCAAGACCAACAACGACACGATCCAAGAACGCTTGAAGAATTTCAACCTTGCGAAGCAACTGCGGATTATCCGTCCTGCTCAATTCTTCCTTGATGTGCTTGATGTCGTAGTCCTTCTGCTTCTTGTCATCAAAGTGGATGTTGCGGATCAAGTTCATGATATAGGCAACATTGATACGGTCACTCTCCATGATCTCAATGCAGAAGTCCACATCATTCAGGACAGATACGACTTCTCGATCAGTTTTTTGCCGGGAGTAAAGCATCAGATACTTGCTCTTGTAGTCCTGATACTCCTGCTCGGACATGATGAGCGCATCCTGATCAAAGCTGAACTCAATGAATGTCTGCAAAGATTGGAGGTATTTTGTCAGCTCACGGAAAGTGATGACAAATTTCTTTTGGTCATCCTCGCTCTGCATGGTATCGACGGACTCAGGGTAGAGTGCCACTTCCTTGAGCTTCATAACCATTTCATTGAACTTCTCAACAAAATACTGATAGCCCGGAACGACAATGCCGGAGGTGTCCTGGCTCTTGGAAAAGAGCGTCAGCGCATCATCTGTCCGTTTCTTTAGGTTGCGGTAGCAAATGATGATACCAAACGGTTTGGTTTCTTTCTCGACACGGTTCGTGCGAGAATAGGCTTGCAGCAGATCATGATACTTCAAATCCTTGTCCACATACAGCACGGAGAGCTGCTTGCTGTCAAAGCCGGTCAGGAACATATTTACGACAATGAGAATGTCCAGAGACTTCGTTTTCTTGCCTTTGACACGATCTGAAATATCCTTGTGATACGCAGAGAAGGTGTCGGTAGAGAAATTCGTGCCGTACATCTCATTATAATCCTTGATGATACGCTCCAAGGCATCCCGGCTATGCTCGTCCTTGCCCTCGGCATCTTCGTTCTGTCCATAGGAGAAGATACCGCTGATGTTCAGATCGTGTTTGATCTTCTTGAAGATGTCGTAGTATTTGACAAGAGCTTCAATAGAGGAAACAGCAAAGATAGCCGTGTACTGACCATTTCTCGTTTTAGCTTTGTGGTTCTGGACGATGTGGTTTGCAATGAGGGACATTCTCTCATCCGACATATAGAGTTCGCCAACATCAATCGCGTCAGCCAATGTCGGATCGTCCCAGTCAAAATCGCCTTCCATCGTCTTTATGTACTCAATATGGAAACCGAGGACATTGTTATCGAAGATAGCATCCTTGATCAGATAGTTATGCAAACATTCCCCAAACAGCATTTCGGTGGTCTGCGTGATCTTGCCCTCCGTCTTTCCGTTCACTTCAAAACGGGGCGTACCGGTAAAGCCAAAGAACTGCGCTTTCTTGAAATGCCGAACAATATCCTTGTGCATATCTCCGAACTGGCTGCGGTGGCATTCGTCAATGATGAAGACAACCTTTTCGTCACGGTATGCGTCCATTACCTTTTCGTATTGAGGACGCTTAACGGCATTTGCCATCTTCTGCATCGTCGTGACAATGAGCTGCCGGTTCTTATCCTTCATTTGCCGCACAAGAATGTCTGTGCGATCTGTGACATCAACAGAGCCAGCCTCAAACTTGTTAAACTCTTCGGTGGTCTGAGAGTCCAAGTCCTTACGGTCAACAAGGAAGATAACCTTCTTGATATTCGGATTGGCTGCGAGAATCTGAGCAGTCTTAAAGGATGTCAGCGTCTTTCCTGCGCCGGTGGTATGCCAGATATAAGCATTGCGATTTGTGAGCGTAGCCTGTCTTATAAGGGCTTCTACGGCATACACTTGATAGGGGCGCATAACCATCAGAATCTTATCCGTATCGTTCAAAATGGTATAGCGTGTCAACATCTTGATGATGTGATCCCTTGCCAGAAAAGAAATTGAGAAGTCTTTCAGGTTGGTAATACGGATGTTGTTGAAATCCGTCCAGAAGAAGGCAAGGCTATACATCAAGTCCCTGTCGGAGTTGGCAAAGTATTTGGTATCAACGCCGTTGGAGACAATGAAAATCTGAATGAAGTGATATAGCCCGTTATAGGAGTGCTTCTTATAGCGCATGACTTGATTGACCGCCTCTCGAATGTCAATACCTCTGCGCTTTAGCTCGACCTGAATCAAAGGCAAGCCATTCACAAGAATCGTTACATCATAGCGGTTGACATACTTGCCTACAACCGTTGTCTGATGTGTAACTTGGAAGATATTCTTGGTGTGATCCTGATCGAAGAAGGAAAGGTAAACCTTCGTCCCGTCCTCACGCTCAAGGACAAACTTGTCTCTCAGAATTTTTGCGCTCTGGAACACGGACTTTCCAAGCATGAGGTTAAAGATACGCTCCCACTCTTTATCGGTGATAGGCGTATCAAGTTTGGGCGCATTGAAGGCTTCAAACTGAACTTTGAAGTTCTCCACCAATGCGTCATAATCAGGAATATCGACTGTGCTGTATTCCTGCTTGTTTAGCTGCTCTATGAATTGTTGCTCAAGAGCCGCTTCGCTCTGGTATGCCATATCTTCATCTCCAATACTTGAGGATCATTTTTGGTTGCCAACCGATCCTCATTTTATTCTATCACGGCTACTGTCCGATATAACGGACTCATTTTCGTCTTATTTCCAATGTCACATCGCCATTATCCGCAATGGACATTTGCATCGTTTTCAAATACTTGTCCACAAACTGTTTCTGTTCAGAAGAACTCATTTCAATTCGAGTCGCTCTTAACGCCTCTGTGAACATCTCGTAGATATTCAGCCGCACCGCCTGATCTATGTAATGATACATCTCTTTGAACAGTGCGCCGATCTTAATATCCTCTGCATTGCCGGAGTAGAAGTCATCAATGTAGCAATAGAATATACCGGCATTGACAAGTGCGTTCTTCAAATCCGGTCCGCAGTTTTCGCGCTCTATCATGACAAGGAACCGAGCCTCCGGTAAAGAAGAAATCAGTCCCCAATAGTCGGAGTCGCTGGACACCAAAATAAAGGAATCCACATTGTTTTTGTAATGCTCCTGACAAGTTCGGGCAATCAGCATCACATCGACCAGAGACTTGTTCTGCTTTACCCGTTCGGTCATCATGTGTTCGACCGGGATGTGGGTAAAACTATCCAGAATACGCCAAGCAGAAGCACTATGCACATCATCAAACAGGATGATGGATGCTATCTTCTGTGTGTACTGATAGTCAAGATTCTTGAGCGTAGCGCAGAGCTTGTACGGATCAGAGTTTTCACAATCTACCACTACGACAACCTTTTCGCTGCTACCAATAAACTCGTAGATGCTTCCTTTAATGTAACTTCCAGCATCAGAAACTTTACTGTACTCTGTAAAGTAGTCACCGTTCATTTGATAAAGCAGCGTCACGAATTTTTTGTCGTTATAGAGCAGATTACCGACATCCTCCGGTTCCCAGTTTATATACATCTGGTAAGGATAAAAGAGCAAGTGAGCGTAATAAATATCTGCTGCTGCTTTTGTCCCTTCCTCTTTCAAGCCATCTGGCATGAGAAAGAGGTTTTTTACATACAGCCAATTCAGCCAAAGAGGAAATAGCTTCTTGCAATTATTGATCCGATCAGAAATCAGCTTGTTTATCTCAACGATATGCTGACTTAGCTTCGTGCTGGACTTCTTTATAAAACTAATGCCATCCGCATTTAGTTGTTGAAGGCTATCCTGCGGCACATATTCCGGCATACTGCTGATTGAGAGATAACTAAACTTCATGCGCTCGTTGATATGCTTGAAGTTTCTTTCAATCGCTGTCCTTATGATACACAAATGACGGATTATCCGTGCCGTTTTGTCTGCATCAAGTTTTTCGTATATCTCTATTTTGGGTGCTTCATGCTCATTATCAAAAATTCGTTTCGGAACACCAATCAAATATGCAACCTTAGAAACAATTTCATAGGTGCTGTCTTTGTAGGTGACTCGATCATCTGTGGGAAACGCCTCCGCTTCAACGAGGGCATTTTTCTCAGTCACAGCATTCTCAAGGACATCCATATATGCTCCTTTCGCTGAGGTATTTTTCTCTACCTATAACAAAATAGCCGCACGAAAACTCGGACCTACTTCTTGCCCGTTCGCACAGCTTCACATATATCTCCAATGTCACAATTCAAATAGTCGCAAATGCGCAGCAGAACAGAGAGAGCTACATCCTCGTTCTTATTGAGCTTACTCATCGTGCCAGGAGACAGCTCTATATCCTTGCGTAAAGTTGATTTTGGGATCTCTCTTTCAATGAGCATGACCCATAATTTCTTATAGCTTATCTTCATAAAAGCACCTCTCTCAAACGCTTATAGTGAGACTCGTTATATTATACACCAAACGCTTCAAATTTTCAATACGATGCTCCAAAAATTCAAAATATATTTCAAGTTCATGGAGCGCATTACGAAGAAGAAAGCCTGAGCCGATTTATTCATACGGCTCAGGCTTTGGTGGTTATTCCAACTCGCTACTTTTGGCTTTTTCATGCTCCTGTGAAAGCGTTGGACTGAGAAAATCATCGACATTTGCCTTCATGGTATCAATCACTTTAGCCTCTTTTTTGAGCCTTGCTCGTTCGTCGTAGAGACGCTGCTGCTCTTCCAAAAGGCGTTGCTGCTCGGCTTGCAGAGACTTCATACTTGGAAGTTTTTCACCATCTTGCATAGCAAGCAATGTACTCTTTGCTGCTTCAAAAACGACAAGCTCTGCCTCGTGCGCAGCTCGAAAACTCTGCTTGTTCTTCGTCTTTGAGTAGGCATCATAGACCGGCTTGAGCTTTTGATAGGTTGAGATATTCTTGATAAGCGGCTGCACCTTTCGGAGCTGCGCTTCAACGACTTTCAAGTCAGCGCCGGTACGCTCATAAGAACTATGGATGTCTTCGACTTTCTTTTCAAGATCGGCATATTGAAGTAGCTCGTTCTCAGTGAGGTAATTGAGCGTTCTGGCGGCTTCTTTGAGGATCTTAATCTTCATAGAATGCTCAAAGCCCTTGCTGTCGATCTGCTTAATTCTGTTTTGAATATCGCTGATGAGAGAGATGTTCTTCCTACCGTTCTGCATCTGCCGTCTGCGGGCATTGCGTCCTTGAATGCGTTCCTTGATCCGGTCCTCGGTGTAGTTACCTCCGATGGTTTTTGCACGGGTGAAACGCTCTTGCCCTTCGGCACGGAAGGAGATGTATTTGCCGGTTTTGATTTCATATCCGGTGTCCTGCATCAGCTTCAAAAACTCATCGTAGTCCTTTGCTGTGACCACACAGCGATCAATGGTCTGCTTGAGTTTTTGCTTCCAACTTGTACCGCGTTTGGCTTCGGTATATTCTTTGTAGTCCATGCCTTTTCCCTGAGAGGGAGGAATAACTGACAGCCCGTGTTCAGCACATATCTCATCACTGAGATGCCGCATCTCACGATAGGTTTTCTTATTGCTTCGGTACGCATGGAAGTCAACATAATTGACAGCGTTAAAGATAATATGATTGTGGCAATGCCCCTTGTCGATGTGCGTTGCAATCACATACTCGTACTTTCCCTTGAGCCATTCGTCGGCAAACTGCTTACCGATTTCATGCGCTTGTTCCGGCGTGACTTCATCAACCGCAAAGGATTGGATCAGATGTCGGGCGATCACCTTCGGCATCTGCATTCCTTGTTGAGCAGCAAGATTTCTTGTCCACTCAAATTCCTTCGCTGCGGCATCGCTGGCAGCGCAACCATAGGAAGAGACATAGAGCTGGTCATCTGTTTTCTGCGGATCAAGAATGTATGCGAGAGCCTTGTTCACAGTTCCTCGGATTGGCTTGATTTTAGTAATCGCCATATCTCAGCCTGCCTTTCTTTCAGCTCTGCAACATCGTCCTCATAGAAGTGTCCTGTGGAGTTGATTCGGCGGCAAATGTGGTTGATATTTGCCGCTGCGCGAGATACTGCTGCGGCAAGTTTCTTCTGCTGCGTGTAGTCCACTTTGATGATGTAACCGTCAATCGCCATCTTGCGAAGATACGCTCCCATGTTGTTTGTACCAAGCTGTTTCATCTTTCCTTTGATAATCCGTTTCTCGTCATCTGAAACAAAGAAGAGTATCTGATTTGGTCGTGTTCTGTTTGCCATAAGCGGTTTGTCCTTTCATAAAGATAGAGGGTTTGGGAGACATCCCAACAAGCATTTTCTGGATTAAGGGGAGGGTTTCCTTAATCCGAAATCGCCGTGTGTATATACACCGGCTGTGCTTGCTATTCTCTAAAATCGTAATCTTAGTTGGAAGTCCCCCGTAAAATACCCCTTCGTAATACAACGGACAAATTCCGCGTTTTTGTCTCACGCATAAAAGAAAAAGACGCTCGAAAGCGTCTTTTTAGTATTGTTCAAGCGATGAGAACGCATCACTCTCAATGGTCAGAATGTCATCCATCGGAATCTTTGTGCCGTCCTGCATGGTAATCAGCCGCTCAAAATCATCCAGCTTTTTCACGATGCCTGTTGCTTCAAGATAAGCACCACCGGCTTTTCTCTCATCTGCTTTGAAATATGTGACTGCTACCTCCGGCTCATCTTCAAGGTGCTCCACAAGAAACTGAAACTTCAAATTTAGGCTATGGAGTTCTTCATCATCCAACTCAATCTTTGTGTCGGTCAGACGCCCGGTTTCTTTGATAGCAGCATCATAACCAGTGAGAGCTGCGAACGGAGAAAACTGAGCTGCACGATCTGACATCGGCATCTGCGGTCTGGTTGCAGAGACATGGTGAGGCATATTAAGAATATCTCCATATTTTTGCTCAGAGTAATTCATGCCGCACCACCTTTCTTTTAGATCCTGTTGTATATCTCAAGTGTTTTATTACGAAGCTGCTGTAAGTGTTGGTGTAACTCCCATGTTTGATTTTCGTCTTCACTCAATCGTTTAGCAATCTCTTGGAATTTGCGTTCACGCGCGTAGTCATCGGATATGTAAACATAGTCAATAAAGCATTGGTGACACCAATAATTTCGGATTTCTCGAATTTTCTCCAACAACATATAGTCCCGTTTAGTAAGATCGGGGTGTCCATCGCTATAATCTAATTCCTTTACTTTTTTTATCATTGACCCCAGATTTACTTTTTCAAGAGCATCAAGGTTTTTGTCAAAATCACCCTTGCACATTCCGGCATAAATCAACTTCAAGTCATGCTCAATACACTGAACTTGCATTATCAACTCACTGTGAATCAGTTTGAATTTGTCTCGTGTCATATCTATTCTCCTTACGCCTTATGCCCACCAATCTGCTCATTGCGGTCCTTTGCGGTTGCGCCTTCCTCCAAGTTCATGCCTTTGAGTATGGCGTTCTTTCCATACTTCTTCTTGATGATGAGCATTGCCTGTTGCATTTTCTTTTCCCGATCCAGCTCTGCTTTTTCGCGCTTTCGTTGTGCTTCTAAGGCAGTGAAATCTGTGAAGAGATCAAGCTGCTCATAGCCTCCGTTTTTCACTGGCGCGTCTGCTTCTGGAACAACATGATTTGCTGTGATATTCAGCCGACGCACAAGAAGATTCTTGTCCACGATCCTATCAAAGAGTTCTGCCGTAGCACACATTATTTTCTTCGTAGATGATGTGTGACCGTCAAGATTGATTGAGCCGTGCGCCTGTTTTGGTATCTGCCGTCCGTAATGGTCTTTTACAACTGTCCCGTGATATTTTCGGCTTCGTTCGGGATCGGTGAGGTTTTCTATATCGTAGCCAACTGTGATGACGATTTGATCTGTCACAAGTCCTTTGTCCACCAAGTCCAGCACGAGAAGATCAGCCATCTCACGGAGGACGAGCTTTGCCTTTTCAGCCTCATAGGGGCAATGCAGGACTTGTCCTGAGCCTAAGCTGTTGGTGCTGGGCTTGTAGGCTTTGATTGCTTCAACCGTGCAAGGCTCCCAGCCCCACGCATGGTCGATCAGCAGTTCTGCGTTCTTGCCGAAAAGTTTGTAAAGCAAGTCCTCATTTTTCACCGAGCATCGGGCAACATCGCCCATCGTAAACATTCCGTTTTCTTCGAGCTTCTTTGCATAGCCTCTACCGACTCTCCAAAAGTCTGTGAGCGGCTGGTGCGTCCAAAGCTCACGGCGAAACTTCATCTCATCCAACTCTGCAATGCGAACACCGTTTTTATCTGCCGGAATGTGCTTTGCCACAATATCCATCGCAACTTTGCTGAGAAAAAGGTTTGTTCCAATACCGGCGGTTGCGGTGATACCGGTTGTCTCAAGCACATCCAAGATCATCTTCATCGCAAGGTCATGTGGCGTGAGATGATAGGTGTTCAGATAATCCGTCACATCCATAAACACCTCGTCGATGGAGTAAACCACAATGTCTTCCGGCGCAACATACTTCATGTAGACCTCATATATCTGCGTACTGATCTCCATGTACCGAGCCATTTGCGGCGGTGCGATGATGAAGTCAATCGCAAGCTCAGGATTAGCTTGCAGCTCAGAAAAGAAATGCGATGATCCTTCGAGATTTCGTTTCGGTGCATCGTGCTGTCTTCCTGCGTTCGCTTCTTTGACACGCTGCTTCACCTCAAACAATCTGCCGCGTCCTGAGATGCCATAACTCTTGAGGGATGGGGTAACAGCAAGGCAAATGGTTTTGTCAGTCCGGCTTTCGTCCGCGACAACAAGGTTTGTGTCCAGAGGATCTAAGCCTCTATCACGGCATTCGACGGAGGCATAGAAGCTCTTGAGGTCGATGGCAATATAGGTGCGTTGTTTCAACTCCTGTGCCTCCTTTTTATCACTGCATCAGTTCGCCAAACTGGAATTTGTATTATTGGTTACTATATTTGGCGGCTTGTTCTTTCCAGTATGCCATAATATTTTCAACCATTGTAATACATTCATTTTTAGCAGTAGTTTCATTATATTCTTGCATATTGCTGAAAATATGTCCGCATGGTTCTAAATCATCATCTTCAAAACCACCACAGACACCAACAAGCCATTTACCAAGCAACGACGCTTTGAATTTGAAAATGTAATAATGCATTTCATTAAAATCAAATTCACCTGCACATTCAATTTTGAAAGGCTTTTTTCCTAATTCATGAGGGTCAGATAACCACTCAATCATTGCTGTTTGTGCTGCGTATAGCTGTTCCTTATTCATTTCCATCTACCTCCAAAAATCCCGATTTGTTTCGTAAATTCTCTTCCCAAACGCATACGATTCCTGCAAACGCTCCGTCCTATCAAAGCGGCATCGGCGTCCGGGCGATCAGAATGACCGCCAGAATCGCGCCCACAAATGCCGATGCTCCTATGGCTGCCAACACCTTTTTGCTGAGTTCCTTCTTCGCGGCTTTGCAGATCAGTGCGGCGCAAGCCATGCAGACAGCCGCAGCAGCAAGTGCAATGCCCAGCGTTTCCCATAGCCAAGAAAGTTCATGTAGGATTTTCATGCGTTCATCATCTCCTGTTCGTTAAACTGGAATCTATCTGCGCTCTCCTTATACGCTCTCAATAGTCAAATCCATTTGCAATTTTTTTGCTTTTTCCAAGGCGTTGAAAAATATCGTGATGAAGTCTTCTCCATCGCTTGTCACAAAGTAATTAGATAGGTTGGTAATATCATTGCTGATATTTTTGCCCCAAGGCGGTTGCTTAGACAAATCGTCAATATCCCAAACCACCTTATCCGGACTAAACGCTTGGAGCTCTAACTGAATCTTTTTCAGTTCCTCTATGGCTGTTTCGACGTTATCTTTATCCAATGTTCCTTGATATAGCTCATTCATAATCGTTGGGAATCTGCTACCCCATTTCCCGTTTTCTAAATTATAAGAAACTGTTGAGAAAAAGGAGTGTAGAAAATCTCCATGTCCTATTTGATAGTAAAAGAACGCAACTTTGAATCCGACAGCCATGTGTCTAATTTCCCCCTATAAATTCCGATTATCCCTTTCCAATGGTCCGAAATCCGCCTACCATCAAAGTCATAGTACTGGAATATATTAAAATATGTATCCTCATTCATATCTAAAAAAAAGAAACCGTTTTTTCTGGTATTATACTCTTCCCATACATTCACTATTTGTTCATCCATATTTTATCCTCCCACTGCAATAGATTGACGAATATTCCCCATAGCCAATAAGAAATTATCCAACCATATTTTTCAACAAATACAAATTTACTTCGTATTTACCATGTTGTATTCATAATAGAATACTGGACCCAGGCAGTCTTTCACATGGATGATACGATCCTTTAAATCGTAACCATATTTCTGCTCCCATGCTTCCAGTCCTTTTCCCTGGCGGGTAATTCCTGTAATTTTAAAAAAATACAGAGCCAGACGAATCTATTTTTCTCCCCTCTTTTTCTGTATATGTAACAGTCATACCTGGTTTACGATTTGCAACATCAAATAATTTTATTAAAACCTTGTCTACGACATCTTCATATAAACAAATATTTAATTTATTTGCCAATTCCTTTTGTAATTC
>OIXA01002097.1_pt1 | contig 23577 bp, 20 predicted proteins | sample 1587721 | NCBI WGS metagenome assembly OIXA01 (sample SAMEA3888900, study PRJEB22519) | human gut metagenome | biome: human gut; feature: human-associated habitat; material: faeces | place: Denmark | collected 2013
GGAGATAGAGTGATTGTAAAGAATGCCAATATGTATGGAATGTAATTACAAATTCCAGTTTGATGAAGTACAAGGCCATCTTCGAGCGCAACGCCGACCGTCTTGTGAACGCCAACACCATTTACGAGGGACAGGTCATTGTCCTGTCCGCGAAGTAAGCACAAGCAATCCACATAACGAAAGCATAAAAAATGCCCACCTCGATTTTTCGAGGTGGGTATTTTTTCGTGTGCGCGGATTTGCTTAACTTAATGACATTGGGCGGCCGGATGGCTGCTTCGTCTCCTGACGTTTTGTCGGGGCGCGATGGCGCCTGTATTGCCGCCGCTCCTCCCAAACATACCCCGTCCCTGAATACAAGCTCTGCGCCGCAGGCTACGGCTCCGAGAACCGCTCGTTCTCCGGCTCCGCCGCGTCGGCGGCGCGGCGCTCCGTCTCCGCAAGGGCGGCGCGGTGACCGGTGAGCGCCGCAAAGGGCGCGAACTGCGCCGCGCGGTCGCGCATGGGCATCCGCGGATGCGTCTGCGGCTCGGGATGCGGCAGGTCGATGATATCGTCGTATTTTCCGCTCATGCCTTGTGTCCTCCGATCTGGCGGTTCCGCTCGCGCGCGGTCGCCCCGTCAAGGTAGCTGCCGCCGCTGAGGATGGCATTTTTACCGTACTTTTTCTTAATGTCCAGCAGGGCCTCCTGAATCCGGCGCTCCCGCTCCTGCTTGGCTTCCTCCTGCCGAAGCTGCCGCTCCCGCGCCGTGGGATCGTCAAAGAGGCTGAACTGTACCGGCTGCTCCGGCTCGCGCAGGATATCTTCCTCGCGCATGAGCCGGTTGGCGGTGACGGTCAGACGGCGGACCGTCAGCTTCGGGTCGGCCTTTTCGTCATAGATGCCGAGCACGGCGTCCACGATGCGGCGCACCGAGGATGTTTTCTGCCCCAGCGTCGCTGTGCCGTGCGCGTGCTTCGGAATTTTTCGGCCGTAAGGGTCGAGCACCGTCTCGCCGCGGTAGCTGCCGCTTGCCGTGTTTTCAATGTCGTATCCGACCGTCAGCGTGAGCTGGTCGGTCACGATCCGCTTTTCCAGCAGCTCCAGCGCGACCGCCTCGGCCATCTCCCGCACGACGAGCCGCGCCTTGTCATAGGGATAGGGGCATTGCAGCACCTGACCGGAGCTGATGCTGTTCGTTTCCGGCCGGTAGGCCTTGATGTCCGCCATGCGGCACGGCTCCCAGCCCCAGGCGTGGTCGATGAGCAGCTCGGCATTGACGCCGAAGAGCTTGTAGAGAAGTCCCTCGTTATAATACTCGTTCGGCTTCCCGATGGAGCAGCGCGCGACGTCGCCCATCGTATACAGCCCGTGCTCCTCCAGCTTTTTCGCATAGCCGCGGCCCACGCGCCAGAAGTCCGTCAGCGGACGGTGCTCCCAAAGCAGCGCGCGGTAGCTCCGCTCGTCAAGCTGCGCGATGCGCACGCCGTTCTCGTCCGGCGGAACGCGCTTGGCCATCATGTCCATGGCCACCTTGCAGAGATAGAGGTTGCTGCCGATGCCCGCCGTCGCCGTGATGCCCGTCGTGTGCAGCACGTCGAGGATCATGGCCCTCGCCAGCTCGCGAGCGGTCGTGCGGTAGGTCTCCAGATAGCCGGTAACGTCCATCAGCACCTCGTCGATGGAGTAGGTGTGGATATCGTCGGGCGAAATATACTTTAGGTAGATGCCGTAGATCTGCATACTGACCTCGATGTATTTCGCCATGCGCGGCGGCGCCACCAGATAGTCGACCGCGAGGGACGCGTCGGCCCTCAGCGCGAGGTCGTCCGCGCTCTTTCCGGTCAGCCGCCCGCCCGGCGCGCGGCGCTGCCGTTCGGCGTTGACCTGCCGCACACGCTCGACCACCTCAAAGAGCCGCGCACGGCCCGGGATGCCGTAGGCCTTCAGCGCCGGCGACACCGCGAGGCAGATGGTCTTTTCCGTGCGGCTCGGGTCTGCCACCACAAGGTTCGTCTGCATCGGGTCCAGGCCGCGCTCCATGCACTCCACGGACGCGTAATACGACTTGAGATCAATGGCGATATAGGTCCGCTCGTTTTGCGGCATGGCGCAGCCCTCCCCTCTGTCGGACAGTATACCACAACGTTTAAATTAGAACAAGAGTTTTATTTTTGCGATATTTTAGCGCCGGAAGTATCGTTCAGCGGGTGAGGGCGTCGAGCTCATCGACCAGCTCGCCGAACATGGCGAGCGCGGCGTCGACCGGCGCGGGGGTGCTCATATCTACGCCCGCGAGCTTCAGAAGCGAGATAGGGTCGGTGCTGCTGCCGCCGGAAAGGAAGCGCTTGTAGTCCGCAACGGCAGGCTCGCCCTCGCGCAGGATGCGATCAGCCAGAGCGACCGCGGCGGAGAAGCCGGTGGCGTACTGGAATACATAGTAATTGTAATAGAAGTGCGGGATGCGCGCCCACTCGAGCGCGATCTGCGCGTCGCTGATCATGTCGGGGCCGAAGTAGAGGCGGTTGAGCGCGAGGTATTTTTCGTCCAGCGCGTCGGCGGTCAGCGTCTCGCCGCGCTCCGCCATGCGCCCCAGCTCGCGCTCGAACTCGGCAAACATCGTCTGACGGTAGACCGTGCCCTTGAACTGGTCAAGGAAATGATTGATGAGATAGGCCCGCTCGCGCTCATCGGTGCTTTTGTTCAGCAGATGACGCATGAGCAGCACCTCGTTGCAGGTCGAGGCGACCTCGGCGACGAAGATGACGTAGTCGCTCGTGCAGACGGGCTGATGCTTGCAGCTCAGATAGCTGTGCATGGCGTGGCCCATCTCGTGCGCGATGGTGAACTGGCTGTCGAGGTCGTCGGTCTGATTGAGCAGAACATAGGGGTGCGGGCGCGCGATGCCGGAGGAGTACGCGCCGCCGCGCTTGCCGACGTTGGGATACACGTCGAGCCAGCGATGGTCGAAGCCCTCGCGCAGCATGGCGGTATAATCCTCGCCGAGCACGGCGAGCGCGTCGAGCACGGTGGCCTTCGCCTGCTCAAAGGAGATATCCTCCGCCACGTCGGGGACGATGGGCGTATAGACGTCGTACATATGCAGTTCGTCCACGCCGAGCAGACGGCGGCGCAGGGCGACATAGCGGTACATCTTGTCGAGGTTCGCGTGGACACTCTCGATGAGGCTGTCGTAAACGCTCACCGGCACTTCGGTCGCGTCGAGCGCGGCGTCGAGCGTGGAGGGGTACCTGCGCGCGTTCGCAAAAAAGCGGAGCTGCTTGAACTGCGCGTCAAGCGTCGCGGCGAGCGTATTGCGATAGCTGCCGAGCGTTGCGTAGTAGGTCTCAAACGCATTGCGGCGCAGCGTGCGGTCGCCGCTCTGGAGCAGGGGAACAAAGGTCGCATCGGTCAGCGACTGCTCCGCGCCCGCGCCGTCGGTCACGGCGGGAAAGCGGAGGTCGGCGTTGTGGAACACGCCGAAGATGGCGTCGGGGCTGTCGGCCATCTCGCCGGCATTCGCCAGCAGCGCCTCGCACTCCGGGGAGAGGATGTGCGCCCTGCGGCGGCGGACCCGCTCGATGGGACGGCGATAGGTCGCCAGCTCCGGCTGCTCGGCGTAGAAGCGCGTGAGCGTTTCATCGCTGAGTGCAAGCAGCTCGCTCGCGGCAAACGCGCCTGCGCCGGAGAGCGTGACGGAAAGGCTCAGCGCCTTGCCGCGCAGGTCCTGATAAAAGCCGTTCGAGGTATCCTCGTCCGCCTTGCAGTTGGCGTAGCCGTAGAGCCGGCCGACGCGGACGTTCAACTCATCGTCGAGCCGGAAATAGGCCAGCAGCGTCTCCGCGCTCTCACCGAGGCGGCCCTGATAGGCGGTGACTGCTTCGGCATAGGGCTTGAGCGCCTCGTACTCGGCCCTCCACGCCTCGTCCGAGGGGAAGATGTCGGTGAGATCCCAGGTAAACTCGGCAGCGACCTCGCTGCGCTTGCGAATCGGCTTAGACATAAAATAACCTCCGTCGGGGAAAATTTCTTGTCCCTATTATGTGCAAAAAAGGCGCGGCACGCAAGCCTTTTTTGGCGCACGCCGCAGCAAATTTCGCGTTTGCTTACCGCAACTCGGCGGTGAATTGGCTCCCGTCACCGCGCTCCGGATGCGTTTTCCGGAAAACGCTTGACTTTTACGCATCAAAGCTTTAGAATAACAAAGTCCTGACCGCTGCGGGTCGGGGCTTTGCTATGATTACGGAAGGAAGCGGGCCGCCTTGCCGGGATGCGGACGGCCCAAGGGGAGAACACCATGAAGCACACGAAAAACACAAAGAGCTTTGCCAGCCGCTGGGGCTTTATTCTGGCCTCGGTCGGCTCGGCGGTCGGCATGGCAAACGTATGGGGCTTTCCCAACAAGATGGGCAGCAACGGCGGCGGGGCCTTCCTGCTGATCTACCTGCTGTTCGTGTTCATTTTCAGCTACGTCGGCCTGCCGGCGGAGTTTGCGATGGGCCGCCGCGCGGCGACCGGCACGCTGGGCGCCTATGAAAAGGCCTGGGCCACGCGCGGCAGGAGCGCGGGCAAGGCCGGCGGACTGCTCGGCTGGCTGCCGCTGGCGGGCTCCATGTGCATCGCCATCGGCTACGCCGTCATTGTGACCTACATCCTCAAGGCGCTGGCGGACTCGCTCCTCGGCACGCTCATGACGGCGGACACCGCCGCGTGGTTCGGAGCCTTCTCCGGCACGCCCTACTCGGTCATTCCCTATCACATCGTCGTGGTCGTCGGCACGCTGCTGACGCTCTTCCTCGGCGCACACAGCATCGAAAAGACCAACAAGGTCATGATGCCGCTCTTTTTCCTCATCTTCCTCGTTCTGGCGGTGCGCGTGGCGCTGCTGCCGAACGCGGCGGAGGGATATCTTTTCATGTTCACCCCGCGCTGGGAGGCTCTGACCGACCCGATGATCTGGATCTGGGCGATGGGGCAGGCGTTCTTCTCGCTGTCCGTCACCGGCAGCGGTATGATCGTCTACGGCGCATACCTCTCCAAGGACGAGGACGTGGTGGACGTCGCGCAGCATACGGCGCTCTTTGACACCATTGCCGCCGTGGTCGCGGCACTGGTCATTATCCCCGCCTGCTTCTCCTACGGACTGGACGTCGGCGCGGGCCCGAGCCTGCTGTTCGTCACGCTGCCGACCATCCTGCAGGATATCCCGCTCGGCCGCCTGTTTGCCATCATTCTCTACGTTGCGATGATCTTCGCGGGCGTCAGCTCGCTGCAGAATATGTTCGAGGCCGTCGCGGAATCCCTGATGCACAAGTTCCCCAGGCTCAGCCGCACGGCGGTGCTGGTGATCCTGTGCGTGGTGTGCCTCGGCTTCGGCATCGGCATGGAGACCATCGACAAGTGGGGCCCGTGGATGGACCTCGTCTCCATTTACATCATTCCCATCGGCGCGACGCTCGGCGCGATCTCCTGGTTCTATGTGATGAAGAAGGACGAGCTGCTCGACGCCGTCAACACCGGCAGCGGCAAGCTGCGCGGAAACCTCTGGTACAGCGTGGGACGCTACGTCTATGTCCCGCTGGCTGTGATCCTCTGCTGCGTGGCGCTGTTCATGCACGTCGCGTTCTGAAAAGTGAAAAGGGGAGCTCCCATACGTTTCGTATGGGAGCTCCCCTTTTGCCGGTATCGCGCCTTACTGTCCGCCGACCATCACGCCGACGTTGCCGTAGAGCAGGATGCGGACAAGGCCGCAGAGGAAGAGGTGCGCGGGATAGTAGAGATAGAAAAGATATTTCATGCCCCGGCCCGCGCCACGCGTGCCGTTGTAGCGCTTGAGCAGCGGAATGGTCAGCCCGGCGAAGAGCTGAAGTATACCGTAGACGGGGTCGATGAAGAGCGCGTAGATCAGCGCGTACATCGCGACCCAGAGCATCATGCGCGTCATCTGGCGGCGGAAGTCGCCGCGGTTCTGCCCGATCTCCAGAATGGCAAGCACGGCGATACTGCTCCAGTCGCCCGGGAAGGCGAGAAGCGTAAGGGCGACCACGGCAAGCGTCTTTTGCCATTGCTTGAGCTCGGGCCGCTCCACCGTGTAGAGGCCGATGACGCCGAGAAACAGCGGCCACATCACGCTGGTCTGGTTGAATACGCCGGTCTTGAGCGGCACAAAGGGGATGCCGAAGGCAAAATTGTAGGCGAAGTGCCCGATGACGGCAAAGAGCAGAAGCCGTCCGGCGTACTTTTTCAGATCGCGGGTGTAGTGGTAGCCCTCGGCCACCATGAACCAGAAGATCGGCGCGGCCATGCGGCCGATGATGTGCAGCAGCAGGATCCACCAGTCCCGCGGATAATCCGGCCAGATCACACTGGTGAAGTGGTCGACCGTCATGGCAAGCATGGCGAAGAGCTTGAGCTGATTGCCGCTCAACCCTTTATTGGTCTGTTCCATTTTCTCTCCTTCGCGGGCATTGCCGCATCCCAATAGGCTGCTTACAGTGTAGCAGAAGCCGCCGCTCTTTGCAAGAGCGCGCACAGCGTTGATTTGCTTCAGGATTATTTTTGAACACTTGACAAAAATGAGAAAGGGCTCTACAATATCGTTCTCTGCGGCGAAGGGAAGAACGCCGCGGAGCATTTAAACGATCCAAGCATCCAAAGGAGAGATGACATGATGAAATTCCAAAAACGATTTGTGCCGCTGCTGCTCGCACTGGTGCTGGCGCTCGGTACGCTGCCCGTGCAGGCGGCGGCGCTCACGCGCGGCGAGGCCGCGCAGGCGCTGCTCTCCGCCGCGCAGGACTATAACCCCGGCGTGCAGCGGTCCGACATTCTCAAGGGCTATCCCGATGGCAGCCTTGCGCTCGACGGCACGCTGACACGCGCACAGGCGCTGGTGATGCTCACGCGCGCCTTCGGCGGCTTTGCCGTCCCTGTGGGGGACAACGCCCGCATGGCGCTGCCCGCAAGCAGCCTGACGAATGTTCCTGCATGGGCGGCGGAGGAGCTTTCCTCCGTCCTCGCCGCCGGCCTTGCAGACGGCGACGCGAACGAGGCTATGAGCGCCGAAGCGCTCTCGGCGCTGCTCCGCCGCGCCTACGCCGCCAAGGGAACGAACCTCAAGGACGACTACTACGCCGCCGTCAACAAAAGCTGGCTGGACGGCTCCGACATTCCCGCAGGCCTATCCATCAACGGCCCGTTCTACGGTCTGAGCCTGACGGTCAACGAGCAGATCGCGGCGCTCATCCGCGAGATCGACGCGCACGAACAGACTCCCGGCACCGCCGAGGCAAAGATCAAGGCGCTCTACGACTGCGCGATGGACGCCGAGGGCCGCGAGAAGGCCGGCGTCGCGCCCATTCAGAAGTACCTTGATGCCATCGAGAGCGCCAAAACGCTCGACGAGCTGGTGAGCGTCGATGCGCAGATGCAGAAGGAGCTGGGGCTGTCCATGCTCCTCGGCTTCGGCCTGACGACCGACCTCGCGGATTCGAGCCGCAGGATCGCCGCATTCTCGCTCATCGGCGCGGGTATGGACAAGGACTTCTACGTCAACGGCGCCGATGCGCAAAGGAGCGCCTACACCACATATCTCACATCGCTGCTGACGCTCTCCGGCCTTGGCGCGGACGAGGCGGCGCAGCGCGTCGCTGCGTTCTATGACGCCGAGGCGGCGATCTCCGCGGCCTCGCTCGACCCGCAGGACTACAGCAACGTGGACAAGACCTACAACCTCTTCACGCTCGGCGAGCTCAAGACGCTGCTGCCGAACGTGGACCTTGACGCCGTTCTTGCCGCCAGCGGCATTGAAAACGCGGAGCGGATCATGGTCAGCGACGTCGGCGCGCTGAAGGCAGCCGCGGCGCTCTACGACGACGCCCACCTTGCCCTGCTCAAGACCGCGGCGCGTCTGGCGCTGCTGCAAAGCGTGGCCACATCGCTCAATCAGGGATTTATGGACGCGTACTTCGACTTCGTGCTGGGCTACTACGGCGTAGATGCCCGCCAGAGCAATGAGCAGATCGCGGCGCAGCAGGTGCAGGCGCTTCTGGCGGATTACCTCAGCCGCGTCTATGTGGACGAATACTTCTCCGCCAAAGCCAAGGCCGATGTGGAGGAGATGATCGGCGAGTTCATCGCCATCTACAGGGAGCGCATTCTGGCGCAGGACTGGATGAGCGCCGAAACCAAGGCCAAGGCCGTAAAGAAGCTCGACACCATGGGCGTCAAGGTCGGCTATCCCGACAGCTGGGAAAGCTGTCTTGACCGCGCAGAGATCAAGTCCCCCGCCGAGGGCGGCTCCTTCTTCTCCAACGTCATCGCCATCCAGATGGCGATGAAGCAGGATGTCCTCGCCCACCAGAACGACGCGCCGGACAAGAGCGAATGGATCATGACGCCCTTTACGGTCAACGCCTGCTACAATCCCAGCGCCAACGACATCACCTTCCCCGCCGCCATTCTGCAGTCGCCGCTTTACGACGTGAACGCCAGCCGGGAGGAGAACCTCGGCGGCATCGGCTACATCATTGCCCATGAGATCACCCACGCCTTTGACAACAACGGCGCGAAGTTCGACGAGAACGGCAGCGCCGCCGACTGGTGGACGGCGGAGGACTACGCCGCCTTCCAGCGGAAATGTCAGGCTGTGGCCGAATGGTACGACGGGCAGGAGGTCTATCCCGGCATCGCGTGCAGCGGCGCACTGACCATTTCCGAAAACGTGGCCGACCTCGGCGCGGCAAAGTGCATCGTTGCGGCGGCGAAGAAACTCGACCACCCCGACCTCGACAAGCTCTTCCGCGCCGTCGCGAACACCTGGGCGTCCACGACCTCGCGGCAGATGCGCGAGTATCTGGCCGTGACCGACGTCCACGCGCCGGATAAGCTGCGCTGCAACCGTGTACTGCAGACGCTGCCGGAATTCTACACGACCTTTGATATCCAGCCCGGCGACGGGATGTGGACCGCACCGGAGACGCGCGTGAGCGTTTGGTAACAAAACGTCCGAAAAGCAGCCCTTCTCTCGAACCTGCATATTTTTCGGTGAAACGACAAAATATCTTTCTTGACAAAAGCACATTGCGTATGTTACCTTAAAAAGGCAAGTGGATAAGGTGATCGGATGATGGGTCACGGGAGAGACCGCGGAATATCCGCCGCGGCGCCGAAGGGGAACGCAGAAGCTCTCAGGCAAAAGGACCGGACTCGGACGACGCTCCGAAAAGTGCGGCTTGCCGCACGCCGAAGGTGCAACCTGCAGGATGCGATATGCTGTGTCAGGGAAACTCTCAGGTCATAAAACGGAGGCACAAAGTTCCAAGGGGGACTTTGTGCCTTTTTTCTATGCCATATTTTAATCATTTTTATACTATCGTTCAAAAATGATAATAGAGGAGGAAACAGCTTATGGAAAGGAAAACACCCCTGTATCAGACCCATGTGGACGCGGGCGGAAAGATCGTTGAGTTCGGCGGCTTTCTGATGCCCGTGCAGTATCCCACCGGCGTGCTCGCCGAGCACATGGCCGTGCGGCAGAAGGCGGGACTCTTTGACGTGTCGCACATGGGCGAGCTGCGGCTCAAGGGCCCCGACGCGGTCGCAAACGTGCAGAAGCTCATCACCGCGGACATCTCCGCCATGCAGGACGGCGACATCAAGTACGCCATGTTCTGTAACGACGCGGGCGGCATTATTGACGATTTCATCGTTTACCGCTGTGCCGCCGACAACTACTGGCTGGTCGTCAATGCGGGCAACCGCGACAAGGACGCCGCGTGGGTCGAGAGCCATCTGTTCGGCGACGTGGACTACCGCGACGAGGGTGACGACTGGGGACAGGTCGCGCTGCAAGGGCCAAAGTCCGGCGACATTCTCAAAAAGCTCTGCGCGGAGCAGTACATTCCCGCGAAGTATTACACCTTTATCGACAACGTTCCGCTCGACCTCGGCAGCCGCACCATTCACGCTCTCGTCTCCCAGACGGGCTACACCGGCGAATACGGCTTTGAGCTCTACTGCAGGGCTGAGGACACCGTTGACCTCTGGCACGCCCTGCTCGCCGCGGGCGAGGAGTACGGCCTGATCCCCTGCGGACTCGGCGCGCGCGACACGCTGCGGCTCGAAGCCTCCATGCCGCTCTACGGCCACGAGATGAACGAGGAGATCACGCCGAAGATGGCGGGCCTTCCCTGCAAGCTGACCGGCAAGGACTTCATCGGCCACGACGCGCTCGTCGCGCTTGGCGCGCCGAAACTGAAGCGCATCGGCATGAAAGTGGTCGGCCGCGGCATTGTGCGCGAGCACTGCGACCTCTATTCGATGGAGGGCGAGAAGCTCGGCTGGACGTCCTCCGGCACATTCGCGCCGTTTATCGGCTGCGGCGTCGCGATGGGCTACATCCCCGCCGGGCAGATCGAGATCGGCAAGCACTTGAACGCCGATGTGCGCGGGCGCATGGTCGAGCTGGAGATCGTGCCCATGCCGTTCTATAAGCTGGACAAGTAAGCATACATACTACCACAACGATTTCTACAACAAAAATTTGAGGAGGACAACACAATGAATTTCCCTGCTGAGCTGAAGTATTCCAAGTCCCACGAGTGGGTCAGGATGGACGGCGAGATCGCCGTCGTCGGCATCTCCGATTTTGCACAGGACGCGCTGGGCGATGTGGTGTTTATCAACCTGCCCGCCGAGGGCGACGCGGTCACCGCAGGCGAGAGCTTCGGCGATGTTGAATCCGTCAAGGCGGTCTCCGACATCATTTCCCCCGTCAGCGGCACCATCTGCGCGGTCAACGAGGCGCTGGCCGACGCGCCCGAAACGCTCAACTCCGATCCCTACGGCGCGTGGATCATCAAGGTCGAGGGCATCGGCGGCACCGAGGAGCTGCTCGACGCGGCGGCTTATGAGGCGCATTGCGCCGAGGAGGGCTGATGGGCTCTTATGTTCCGACCACCGCGGCGGAACGGGAGGAAATGCTTGCTGCCATCGGGGTCAAAAGCCTTGAGGACCTGTATCAGGCGGTCCCGCAGGGGATGCTGCTGAACGGGACGCTCAACATCCCCGAGGGCATGAGCGAGCTGGAGGTACGCGAGGCCGTCACCGCCATGGCGGAGAAGAACAAGGTCTACAAGACCGTTCTGCGCGGCGCGGGCGCCTACCGCCACTTCATTCCCGCCGTTGTGAAGTCCATCACCTCCCGCGAGGAGCTGGTCACCTGCTACACGCCCTATCAGGCGGAGATCAGTCAGGGCGTGCTGCAAGGCACGTTCGAGTTCCAGACTATGATCTGCGAACTGACGGGCATGGACGTTGCCAACGCCTCCCACTACGACGGCGCGACCGCTGCCGCCGAGACCATCCCCATGTGCCGCGACCGCAAGCGTACAAAGGCGTATGTTTCCGCCTGCGTGAACCCGCAGGTCATCGAGGTCATGCGGACCTACTGCTTCGCCTCGAACACCGAGCTGACCGTCGTTCCCGCAAAGGACGGCAGGACCGACCTCGACGCGCTCAAGGCCGCGCTCGGCGAGGACGCCGCGTGCTTCTACCTCCAGCAGCCGAACTACTTCGGGCAGATCGAAGATGCAAGGGCCATCGGCGAGCTCGTCCATGCAACGGGCGCGAAGTTCGTCATGGGCGTGAACCCCATCGCCTGTGCTCTTTTGCCGACTCCACGTGAGATGGGCGCTGACATCGCCGTGGGCGACGGTCAGCCCCTCGGGCTCGACACCGCCTTCGGCGGCCCCTACCTCGGCTTTATGGCGACGACCGCCGCCATGACGCGCAAGCTGCCCGGCCGCATCGTCGGTCAGACGAAGGACGTAGACGGCAAGACCGGCTATGTGCTCACGCTCTCCGCGCGCGAGCAGCACATCCGCCGCGAAAAGGCCAGCTCCAACATCTGCTCGAATCAGGCGCTGTGCGCCTTCACCGCGGGCGTTTACATGGCGGCGATGGGCGAAGCGGGCATGAAGCAGTGCGCACGGCTCTGCACTTCAAAGGCGCACTACTTTGCCGCCGAGCTTGTCAAGGCCGGCTGCAAGCTCAAGTATCAGGGCGAATTCTTCCACGAGTTCGTGACCGAGGTTGAGTGCCCCAACTGCCGCAAAAAGATCCTTGACGCGCTCGACGCGGCGGACATCCTCGGCGGCGCGGAGGTGGACGGCGGCATCCTCTGGTGCGTGACCGAGCTTGTGAGCAAGGCGCAGCTTGATAAAGCCGTTTCCATCGTGAAGGAGGTGCTGAAATGAAGCTGATCTTTGAGCTTGGCACGGAGGGCCGCGGTCTGAGCCTGATGCCTGCGTGCGATGTGCCGGAATACACGCTCCCAGAGGAGCGCACAGCGCCCCTACGCCTACCCCATGTGAGTGAAAATGAGCTGACGCGCCACTACACGGCGCTTTGCAAGCGCATCCACGGCGTGAACGACGGCTTCTATCCCCTCGGCTCCTGCACGATGAAGTACAACCCCAAAATCGACGAGGACATGGCGGCGCTGCCTGGCTTCACGCGGCTCCACCCGCTCCAGCCGGTCGAAACGGCGCAGGGCGCGCTCGAGGCGCTGCATGTTCTGGGCAGCGAGCTGGGCGAGATCTTCGGCATGGACGCGGTCACGTTCCAGCCTGCCGCGGGCGCACACGGCGAATTCACCGGCGTGCTGCTCATCAAGGCATACCACACCGACCGCGGCGACACCGCGCGCACGAAGATCATCGTGCCCGACTCCGCCCACGGTACCAACCCCGCCACCGCCGCCATGTGCGGCTATCAGGTGGTGAACATCCCCTCCGGCGCGGACGGCTGCGTCGATCTCGACGCGCTGCGCGCCGCCGTCGGCCCCGACACGGCGGGACTGATGCTCACAAACCCGAACACGGTCGGCATCTTCGATAAGAACATTCTGGAGATCACGAAGATCGTCCACGACGCGGGCGGATTGTGCTACTACGACGGCGCGAACCTCAACGCCGTCATGGGCGTCGTCCGCCCGGGCGACATGGGCTTCGACTGCATCCACTCGAACCTGCACAAGACCTTCGCCACGCCGCATGGCGGCGGTGGCCCCGGTGCGGGCGCGGTCGGCTGCAAGGACTTTCTGCGCAAGTATATGCCCGGCCCGCTGGTGGTGGAGAAGGACGGCAGGCTTGCCTTCGACTATCCCGAGAAGTCCATCGGCCGCGTGAAGCTGTTCTACGGCAACTTCGACGTCTGCATCAAGGCGCTGACCTACGTTCTCACGCTCGGAAGGGCCGGCATCCCCGAGGCGGCGATGAACGCCGTGCTCAACGCCAACTATATGCGCGTGAAGCTCGCGGAGAAGTTCACCATGGCCTACGACGAGATCTGTATGCACGAGTTCGTCATGTCGCTGGTCGATCTGCACAAGGAGACGGGCGTTTCCGCACTCGACCTTGCCAAGGGAATGCTCGATTACGGTCTGCACCCGCCCACGATGTACTTCCCGCTCATCGTCCACGAGGCGCTCATGGTCGAGCCCTGCGAGACCGAGAGCAAGGAGACGATGGACGAGGTCTGCGACATCTACGGCAGGCTCTTCGACCTTGCCTATTCCGACCCCGACGCGCTCCATACCGCGCCGCATGATACGCCCGTCCGCCGTCTCGACGAGGTCGGCGCGGCGCGCAACATGATCCTGCGCTATTCGTTCGCGCAATAAAAAACACGCAATGCCGCCGCGAAAACGGCGGCATTGCCCTCAAAAGGAAAGAAACACTATGGCTGATTATCAACTCATCGTCATCGGCGCCGGCCCCGGTGGCTACGAGGCCGCGCTCCGCGCGGCAAAGCTGGGCAAAAAAGTCGCCGTGGTCGAGCGGCGCGAGGCGGGCGGCACCTGCCTGAACCGCGGCTGCATCCCGACCAAAACGCTGCTCCACGCCTCCGCCATCTACCGCGACGCGAAGAACGGCGCGCACTGCGGCATCCACACCGAGGATATCCATGCCGACATGGCTGAAATTTTTGCTTACAAGCGCGCCGTTTCACAGAAGCTCTCCGCCGGCATTGAGACGCTTTTCAAGACCGCGAAGATCGACCTGCTGCGCGGCACGGCGCTCATCACCGGCTCCGGCTGCGTCCGCATGACGGACGCGGACGGCAGCGCCAACGACTACACCTGCGACGACATTCTCATTGCCACCGGCTCCGTGCCGTCCCGCCCGCCGATTCCGGGGCTGGAGCTTGCCATGACCTCCGACGAGCTGCTCGAGGGCTGCGACCACCTCTACCGCTCCATCGTCATCATCGGCGGCGGCGTCATCGGCATCGAATTTGCCACGTTTTACGCCGACCTCGGCTGCGCCGTCACGGTCATCGAGGGCATGGACCGCCTGCTGCCGAACATGGATAAGGAGCTGGGGCAGAACCTCGCGCTCATTCTGAAAAAGCAGGGCGTGAAGGTCTTCACGAACGCGATGGTACAGCGCGTGGAGCAGGCGGGCGAGGACCTTGCCGTACACTTCACCTGCAAGGAAACGGAGGAGACCGTCTCCGGCGAAGCGGTGCTCTGCGCCATCGGCCGCCGTGCTTACTGCGACGGCCTGTTCGCCGACGGCGTCGGCGTCGAAATGAATGGCCGCAGCATCGCGGTGGACGGGAATTTTGAAACGAGCCTGCCGCACGTCTACGCCATCGGCGATGTGTCCTCAAAAATCCAGCTCGCCCACGTCGCCACCGCGCAGGGCATTGCCTGTGTCGAGCGCCTGTGCGGCGTGCAGGATCACACCGATCTCTCGGTCGTGCCGAGCTGCATCTACTGTCGTCCCGAGATCGCGGTCGTTGGTCTCACGGAGACGGAAGCCAAGGAGAAGGGGATCCCCGTCAAGGTCGGCAAGCACGTCATGTTCGGCAACGCCAAGACGGTCATCGCCGACCCGGGCCGCTGCTTCATGAAGTTTGTCTCCCACGCCGAAACGCACGAGCTTGTCGGCGCGCAGCTCATGTGCGAGCATGCGAGCGACATGATCGGCGGCGCGGCGCAGGCGCTCGCCAACCGCCTGACCGCCGAGCAGTTCTGCCGCGCGATGCGCCCGCACCCCTCCTTTGAGGAGGCCATGACCGCCGCGCTTGAGGACCTGTGCGAAAAGCTTGGCTGACGCCCTGCCCGCCACGGTCCGGCACGGACCGCGGCGAAAGATGCGAACGGAAAACCCCGCAGGGCCAAATGGCCCTGCGGGGTCGATCTTTTTTTGCCGTTTGCGGTCAGTCCAGATAGCTGAACGTGACGGAACGGGTCGATGGGGTGAGAGCGGCGAAGGAGTAGCCCGCCTCAAGATAGCCCTCGATGATGGCAGGCAGGGCCTCGACGGTGGTAGTCTTGGCGCTGCTGTCGTGCATGAGGATGATGGCGCGCCGCGCGGTGCCGACACCCTTGAGCGCATTGGCCGTCAGCGTCGACGAGGGCTGAATTTTGGAGAACACGGCGTCGCCGTTGGCGACGTTCCAGTCGAAGTAGACGAAGCCGCGCCGCGTCATTTCGGCGATGAGCTGCTGATGGATGCCGACATTATAGCTGTTGACGCTGCCGCCGGGGAAGCGGAAGATCTGCGGCTTGACGCCGGTGGCCTCGTAGATCTGGCAGAACATCTGGTTGAAGTCCTCCAGATACGCTTCGACCGAGGCGTATATTTTCTTGTAGTCGTGCGAATAGCTGTGGATAGCAAGCGTGTGGCCCGCCGCGACGATCTTCTGCATCCGCTCGAGATCGCCCTCATCATTTGCGCCGACCACGAAGAAGGTAGCCTTGACGCCGTACTTGTCAAGGATCTCCAGAATTTCATCCGTCCGCGCCGAGGGACCGTCGTCAAAGGTCAGGTAGACGGCGTTGTCCACGTCCACGGTGCCGCGCAGCGAATCGTCGGCGTACAGCTCGGGGTAAAGCTCCGTGTAGGCGGGGACCTCGGCCGCCGGAGGCTCGGGCTCGGCCGGCGTAGGCTCGCCGCCCTCGGGCGCGGTCGACGAGAGCTGTTCCTGCATGGCTGCCAGTTGGCTGCCTGCCGCGTCGAGCTGCCGGTTCAGGCTGCGAACCTGTGCGAAGAGGTAGATGGACAGCGTGGTGGGAATGAGGATCAGCAGCGTCACAGTGAAGATGACGTGCTTGAAAAACAGAACGCTGCCGACGTAGGGCTCCTTGTCCTCCTGCGGCTTGCTCAGATCGTAGGAGACGGGCAGTTCCTTTGCCGCGGCGTTCAAGACTTCGCCTCCATTGTGCCCTTCATCTCAACGCTGCCGTTCAGGACCGCGCCCGCCGCCACGGAGATCGTGCCGGTGACAACACTGCCGCTCACGCGCGCGTTAGCGTCCATCTGGGTGTTGCCGCTGATGCGGATATCGCCGTTGATCTCGCCGGCGCACAGCAGAGACTGCGCCGTGATGTTGCCCGTGACCTTGGAATCCTCGCTGACGGTGACGGGACCGTTCGCGGTGATATCGCCGATGAGGGTGCAGCCGGTGAGCTTCACGCTGCCCGCCGTGATATTGCTCTGCAGGTTGGAGCGCAGCAGCACGCTGCCCTCGGAGGTCACGTCGCCCTTGAGCTCGCCGGCGATCTCAATGTCGCCCTTGGCGCGGAAGGAGCCCTCAAAGACCGTGCCGGGGGCAAGAAAGCTGGCGGCGGGTCTGGCCTCGGGTGTCTTGACCGGAGCGTGATCCACGCTCTTTTTCTCCGCACCAGGGGCGCTCTTGACCTCGACGGACGCGCTCTTGACCTGCGCCGGAGCGGTACTTGCCGCCTCGGAGCCGTCTCCGCCGACGCCGAACATTTCGTACATAGCCTTCTTCATGTTGCTCTTCTTGTCCATGATTTTCTCTGTCCTCCCTAAAAGTCTGCGGTTGATCTGCCATGCTGAACGGGAAACCCGGTCAGGAAATAAAAACGTGACGCGTCCTTATTCCAAAATTCGAGGGGAAACGACCTGTTTCCCGACAATTTTACAAAATAGAGCATACCACAATATTTGAGCGGGTGCGAACAATCTGTCTGAAATGTATGTTTTTGCGGCACGAAATGCATACCGCGTCTGCCGGACTCTTGGCAGAGCCGGGAAAATATGGTATGATGAGACGAAAAATCGCTCGATGCGGCGACGCTCGTGCGGGCGCTGCGTGTATGGCGGAAGAAATAGATGGCGCAGCACCGCGCGGCAGTACCGCGCGGTGCTGCGGGACGCGTGAGGGCGGGGGCCCTCCGCGCAGAATTTCTGAAAAACAAAGGAGAGCGAGAGAATGGAGCTTTGCTTCAATGAAATGACCGTGATGAAAAACGGCACACTGCCGGAGGATATCGCGCTTTGCGCACAGGCGGGCTTTTCCGCCGTCGAGCTGCGCAAGGGCACGCTCCTGCGCTATCTGCGCGGCGGCGGGACGCTGGAGGCACTGTGGCAGACGCTGGAAGAGCAGCATGTCCGCGCGGCGAGTCTGAACGCGCTTGAGAGCGTTTCCTTTCAGACCAAGGCCGGCGGGCGGATGCTGCGCGAGCTGAGCGACTGGTGCTTTGCGGCCTGCCGCGTGCTCGGCTGCGGCTGCATGGAGGTCATCGCTTCCTTTAATGTGCCGGAGGGGACCTCCGCGGCGGCGATCTGCCGCGAGACCGCCGATTCGCTGCTGCGGCTCTCGGACGCCGCGGCGGACTACGGCGTGCGGCTGGCGCTGGAATTTATGGCCATGCCGGGCAGCTCCGTGCAAACCTTCGCGCAGTGCGCAGAGATCCTGGAAGCCGTGGACCGCGCCAACGTGGGAATGCTGCTCGACACCTGGCATTTCTGCGCCGGCGGCTCGCAGCCGGAGGAGCTGTCGGCTCTGCGCGGCGACCGGCTCTTTATGGTCCATGTCAGCGACTGCCCAGCGCGCGCCCCGTTCACGGCGCAGCGCGCGGAGAGCTACTGGCCCGGCGAGGGCGACGCTCCCTTGGAGGAGCTGCTGCGGAGCGTCCGGGAGACCGGCTACGACGGCCCCTGCTCCGTCGAGGTCATGGACCCGAATGTGCTCGCCTTGCCGGCGGGGGATGCTATCCGCCGCGCGGCGGAGACGATGAAGCCGCTGCTTGCGCGGGTGGAGCGGTAAACGCTCAGCCCTCCGCGCGGAGGATCACCGGCTCGCCCGTGCAGTGCAGGACACCGTTTTCCACGGTGACGGTACTGCGGTCGATGAGGTTTTCATACACGCCGTCGGCGGCGTCCACGCGCACGTCGGCGGCTTTCGCCTTGAGGGAGAATACGCCCACAAAACGCTTGCCCGCGCTTCCGCGCTGAAGGAGCGCGAGGTCGTTCGCATCGTCCGCGTCGGCGAAGAACCAGTCGGCGCTGCCGAGCTGCTGCTTGACCGCGTACAGACGGCGCAGCAGTCCGCTCAGATCATGACCGGTGCGGCGGTCGATGGGGTCGAGGTCAAAAAGGCTGGGCAGATGGTCGTTTTCAAATTCCTGCCCCGCGTAGAGCAGCGTCGTGCCCTTGAGAAAATAGAGCATTGCCGTGTCGTTCACGAGCGCGCGCTCGTCGCGCACAAGGGAGGCGATGCGCGGTTGGTCGTGGTTTTCCAGAAAGCGGAGCTTGTTGTAGTTCGCGGGGTAGCAGGCCTCCTGAAAGTTCAGCGCGTCCAGATAGCGGCTCAGGGGGACCTTGCCGCGCAAATACCGGTCGAATACCTCGCGCACATCGTACTCGTACTCCAGATCGAAGGCACGAAACACCTCGCCGTCCGACGCGGAATAGACGCCGTGCCGCCGAGCGAGACAGCCATAGCTGCGGTGGACCGTTTCGGCGAGCCAGACGCAGTCCGGGTTTACGGCGGCGACCGCCGCGCGGGCCTGCAGCCAGAATTCCACGGGGACGAAGGATGCCACATCGCAGCGGAAGCCGTCCACCAGACCGGCCCACATTACGAGCGTATCCGTCAGATATTGCCAAAGCCCGCGGTTGGAGTAATCAAGGTCGATGACGTCTGCCCAATCACCGAGCTTGTTGCCCGGCTTGCCGTCGGGCCCGCGGTAGAAGTATTCCGGATGCTCGCGGTAGAGAACAGAGTCGGGCGAGGTGTGGTTGTAGACCACATCGATCATGCATTTCATGCCGTGCGCGTGGATCTCGCGCACCAGCGCTTCAAAGTCCTCCATCGTGCCGTAGGCAGGGTTGACGGCGCGGTAATCGCGGTTGGCATAGGGGCAGCCCAGCGTGCCTTTCTTGCCCTCGACGCCGATGGGGTGAATGGGCATCAGCCAGATGATATCCGTCCCCAGCGCGCGGATGCGGTCGAGGTCGGGAATGACGGCGCGGAAGGTGCCCTCCGACGTGTGGTTGCGGACGTAAATGGAATAGATCACCTGATTTTGCAGGCGCGGATCGGTGTTTGCAGCCATGTGGCGTTACCTCCTCAATGCTTTATGCCGCGATTGTAACACAATATTTTACTTTTGCAAGAGGGGCGTTTCCACAAAAGGAAGCGTCCCTTTTCGACCAGCGTCCGACGATCCGTTGGACACAGCTTCATAAAGGACACAGCGGGGCGGTCCATCGGACCGTCCCGCTGTGATTGGCGCCGGAAGGCGCCAAGAAAAGGCCGGCGTTTTCACGGGGAAAACGCCGGCCTTTCTGTCGTATGAGCCATCCGCCCTTGCGGTCACCGAAGATTCTTGTGGAAGAATGCCTGCGCGTTCTTGTAGAAGACGCCGTCCGCGTCCTCCTGCGAGACGCCGCGGGAGAGCAGGTATTCATAGAACGAGGCGGCCTTGGCGGGCGTATTCAGGCATTCGGGCAGCACGGAGCCGTCGAAGTCCGAGCCGAGGGCGAGATTCTTCCGCGCGCCCAGCTCGAAGAAGTGCATGGCGTGGCGGTAGAGATCGTCAAGGCTCTTTACGTCGCCGTCGTCGCGCAGGAACTTCACAAAGTAGTTCAGACCGATCAGGCAGTCGCGGCGCACCATCTCGCGGATCATGTCGTCCGTCAGGTTGCGCTTGTGGCTGCACAGCGCGCGGGCGTTGGAGTGCGTGGCGACGAAGGGCTTCGTCGCGACCTCCAGCAGATCCGCGAAGCCGGGGTCGTTGAGATGGGACACATCCACCAGAATGTTTTCCTTTTCCATCTCGCGCACGGCGGACTTGCCGAACTCGCTCATGCCGTGGTCCGTGGTGTGGCCCGAGCCGAGCTCGTTCTCGCCGTTCCAGGTCAGAGTGATGGCACGCACGCCCTGCTCGGCGAGCGTGTGGACGCGGGAAAGGTCGCCGGCGAGCACGCTGCCGTTCTCAATGGTCAGGAACGCGGCGGTCTTGCCCGCCGCCCAGGCCTTCTCCATATCGTCGGCGTTGCGGCAGGGGGCGACGCGGTCGCCGAACTTCTCCATCTGGCGGTAGAAATTCGCGCGGTTCTTTTCAAAGTGGTCGATGGCGGCCTGCCCGCGCTCCTCGTCGGGGATGAACACGGCGTAGAACTGCGCCCAGTGGACATCCTTCGGCATATTGGACAGCGACAGCACGCGGCCGGGGTCGTCCAGCGTATCGGGATTGCCGGTGTGCGCGTATTTCCAGTATTCTGCCAGCGTGTCGCAGTGCAGGTCGATCAATCCATAGCTGTTCATAAATCAAGCTTCCTTTCTTTGCTTGGGGTCAGAGGGGAAGCTCCTCGCAGAGAAGAACTTCCTTGCTGCGTTCAAATTCGCCGTAGCCGAGTCCGCGTTCCGCTGTTTCGATCTCGCCGACCTGATTGTCATAAGGGTCGGCGCGCCAGTGCTGCTTTGGAACGGTAAACGGCGCCTGAAACGCATTGTTTGCCACCATGCGGTAGGCGTCGAGATTGCCGAAGTAGAACCGGCGGCGTGTCTCGTTCCGGGCGCGCACGGCGGCGATGCCGTAGCTTGGGTCGGCGTAGAGCCAGCCGTAGGGCGCAATGTAGAAGCGCGCCCAGTCATGACCGCCGCAGAAGTCCGGCTCGGCGGTCAGACCGCTTTGCCATTGAGCGGGAATGCCCGCGCAGCGGCACAGCGTGACGAACAGCAGCGCAAATACGCCGCAGTCGCCCGTGTAGCTCCGTGCCGCGGCTTCGGCAATGTTTTCCAAAATGAAGTAGGCGGGCATAAAGGTATACTTCATATTCAGTGTGATGAAGTCGTAGAAAATACGCGCCCTCTCCAGCAGACTGTCCACGCCCTCCGTCAGCGCTTGGACCAGCGCGCGGAGATAGGGCGTAAAGATGATGTGCGGCGCCTCCTCGCCTGTGTCGAAGCAGGGCTGTGCCGCGTCCGGCTCGATGGCGGAAACATCGTGATAACGGGCCGTGTGGACATAGGAGTATTCGACCGAGAACTCGTGGTTCTCCGTCATCGTTTCCTCCCAGCACACGGTGCGCTGGAGCGCGTCCTCCGGTGCGGGACGCCCGTTCGGGGGATAGAGCGCCTCGATGCGGATGTCGCTTTGCTGCTCGCAGGCGGCGGGCAGCGGCAGGTGGACGCGCACAAACATACCGGGCGTGAAGACCTCGTCCTTCACGCGTACGCTCGCGCGAATGCGGATGCGGTTTGCGATCTTTCCGTTTTCGCGCATCCGCCGGTGGACACGGTCAAGACGGCCCTCGCCCTCCTCCGCCGTCACGCTTTCCACGCCGTACAGCTTCACGCCCGCACGCGCGGCGAAAGCGGGCTCGGCCTTGCACATGGCGGAAAAGAAGCGGTCAAAAAAACGCATCTCGCCGCCGATGTACAGCCAGCCGATCTTGCCCGCGTCCATACGCTCGTCAAACTCCGCCTCTGTAAAGTCGGGAATGTGCGCGCGTACCTCGGCGAGCGCGTCGGCGCGCGTGAGCGGGTAGTCCGCGGGGATGCGCCGCATGATCTCACGCTCTGCCGTCAGGCAGGCGCGCAGCGCATCGGGAATGTTATCCTGCGCGAGGCGGCGGTCGATGAGCCGTATGGCTCCCTCAAAGTCGCCCCATGCCTTGCGCCTTGCAATGTCGTCCGGCAGGCCGACATTCAGAAAGCGCAGATTATCGTTGCTGTTCATGGATAGGCCTCCCGTTGATCTGGGGAAGAGGGGGACCTGCCTGCCTGCTGCGGGCAGGTCCTCTCTTTTCTGTGGAAGAGGCAGGGAGCTCATGCCATCAGGTTGAGCAGCCAGCCCATGCCGAGACCGAAAAAGTTACCGATCGCCTGGCCGAAGATGCCCATCAGAACGCCGATACCGGCATAGTTGGGATTGTAGGCGACGGCGATGATCGGCGCGGAGGCCGGACCGCCGATGTTGGCGACCGACGCTGTGGAGACCATGCACAGATCCCAATGGAACAGCTTGGAGAGAATGTACATACCGACAACATGGAGAACGAGGATGAACACACCGTAGACGACCCACATCGGAGCCTCGATCAGAGCGTTCAGAGGCGCCTGCGTGGCAAGCAGAGCAACAACGGCATAGAGAAGAACGCTGGAAAGCTCATTCGCGGCGGGCAGCTTGCCGAGCGGAGTCATGGCGCAGGCGAGACCGAGGACCGTGACGAACAGAGTCGTGCAAGTACCCTTATCAAACATCTTGAGTCCCATACCGGCGAAACCAGCGCCCATCTTCGCGCCGACCCACTGAGAGAGCGCGGAAACAATGAGAGCAAGGCCGATCATCCAGACCCAGTCGCCCGAGGTCGCCTTAGCCTTCTTCTCCTTTTCGACCTCTTCGTTGGCGACATCGGCGATCGCGGAGAGCTTGGAGGTGTCCGCCTTAACGGACTTGTCCCACTTGGAGGAGTAGCGGACCATGAAGATCAGAAGGGCGATCCACACAGAGTAGCAGACGGTATTAAGCGTGAGCGCGCAGGCATACGCGCCGGGGTCGACGGGAAGCGCGTCCTGCATGGCGACCATGTTGCCGCTGCCGCCGATCCAGCTGCCGCAGAGAGCGCAAAGGCCCATCCAGACGTCGGAGCCGATCGTTCCCTTCATCAGCACGAACGCGCAGACAAAGCCGATCATGATGGTGAGGGTGGCGCTGAAGAAGCCGATGAGCATCTTCGGGCCGAGCTTGAGGACCTTACGGATGTTGCAGCGGAGCAGCATCGCGAAGATCATCGCGTAGGTGAGGTTGTTTTTCAAAGGAATAAAAGCCGGTATGGGATCACGGTACCGGTACAGGGTGTATGCTATATTGATCGGAATGTGACAGATAATGGATTCCTTAGAGATCTTTTAGAACTTTTAAGAAGACATGACTGTAACAAAGAACAGATCTTAGCTGTTTTTAAGAAGTACTCGGATCAGATCGGGGTGCAGGATGTGACAGATAATGATTTTGATTATGCGGTCTGGTTTGAAAACGATGCCAATAACAGTTATCGCTACTGTTTCCATGAAGAGGAAGGCCATGTGATCTATCATCGTTTTACACCAAGAGAATATCAGGCATTGATGCCGTCAGAAATGTAAGCTTGCAGACAGAAGACAAACGGATTTTTGGAAGACCGGGAAGTGGCAGCGATCAGAAGCAAAACTGGAAAAAAGAATAGATCTGTGTTAAAATAACAGAATTAGCGCACTATAATTTTTTTTGATCAGAAAAGGAAAAAGAAAAAAGGGAAAGAGGAATACCATGCAAAAAATCTGG
>OIXA01002099.1_pt1 | contig 23568 bp, 16 predicted proteins | sample 1587721 | NCBI WGS metagenome assembly OIXA01 (sample SAMEA3888900, study PRJEB22519) | human gut metagenome | biome: human gut; feature: human-associated habitat; material: faeces | place: Denmark | collected 2013
CTTTTTAAAGGTAAAAAGGTAAAAAGGTAAAAAGGTAAAAAAAGGCTGACGCCGTTATGAGGGAAAAGCTATTTAAGGGAAAAGTGAAGAACGAAGAGTGAAGAATTCTGGAGCTGGTAAGAAAACTTGGCTTTTTGAGGATTAAGAAAGCGTGGTTCATTTGAAAGCGTGGCTTTTTGAGAATTAAGAGAGCGTGGCTTACTTGAAAACGTGGCTGACGAAGCGGGGTGAACTGGGAGTGACGAATTTTTTTGTCAACTATATAATTAACTTTTAAAGATCTTGAATTATGAAAATTGGTATTCCTAAAGAGATCAAAAACAATGAGAACCGTGTGGGCATGACTCCTTCGGGCGTTGCCGAGTTGGTAAAACATGGTCATGAGGTGTACGTCCAGCACACCGCAGGCGATGGTAGCGGTTTCCCAGATGACAGTTACGTTGCTGTCGGCGCAAAGATCCTTGCAACCATCGAGGAGGTGTATGCTGTGGCCGACATGATTGTAAAGGTGAAGGAACCAATAGCTCCTGAGTATGCGCTGGTAAAGAAAGGGCAGCTACTGTTTACCTATTTTCATTTCGCTTCTGACCGCGAGCTCACAGATGCCATGATAAAGAGTGGCGGCGTGTGTCTGGCTTACGAGACGGTGCAGCTCGACAACGGCGCCCTGCCTCTGCTCATTCCGATGAGTGAGGTGGCAGGACGTATGGCAACAATAAACGGTGCCTACTATCTGCAGAAGACTAAGGGCGGAAAGGGCAAGCTCATCTGTGGCGTGCCTGGCGTTAAGCCCGTCAAGGTGCTGGTGCTCGGCGGTGGTATCGTGGGACAGGCGGCTGCCCGTGTGGCTGCCGGCATGGGTGCCAACGTGGTCATTGCCGATGTGTCGTTGCCAAGGTTACATGAGCTCTCTGTCACCATGCCGCCAAACGTGGACACGCTCTATTCGTCTCACCATAACATCGTGGCAGAGCTTAAGGATGTGGACATCGTCATTGGCTCCGTTCTCATTCCTGGCGACATCACGCCAAAGCTCATCACACGCGACATGCTTAAGCTCATGGAGCCAGGCACCGTGCTCGTTGATGTGGCCATTGACCAGGGCGGATGCTTCGAGACCTCACACGCCACAACCCATAGCGATCCTGTTTATGAGCTTGACGGCATCGTTCATTATGCCGTGGCAAACATTCCGGGTGCTGTGCCCAATACCTCTACGGCAGCCCTCACCAACGCCACCATGCGCTATGCGCTGGCTCTTGCCGACAAGGGCTGGAAGAAAGCGTGTGCCGACGACGAGGCTCTGAAGAAGGGTCTCAATGTTGTTGACGGCAAGGTGGTGTTCAAGCCTGTTGCCGACCTCTACAGTTTGCCTTACACGCCTGTTGATGATGTGCTCTAAGAAAAAACGATGAGCTTTGTGGGATAAAGACAAGCTCAAGGAAACAATAAAAAAAGCCACTTCTGAAACGATTGTCTCGAAAGTGGCTTTTCCTGTTTTATTGCTTTTAGCTTATAGTTTTAGCTTTAGCATTTATCTTATAGCTTATAGTTTTTAGCTTATAGCAGTCTTCAATCTAAGCCTTGCTCATGTCATGTTTCGATTTCGATTTTACCACGAACCAAACGCCAGAGAACACGAGAATGGCGGCCAAGGCTTGTGAGGTCTTGAACACAGCAAGGCCAGCAGCCACGCTGACGCTTACCGACACCAGCGGCTGCATGTAGTTGTAGACGCTGACAACCGTCGGGCGAAGGGTCTGCTGCCCGACCATCATGCAGATGTAGCTGATGTAGGTGCCGAAGAACACCACAAAGCCCGTCTCCCACCATGTGCTCATGGGCACGGAAGCAAAATCGATGCTTGAGACATGGCCAAGGGTGAAGGGCCATATTATCAGTGTGGCCCAGGTAAACATCCATTTGTTCACCGTGAAGAGCGAATATTTTTGTATCAACGGCTTGAAGAGCGAGAGGTAGAGGGCAAACGACAGTTGTGCCGACATGCAGAGCAGATCGCCCCAGATGTTGCCCACCTTAGCGTTGCCGGCTGTGGCGCTGGTCGTTATTATGATTACCGCGCCGGTGCATCCAAGGAGCACGCCACCGGCCTTCTGCCATGTTATGGGCTCTTTCAGGATAAAGAACGACAGCACCATGGCGAAGATAGGCATGGAGGTCGTCATGATGCTTGAGTTGCTGGGCGAGGTAAGGTTCAGACCAATGGTGTAGCTACATTGGTTGAAGACAAGGGCAAACAGTCCGGTGCAGCCCAACAGCAGGATGTCTTTCACAGGCACATGCTCTTTCTTTGTAAACAGAGAGGTGAGCCAGAACAGCAGGGCACCACCGAGAACGCGGAAGCTAACGAGGTCTATGCCGTCGATGCCGTTAAGCATGGCATCTTTGCCTATAGGGGCCATCAGTCCCCAGCAGGTGCCTGCACAAAGCATGCACAGGTGTGCGATGAGTGGTTGCTTTTTGTTATCCATGAATTCTCTTTTTTAACGAGCGCAAAATTAGTAATAAAAAATTAGATGAGCAAAACTTGAGTTATTAATAATGGCGCACGAAAAAAAACTCTGTTTAGTTGCAAAATATCACAAAAAAAGTGTATTTTTGCATCTTGATGCAATAAAGTTTAATTAACGCTAAACGTTTTATCAAAAAACACATTTGAATGAAACATTTCTACACATTTAAGACTATGGCAACATGGCTTCTCCTGTTGCTCGTCAGTCTGTTCGCCTTGCCGTCAGAGCTTGCGGCACAGGTGAGCTTTCGAGAAGATTTCAACTATCCCGAAGGCAATCTTTATGGTCAAGGAGGATGGGTTCGTTACGGTGGAAACGCTAAAGACCCCATTCAAGTTGTAAACAAGCCTCTCACATATCCCGGCTATTACGACAAGGCCGATGGCAAGAGTGTGCATCTCGGAGCCACCAAGAGTGGTGAAGACCTGCATGTGCGTTTCACCGACAACGATGAAGGCATAAAGACAGGCAACGTCTATTTGTCTGCTCTTGTCAACGTTGAGAAGCAGCCCGTGGGCAATGTCTATTCGTTGGCCCTTGAGCCACGAATAAAAAAATCGGTCATTGCCGAAGGCATAAACCCTGTAGAGCTGGGACGAATCTATTTTGCCCCAGCTACCAATGCCGACGAGGTAAAGATCGGTGTGGAGCGTGGTGCTGCCAAACCTGTGCTTGCTGCTGAGCCATTAAAGCTTGGTAAAACGTATCTAGTGGTGATGCGCTATGAGATAGACCCTAACAACGAAGGTGTTGGCAAAGACAATGTATATCTTTATGTTAACCCCGCCAGCTTTAAGAGCGAGCCGACGACAGCAAGCGCGTTCATTGACGGCGTAAACCACACCGGAAACGGTGTGCAAAACTATGGCCTGCAGGGCGTGGAGCTGCGTCAGGGCACCAACACATCGCTCACAGCCCCTGAGCTCACCGTGGCGTCGCTGCGTGTGAGCGACACCTATGCTGGACTGTTTGGAGAAGCCGGTGCCGATGATGCTCCCAAGCTCAACGTCACCAAAAAGTCGCTTGTCCTTGGTGATGTGTATGCTGGCGACGAATATAGCGGTGACATCGTTGTCACAGGCAGCAATCTCACGGGCGACATCTCGGTGGAGTCATCTTCGTCTGCCGTAACCGTTTCACCCGCTACGCTGTCTAAGGACGATGCGATGAGCGGCGATGGTGCCACGTTGCATGTTCATGTCGCTTACACCGAAGGAAGCCAGAAAGCCACGCTCACGCTAAAGAGCGACGGGGCTAAGGACGTTGTGATAAATGTGTCATGGAATGGCTTCAAGCCTGCCGACATCTCGTCTCTTAAGGCGCTCTATAGCGAGAACGTGGACGATTATCTCACCTATCGCTATTCTGGCGAGGCCACAGTCACTTATGTAGACAAGGGCGGAAGCCATCCCACCTATTATCTGCAAGATGCCACAGGCGCCATAACGGTTGTTGACGAGTATGGCGCGCTTAAAACGGATGCCGAGGCGGGTGACCGTATCACAGGCACAATCTTTGGCCTGCAACAGGGATCGGGCTCTCTCTATGCCGTTCCTTTCAACGTCAATCTTGGCAAGGTCCTTTCTAAAGGCAACACCGTGGAGCCTGTAGAGGCTACTTTGGCAGACCTTAAGGCCGCTCCCGCCGATTATGTGGCAAAGGTCGTTAAGGTGAAGGGACTGAAGTTTAAGGATGTGGCAGAGAATGCCACCTTTGCTGAAGGCATGAAGCAGCCTGTCGTTACCGATGGCACCAATGAAGCCAATGTGCGCATATTCAAGGGCACAACGCTCATTGGCAAGCCCATTCCTGCCGATGAGGTGGAGCTGACAGGCATTCTCACCTTTGCCTCAGCAACACAGCTCATCATCGCTCCGCGCGGTGCCGACGATGTGGCAACGGCCTCACAGGGCGTGCCTTCATTTGAGGTCACCCCCGCTACCGTGGACCTGGTGGCTGGCGTTGTGGGCAAGACCACAGAGGCCGTGAAGCTCCATGTGTCGGCAAAGAACATGCCTGCACCTATAACGCTTGAGCTGACAGGCGCTGGCGCGAACCAGTTTGCCCTTTCTGCATCAACCATAGACAAGGGATCAAGCGAGACCGACATCGTGGTGTCTTACGTTCCTACAAAGGTGGCAAAGCACAAAGCTGTAGTGTTTGTCGACTGTCCTTCTCTGCCCGAGCTCTCGAAGAGCATCATCATCAACGCTTATGCCATTGACGAGCAGAACCCGCCTAAGGCAACGCTCAACCCTGCCGCCCTCGCGCAGTTTAAGGCAAAGGCTGGCGAGACCAATGAGCAGACCCTTGAGATCACAACCTCCGGTCTGCCCGACTTCGGAAAGGTCGCTGTGAAGGAGCCCGGTATCTTCCGCGTGAACAATACCATGCTCATGAAGGCTTCAAAGAACATCGTGAAGGTGACGTTTGCACCAACAGCGGCAGGCACCTTCACCAACGCTCTCGTCATCTCGGCTCTCGGCATGGACGACATCATCGTGCCGTTAGAGGGTGTGGCCACAGACGGCACACAGACAGAACCCACAAAGGAGGGCGATGAGTTTGTGCTCAGCACAGCCGCTCCCGTGAAGCTTCTCAACGAGACGTTCGACGGCTTGGAGCGCAACAAGCCGCTGCACCTCACCGCCTGGACCAACAGCGCCCTTCAGGGCACACGCGCCTGGTGGGGCTATTCGTTCGCTGACGACGACTCCTCTGCCGGCGAGCAGGTGGCTAAGGTCACTCCTTACGACTCGAAGGTTGCGGACGGCGAAGAGACACCCCTGCAGACGCTGCTCGTCACACCTGCTCTCGACTTCAAGAACGCCACATCGAAGATGTTCACCTTCCGTGTGCGCGGCGACTATCTGCAAGACGGTCAGGCCGACAAGCTTGAGCTTTGCTACATTGACATGCTCGATGGCGAGCCTTATGTTCAGCCCATCAATCTCACCATGCCTTGCACAAAGGACCAGAGCGGCGAGTGGAACGAGTATCATCTCGACCTTGCAGAGTATGACCTTCCCGATGTGATGTTCATGGGCTTCCGCTTTACGGGTACGCGCGGACGACTCAACTCGGCAACCTATTATGTTGACGATGTGACCTACGGCCGTACCGACATTCCTGTAATCCGTCCCAGCGTGTCGCAGCTTGCTTTCGTGGCAGAGGTGGGCAAGGACGCCACATCTGACGAGGTGACCGTTGCCACAGAAAACCTCGCAGAACCCGTGAAGCTCACCCTCGGCGGTCCTAACAAGTCGAAGTTTAACCTCTCGACACCTGGTCTGGGGCTTAATGGCGGCAAGTTCACCGTGTCGTTCAACTCTCTTGACGCTGGCGTTCACGAGGCTTATGTTAAGCTCTCTTCGCGCGGAGCTGCCGACAGATACATTGCGCTCTCTGTGAACAACACCACCGCTTCGGGCATCGCTTCCATCCCTGCCGATGCTGCCCGCATCGTGGTCTATGACCTCGCCGGCCATGTTGTTGCCGACAAGGCACAGGCCACACCTGCCGAGGCCGTAAGCGGTCTTGCCAAGGGTGTGTATGTCGTGAAGATAATTGCGGCCAACAGCATAAGCACATATAAGGTGCAACTGTAACGAGACAGGCTGCCTTTAAAGGTAGACCATTGACATTTTAAAACAGCTCTTTTTAAAGACAGCTCTTTTAAAAGACAGCTTTTTTATAAAGGCCATGTTCTTAACTCTCTCTAAAGAGGGTAGGGACATGGCTTTTTTTTGTTTGCTGTAGGTTCATTTTTTTTATATTTATTTCTTTTTGCGTCTGTCCTTTTATCTTTTTGTGTTTTTTCTTGTTCGTTTACATCTATTTCACTATATTTGCAAAGATAAACACAAAGACTTGTGATGGCTGATTGAAAATCAGAAAAAACTGGTCTATTGAGAATAAGAAACACAATTAATCACTTAACCGTAAAGAATATGAAAACATTAGGTTTCCTTAAAGGAATGGTCATCGGCTTAATGCTGACGACAGGTGTTGTGGCCGTTTCGGCACAAGACGAGAAGAGCGGGTTTTTTGGCGTCGCCAACCGCGTGGGTGTGGGCGTAGGCGTTGGTACCGAGGGTATCGGCTTCGACGTGGCTGTGCCTCTCACAAAATATGTCCAGGCCCGTCTTGGTCTCAACGTGATGCCCAACATCAACATCAACACCACGGCCGACGTGTCGGGCGAGTTTAACGGCAACAGCATAACAGAGACGATGGATGTGAAGGGCAAGTTCTCACGCACCACCTTCGATGTGAAGTTTGACTGCTATCCTTTTGCCAACTCAAGCTCGTTCTTCGTAACGGCTGGCTTCTCTGTGGGTGGTGACAAGCTGGTTAAGATTACGGGACATAGTGACAGGTTGCAGCAGTATATTGCTGCCGGAAACAGTTATAACGTTGAGATTGGCGACTACCAGATTCCTGTTGACCGCAACGGTGATGTCAATGGCGGCATCAAGGTCAACAACTTCCGTCCTTACCTAGGCCTCGGTTTCGGCCGTCTTGTGCCGAAGAAGCGTTTTGGTGCCCGCTTCGAGCTTGGAGCACAGTTTCAGGGCAAGCCAGTGGTTTATGCCGACGGTGTTGGCAATCTCACCAAGGTGCTTGATCAAGATGCCGACGACGACATCTCCAAGTTCATGGATTGGCTCCAGGTTTATCCTGTGCTGAAGCTGTCTATTCGCGGACGCATCCTTTAATATTTATGGCAATTGAACTTTCGCAAGCGGCCAATGACCATTATGCTTGCGAAGGTTCAATTAAACCCAAATCGGTCGTTAGCAAAAGACTGCAAGCAGTTATAAAACAGCCTAATGACCGATTTGGGTTAAATGTTTCTTGTCATTATTGTTTCGTTAAAGTAGTGATAGTAATAGTGGAGTTTAAAAACAATGGTAAATAACCAACTTTTTTTAAAATCGGGTACATTCCTGAACGGAGGGAAATACCTAATTAATAATGTTTTATCACAAGGAGGATTTGGAATAACTTATTTAGCCACAAGAACAAGCGATAACAGCAATGTGGTTATAAAGGAGTATTATAAGAAAGAGTGGCATGCTAGAGACATTCACTCTTCACAGGTCTCAGTAAATTCAGACTCTACTTATATAGAAGGAAAATTTCGAAGGAAATTTAAGAAAGAAGCTGAAACGATAATGAAATTGAGACATCCCAATATTGTCAAGGTGTTTGAATTCTTTGAAGAAAATGGTACATTATATTATTCGATGGAGTATATTGACGGAATGTCAATCTCTGAATATGTAAAGAGAAACGGAAAATTGGATGAGAAGAGAGGAATCGACATGATTCGTACTGTCGCCCACACATTGGGTTACATTCATTCAAATAATGAGTTGCATCTTGACATTACTCCGAGAAACATAATGTTTAAAAAGAACAATCAGATCGTCTTGATAGATTTTGGTGTTTCAAAACATTATTCTGAAGATGGCAAACAATCAACCTCAACCCCAGTTGCTCATAGTGACGGATATGCACCCAAGGAACAATATTTGAGCGAAGGGCTAATTGAATTTTCGCCAGCAACAGATATATATGCATTAGCTGCCACATTTTATTTTATGCTGACAGGAACAACCCCTCCTAATTCAAACGATAGACAGCAGTTTCTTGAAGAAGGCAAAGAAATTCTTAAAATTCCAGATGCATTATCTCAGAGAGTGAGAAACGCTATTTCTGCTGGTATGTGCATAACAAGAAAAGGCAGATTGCAAAACACCCAAGAATTTTTGGATGTCTTGGACGGAAAGTATGTCTCAGATGAAATAAATGTCATCAATGTCGAGTTGGGAACAAGTGAATCTGAACGTAAAGTATTGGAATCACTAAAAAGCAACGGACAAATTAAAGAGGCATACAATTATTGTATTGACTTGATAAGACAGGGAAAAGAAGATGAATATTTAAAAGAAGAATGTAAACAGCTAATACAAATAATAGGAAAAGAAACGAAGAAAGATCAAAAACGAACAAAAATAATAATTACAGCAATTATTATTATAAGCGTATTATGGACATTGGTGTCATTAATAATAACTAACATATGAAACAATTTATATCTTTAAAAGCAAACAAGAAGGTAACTCTTCAACAATTGCATGAGATCCTAAGTCAAAGATTCCCATCTTATGAGGTTTATATACATAATAAGGATGTGAGAATTAGAAAAAACGCATTGGTAACAGCATCGGTGGAAATAAAAACCAATGACGATAAAACCATTATATCTATAGGAACGAAGACCCGCTGGTGGATATGGCTACTTTTAGGATGGCTGCAATTAATAGTAAAGAGAGGAATTGTTGATGAAATCTACGCTTCATTATTGCGTGATCTTCATCTTTCATTTCCAGATTGCGTGTCGTTGCCGGATACGAGCAAATTGATAGCTTGGAAAAAGGCTACCAAACCATTAAAGGTGTTAAGTGCGATGCTATTGGTATGGACATTATGCTTTTGTTATTGGGCGCAATATATCATTTCTATAGCATTTAACGGTTATATGTTTCCAAGATTGGGTTATAGGCCTGAGATAATGAAAATCTATCAAGATATCGAATATTTTGCCTCTGTGGTTCCTTCTGTTTTTTGGCTGATAATGGGTTGTTATTTAACTCGATTAAAGATAAAAAATATAAAATATGCAGGATTTTTTATAATATCATTCTGTCTTTGCGACTTTTTTAACGAGGTGTTGTATGTTCTACTAAGCCTTTGTGATATAAAATTTATAAATATCCCTTATTATGTTTATATTCGTTGTATAATTATGAATCTGCTGATGTTTAGTGCTGGATGTTTCTTAAATAAGAATATTTATAATGGAGCGTTGAGACATGCATCTATTGCTTTAAAAATGTTGGCATTGAGTGGCTTCTTTAGTTCTATAACTATTATAGTGCTCAAAAGCATATTCATTAATAATGATTTATCTTCATATGAAGATGCCTATATTCGTAATATCATAACAATTGGGGTAGCATTGGTTTTCTGGCCTTTTAGTTACGCTGCCTATTTCTGCCTATACAGGGCATTCCATAAACTGCCCAAATATCCTGTATAGTTGCTTTTGTTTTGGAACAAAGCAGTCTTTTGAATTTGACTACAAAGCAATAAAACAAAGTCTGTTTTAGTCCATAATACTTCTTAATAGACTGCATTTCAATAGACGTTTAACGACAATAGAGACAAAAAGGACAATCTTTTATGTGATAAGGAAAACAAAACCTGCACATAAAAGATTGTCCTTTTGCTGTGTGATAAAAACGCTTTCTAAAACCGCTTTTTGCTTTACTCCTCAACCACGCTAACGGTCATGGCGAGGTCGTCGGTGGGACGGTCGGCGCGGTCGGTCTCGACATTGTTTATTGCCTCCACAACGTCAATGCCGTCCTCCACCTCTCCAAACACGGTGTACTCGCCGTCGAGGAACGGTGTGCCGCCAACGGTGGTGTAAGCCTCTGTCTGCTCCTCGCTGAAGCCAGCGGGGTTAGCTTTGCAGATGTCCTCAGCCTCTTTCATGAGGCGCTCCTGCATGTCTTGCAGACCGGCACGGTCGCGGTTGCGGCGCATGTCCATGATCTCGTCCTTGTGATAAGACACGAGGTCGTTGAAGGTAACGGTCAGCTGGTTCTGCTTCATCTGCTTCTCCATCTGCTTGAGCTGTGCGGGCTTGTAGGTCTCGCCCCACACGATGTAAAACTGGCTGCCGCTCGACTCCTTGTTAGGGTTTACCTCGTCGCCCAGACGGGCTGCACACAGAGCGCCACGCTTGTGGAAGAGTGTGGGGCGGATCTCTGCCTCAATGGTGTAGTCGGGACCGCCAGCGCCGAGCTGCTTGCCCTTGGGAGCACCCTTGCTGTCGGGGTCGCCGCCCTGTATCATGAAATCTTTTATCACGCGGTGAAACAGCGTGCCGTCATAGTAGCCCTCCTTTGCGAGCTTCACGATGTTGTCACGGTGCTTGGGTGTCTCGTCGTAAAGGCGCACAACGATGTCGCCTTTTGATGTCTGTATCTTAAGTTTTGCCATAATAATGATGATTTGTCGAACGAAATAATGATGGTCTGTCGAACGAAATATAACGATTTGCCGACAAAGTTATGAAAAAAAACTGACATGCCGACCTTTTCCTTTCTTTTACTTCGTTCTCACAACACAGAAAAAAGCGACATGCACCCTAAGGCACATGCCGCTGTTTTATAAGTGTTTCTCAATAACTTTTGTCTCTGTCGTTACCGTCTTTACACGATGCCCTGAGCCATCATGGCCTTGGCAACCTTGAGGAAGCCGGCTACGTTGGCACCCTTGACATAGTTGATGTAGCCGTCGGCCTCGGTGCCATACTTCACGCAGTTGTCGTGAATGTCGTTCATGATGTCATGAAGCTTGGCGTCAACCTCTTCACGGCTCCAGCGCAGACGCTCCGAGTTCTGGCTCATCTCAAGACCCGACACAGCCACGCCGCCGGCGTTGGCAGCCTTGCCCGGTGAGTAGAGAATCTTGGCATCCTGGAACACCTTGATGGCCTCGGGGGTAGAAGGCATGTTCGCACCCTCGCTCACGGCAAACACGCCGTTGGCAATGAGCGCCTTGGCAGCCTCCTCGTTGATCTCGTTCTGTGTGGCAGAGGGAAGGGCGATGTCGGCCTTCTCAAACCAAGGCTTGGCGCCGGCCACATACTTGACACCATACTCATCGGCATACTCGCTGATGCGGCCGCGCTCAACGTTCTTAAGCTCCTTGATGTAGGCGAGCTTCTCGGCGTCAATGCCGTCGGGATCGTAGATGTAGCCGTCAGAGTCGCTCATGGTCACGGGCTTGGCGCCGAGCTCGATGAGCTTCTCAACGGTATATTGTGCCACGTTGCCTGCACCGCTCACCAACACGGTCTTACCCTTGATGTCGATGCCGCGGGTCTTCAGCATGTTCTGAAGGAAATAAACGTTGCCGTAGCCTGTAGCCTCGGGACGGATGAGCGAGCCGCCAAACTCAAGGCCCTTGCCTGTGAGGATGCCGCTGAAGGTGTGGGTGAGCTTCTTATACTGTCCGAACATGTAGCCTACCTCGCGACCGCCTACGCCAATGTCGCCTGCGGGAACGTCCTCATCGGGACCGATGTGGCGGTAGAGCTCGTTCATGAAAGCCTGGCAGAAGCGCATGACCTCGGCAGTGCTCTTGCCGCGGGGAGAGAAGTCGGAACCTCCCTTGCCGCCGCCCATGGGCAGCGTGGTGAGCGAGTTCTTGAAAGTCTGCTCGAAGGCGAGGAACTTAAGGATGCTGAGGTTTACAGATTTGTGGAAACGAATGCCGCCTTTGTACGGGCCGATGGCGTTGTTGTGCTGCACACGGTAGCCCATGTTGGTCTGTACGTTGCCTTTGTCGTCAACCCATGTCACGCGGAACTGAATCAGTCGGTCAGGAATGCACAAGCGCTCAATGAGGTTGGCTTTCTCAAACTCGGGATGCTTGTTGTACTCTTCTTCGATGGTGCCCAGCACCTGACTGACGGCCTGAATGTATTCGGGCTCGTTCGGGAATCTCTGCTTCAGAGTTTCTACAACTTCTACTGCTTTCATTGTTTCCTTTCTTTTATTGTTGTTGTGAAAAATGTTGTTATCTTGTTTATGGTTGCAAAGTTATAGCTTTTTCTTTAAAAAACAAACAAATAGACAGTTTTTTATTATAAAAAGAATAAAAAAGTTAGTTAAATGTTTGTTTAAAAGGTAAAACGCTATTGTTCACACCCTCATGCGGGGCTCGGGCCGCATGTTTTTTTTAACGACAATAGAGACAAGCGAAACCCTCCTTGCTCCTTTTGCTTTTTGGCTGAAGCCGTTTCGTCTTGTCTTTATTGTCTTGTCTTTATCGTCGTCGTCTTACTTCCCGTTCACCACCTTTGTGGCAGAAGCGTTGCGACCGTCAATTGCCGTGCCAGCCGTGCCGTCGTTGATGAATAACTTGGCGTTATTCTTCCTCAGATTGCCGTCTTGCCATTTGCTTGATCCTCTTTCATTCTTCTTCGAATTGTCGTCTCGATTGTTCCCACTCCCTCGCTTTTGTTGTCAATGTGTCTTTAATTTGTCGGTCTAAGAGCTTCAACGGGCTGTCGCCCACAGCATCGTTTCTGCATCTACAAATTTACAAAAAATAAATCAAAAGAGCAAGGACAGTTTTGTAGTTGTTCAATGCAAATCCTCAACCAATTGCCATTCGTCTCTATAAAGCATTGATAAACATAGGGTTGTGCAGGTCATAAATGTGGCTAAACTTTCAACCTTATTCAGGAAAAGACACGGCCGACCGCGTTAGTGTGTCAAAATGGGTCAAGGTCAAAATGGGTCAAAATGAAAAATGAAAGTGCGGTCAAGGGCCTATATAATATATATATTAAAAATATATATTTTATATAGAAGCTTCCGGGACATCCGAAAACGAAAATGACACATTTTGACCTTGACACATTTTGACACCGCCTGCTCTCGGCTTGTTCCTCTCAGCGAGTTGGCGATGGGGTCGGTTGAAACTACCCCTCCCGTCCGTATGGCCTATAAGCAAAGAATATTAGTTGCCGTTGTAACAGCTTGCAAGTAAATGGTTTACGGCTATCAGTCGCGCATAATTTCTTCCTTCTCTCGTGCAACTCTTGCAAACCTCACATATTGTTCGTATCTTTGCATCGTCGGTCAAAAATAGCAACAAAGCCCACTTTAAAAATGGGCATATCATGAATAAAATTAAACTAATAAACATCCATGGCAACAACGAAACGTAATTTTCTTTATCGCGGAAAGCATCTTTTTGCTCGCTGCAACGTGTCTTTTCTATCTCAAACGGTCGGGGCAAACCGCTTGAGATATGTCGTGACGTAGACAGGCTTTTCTTGTTCAACCCTGCGGCCTTATTGCAGCATCCACTCCCAAACGGGGATGACCTCTACAACAGATCCGTCGTCAAAAGTGATAGTCTCTTTTCCTTCGAATGTAAGAATGTATCCCTTGGATAGCGAATATGCTTGCATGGCTTCTCTTACACCAGCAATCTCTCGCTCGCGGGTTTGTGCATTAGCCATGTTTAAGGTCACTTGATAAGCATCTGTAATGCGAATGCCCTGTCTGACGATGAAATCGCATTCTTTTTTGTCTGCATAATAGTAGACGTCCAGCCCTCGACGTTTCAGCTCTATAAACACAAGGTTCTCAAGAAACATCCCCTTGTTTTCTGTGGCGTTAAAGCCTATGCGACTAATAATTGCGTTGTCTACGAAATAGATTTTTTTAGGACTCATCATCTGCTTTTTTACAGAAGGGTCATATCTGAACAACTGAAAGATGAGGTAGGTTTGCTGTATATACTCAAGATAGCTCTTTATTGTGTCAGGATGTTGTACTCCCACAATCTTGCCAAGTGAAGAATAGGTTATTCGCTTGGTGGCATTGCTGGCAAGATAAAACATCATTTCGAGCATCTCTTTTTCGTTAGTCAGCCCGTTGCGGGTAAGAATGTCCCGATAAATAATGCTCTCGTACAGCGACGAAAGGTAAGACACGGAGCCTTCCTGTAGATATTTTGGGAAGCCGCCACATTGCATGAAATTGACAAAAGCATTAACCAACGTTGCTCTACCTGTCGTTGTGTACAATGTTTTGGCATTGACGGGTATTTCTTTCAACGACAGATATTCTTTGAAAGAGAAAGGGTATAGCTCAACCTGAATGTAGCGGCCTGTGAGATGGGTACCCAACTCGCGACTCAACATGCGTGCATTAGATCCTGTTATTATAATCTTGTTTCCTGCATTATATAGTCGGCGAACGAAGCGTTCCCATCCCTCAATGTTTTGTATCTCGTCAAAATAATAGGTGTGTTGGTCGCCATAAAGCTCAACAAAACACTCTTGCAACGTTTGGAAATTGTCGAGTTTGAAATGGGCCAAGCGCTCGTCATCAAAATTAAAGAAGAAGTCTTTCTCCTGAAGCCTGTCTCTAATCTGCTGCATCAGCACAGATTTGCCACAACGACGTATGCCCGAAATAATAAGTATTTCGGTTGTTTCAAGCCATTCGTCAGCTATATGACGTTGTACGAAATGTGTTCTTGAAACATGTTGGGTTTCATGTTGTTCAAGAATTATCTGCTTAAGTAAATCTTTCATGTTGTTTTGACCTTTCTTTCTGCAAAGATAATGCAAACCGAGAGCATAACGTCAAGCTTGCTTGAACGTTTTGCCGAGGTGCCGCTTATCTTATGCAAAGATAAATATAAAAATGACAATCAACAAGTTTTTATGCAAAAATCGTTCATTCGCAATGAACACTTTTCTTGAAATCGTTCATTCGCAATGAACACTTTTCTTGAAATCGTTCATTCATAATAAAGAAAACTGCTATTTTAAAAAGTAAACCTGCAAGAATATGACGTTTGGAAAAGCATATTCTTACAGGTTTCGGGTTTGAGACCTCAATGAAGGTTGCGTGATATGTTTAACCGATATCCAACAGCGAGGGGTGTTTATATTTCGAACAAATTGCCAGTAGCCATTGAATAAGACACTTTGCATTGGTTGCAAATATCTGAAATTGTGGCACCACTTCCACTCAACGAATAGAACACACTCTCGCCTATGAGCACATACTCCCAAGTGCGGTTCATCCTGTATATTGGTTCTAAGGTGTTGATTTTTTTAATCCATTCAATGGTAGCCGTTTGCTTCTGGCGCACATTAATATCGTTCACCTTGTCATCTCCTTTTGTCTCTATCAGATAAATTTTTTCTGCTGTAGCAACGATAAAGTCGGGATGATATGTGGCCATCAAGCCATCCTTTCTCACATAAAAGATTATTGCAAAGGAATGGCCTGACTCATTGATTTTCAAAAATCTTTCCACTTCTGCATCTTTATCCAAGAATTCAATGAAAGCCTTTTCCAAACCACCGCTATGAGAAGGATAGCCCAACCGGGGATAGATGCACTTTTGTACCTCCTTGGAGAACGATTCTCGCATCTTGATGGCACGCAACGTAGAGAAAGCTGTGTGGCTCACCTCGGCGTCGACGGTTGTCAACCTGTTTTGCATCTTATAGATGGCTACGGCAAATTGCTCCACGATGTGCTTTGTCACTATTCCGTCCTTTGTTAAAAGAATCTTCCAGTCGCTTTTATGGAAAGGATTGAAAGCTACGGAAAACAGCTTTGTTCTAATGTACCAATCCATCACTTGCACCGTCTGAGCGCCATTTATCTGGATGGTAGGAAAACCCTGCCGGCGACAATTTTCAAATCTTAATGTTACCACCCTAAGCAGCTTCTGCAAATATTCATTATATCCATTTGCGTTGAAAAGGTTGGCCGTGACCTTATATTTTCCAAATGTGGTTTTTGTTAATGATTCCTGTGACACAAATGTTTCACCTTCTTTGGCCAAGAACTTACGAAGCAAATCCAACGGATACATTGTGAACGGTTGTAGGTCGTCCAAATCAATCTCGGAGTCTTCAAGCTCGTCTATAGAATCGTGAAGAATAACTGGCCATGTGAAATCGTAGCAGTCATAATCCTCACGAAGACCAACCGTTATGATGTCGCCAGTGGAGCCTCCTGTGCCGACATCTCCATCGTCTGTTGCCATCAAGCCCTGTTCTTGCAGGTCGTCATAAAACTTTATGAAAGCAGGATGCTCCACTATAGACAACGTGTCGATGTAGGTCTTTGGGGGCTTGTGAAACTTGAGAACTCTCCAACGGTCATCACGTTTAATGTCTGTATAATCGGGTTCGCGCCACATCAGTCGCAAGCCTCTCCCTACCAACTGCTCCAACAGAATAGGGGCTTGAGAAGAACGAAGCGGAACGAGCACACAGATGTTGTTTACATCGAAACCCTCGCGAAGCATGAGCACAGAGATAACCACCTTCGGGCTTTTATACCTGTCTATATCGAAGAGCTTCTTTTTTATTTCTTGCCATTCTTCATCTTTCACCTCGCCCTGCTTGTTGCTGTCTATTGTAACGATATCTTCGTCTTTCAAGCCTTCAGTCTTCAGAAACTCCTCAACGAAAGGCGACACCGTGGTGTCTTGGCAGACGATAAGCATTTTAGGATTCTTTGACGGGTCAACGGCCAAAAAATCTTCTTCCAGCTTGTTCAGTTTTGTCAACCCTGCACGAAGCATCATGCGTTGTCCCTCGCTCAAACCAACCACCTTTCCTTGCTCATCGCGTTCGGCATTATAATCTAAGTTTTCAAGCTCTGTGAGCTCTTGGCGGCGGTCAAGCAGAAGCAGTTTTACCAATCCTTGCTTCATGGCCATTGGCAGGTCGAAGTCGACGATGATATGAGGGAAATAGAGCTTTACCTGTCTTTCTCCCGTACCCTTTGTGTCGAAAGGTGTGGCAGAGAAATCTACCTGGAAGAAGCGAGGGCCCTTTGTGGCACTAATGGCGTTCAAACCCCTCTGCCATTCTACCTCTTCGGTCTCGCCGTTTCGTTTTATCTCGTGTATGTGATGAGCTTCATCGTTGATAACCATCAAATCTTTTAAACCGGCAAGATACTCCAACTCGGTGCCGCCTAAAGCCCTGCGGTCGAGCATGCCAAGGTCGTTGCCAGCCGACTTGCCAGGGCGTATGGGCAACAAGTCGCTGATGATTTCTGTAGGTGTCACCGTGTTGGAATCGTCCACATCCTCATCCTGTTCCATCTCTTCCATCTGGTTTTCAAACAGATGCCAGTTGGTCAAGGCTATCAAGCCCTCACCAGTGGTCTTTCTGCCAATGCCGTCTTCCTTAGTCACAACATTGTTCTGAATGAACGAGAATACCTCGTCGCGATAACGCTCTGGTATGAACACTTCCTGGTTCATGAAATAGTCGTTGGTCTGAGGGTCGCGATAATCGTCGTCGCGTTTCTTTCTGCCGCAAAAGGCGTCTAACAGACGGTCGTAGACAATCAGGCCTGGTGCCACGATCAAGAACTTTTGGGTGAAGCGTCCGCTTTCCACGTTCTCATGTCGGGCGTTAAGCATCTGCCAAATCAGCAGGGCATGCATCACCCACGTCTTACCCGTGCCTGTTGCCATTTTTACAGCATACTTAGGCATCTGATATTTTTGTTTTGCAAGTTGTGCCAAATCGGCTCTGTCCATCAATTCAGGTATGATGCCTTGATAAGCATCCATCACACAGCTTTCTCTCATCACCTCATGCAGATAGATGATGTTCAGGATAGCCTGTCGCTGACCTTCATGAAAGTTTCGCGCTCGTTCGTTGCAAAAGCCTTCGCCAAACCAATAGTTCAGAAGCGATGCGGTGGTTGGGGTAACTTTCTCCTGCATCTCTCCACTCTCCCATGCCGCATTGACCACATCGGTGAGCCGATGGGCCAATTCTAAAGATATATTGCTCGAGTTTATTGCCATAATAGTAATCTCCTAATCTTTGTTAGATCTTCACATCCAAGACCACTTGGCTTTCGAAGCCGAACACATCAACCGCCTTTACGCACACTTTTCGTTCGTCTTTATGCGGCATCGTGATTCGAGCTGAATAGACACAATGGAAAGGATCGCTGTCATTGTCTACATTCTCACGATAGTCTTGCCATGTGCTGCGGAAGGTCTCGCCATCATAATCGGGGTCGATGCTCCAATATTCTACCAACGACAAGGGGTCTTGCTCCATTACCTGTTGTAGCTTCTCCTTGTCCTTGTCGTCTAAAGGTATGTTGTCTGGCGAGAGCAGCACATAGTTGTTAAGGCTTATGTTGAGCTCGTCTTCACCATTGCTGTTTATAGTTACCTTTACAGGATTCACCACCAGATACTGCAAAGACGAGAAGCGCACGGTTTTATCTGTAACAAGCTTCTTGAAGCCTTTCTTTGATAGCTTGTCGAGCAAATCGGGCGGAATGACCAACACCTCCACATTGCTGTTCTTATATTTCTCTATGGCTTGTGAGATGTCGAAAGCGAAGTTCCAACCGAGCACAATAACCTTGTCCCAATCGCCACCGAGCAGCGATGCCTTTGCTTCTACGGCACGACGAACGGTAGCGGCTGTTGTTAGACGGTTAGGGCTATCCACCATAACCAATGTTCGGGTGCCCTTGACATAACCAAAGTTTCTGTCGCCCACCTGTTCGGGAGAGAATGGCAAAGCACCGAAGAGGCCTAAGACAACCTGTGACAGGTCGCCCACACGGCGCACCTTCTTGTTGTTTTGGAACGCCTCTTTCTGATAATCGCCAATGCTCTGATAGAGGAACGGATTTACTTCCTGGTCGATAAAGCGCTTGCGCATTACTAAAGATGCCGGCTTGCCGATGTCGCAAGTGATCCATCTTCTGCCTAATTTCTCGGCTACGGCTGCTGTGGTGCCGCTACCACCGAAGAAATCACATACGAGGTCGCCTTCGTTGGAAGAGGCTTTGATGATGCGTTCTAGAATAGCTAAAGGTTTCATTGTCGCATATCCATATTTCTTTCTCAAATCAGATTGGGAGTTCAATTGTCTAAAACCATCGTCTGTCACATAAGTCCAGACATTGTCGCAAATTATACCGTCTTTTAGATAAAAGCGTTTAGCACTTCCATGATGACCATCCTCAAAATAATAATCTCCGTTTTCGTCTACCTTGTTATAACGTTTTGGATTTAAAGAAGGTACACGAATTTCATTAAATACAGAATTGTTTGTTTTGGTATAAAAATAAATGGTGTCAGTCTTTCGCTTAAAGGCTCCTTGAGGAGCTGTTCCATCTGAGTAATGCCAAATTATTTCATTTTTAAAGTTTTGTTTACCAAAGATATCGTCAAGTAAGATTTTTACATAATGTCCAATATGCCAATCCAAATGCACATAAATGCTACCTTTTTCAGAAAGCAATTCTTTCATAAGAATTAATCTTGGATAAATCATCTTCAAATACGAAATGGTTCCCTCTTCCCATGTATCCGCATAAGCAAACTGCTCTATAACTGTTGGCTTTTGAGAAAATTTATTATTTGGTAGATTAATTGCCGTTCTATAATCCGCTTTAGAATCAAACGGCGGGTCGATGTAAATCAAATCCACCTTACCCCTTAAAGAAGATAATCCTGTCTGAGGGTCGCCAGCCAACAAAGCCTGCATGGTCAGCAGATTGTCACCGTAAATCAGACGGTTCATCCATGTGTCGCCATCAAGAGCTGCATTAAACGCATTAGGAATATTTGGTACTTGTCCGCGGAAGAATCCCGAGACATCTTTGCGAGGCAACACCAGCTCATTGGTCTGCAAACCAATGCGTGTGCCACTGCTCAATCGCTCAATGATGCGCTGAGCCTCTTGCCTACCTTCGCTTGCAATGCGAGGAAGCTCTTCAATCAATGATTTTGCCATAGCATTAAAGCTTAAATATAGTTTTAATGCGACTGCTTTGTTACTCAGAAAATAAAAGCTAAAAACCAAACACCTTTATCAATAGCAACAAAGCCAACCTAGGTTTGCATCAAGACCAGCCTCTTACCCGTCAGAACGCAGAAACGTGGACGTGTCCACTTATCCAACGTTCCAAGGTGTTTGGCCTAACCTAATTCCATAGATAAGTTTTACGTCCACGCTATCGCGGACGCTTACTCATTTATTCTATGGAATTGTTCTTTCCGTGGCCAAACTTCAGGAACATTATTATCGAATAAACAGCAAACGCTATTATTTAAAATCCACAAAAACAGACCTTATCGCCCGTGGGCGAATCAATCATAATGCAAAGGTAACATAAATCGGATAGATTACAAAATGAAAAACTTGCATTTTTAGTTTTGATGACAAAAAAAAAATGCTTTGCTGCATGCGAGGGGTGTCAAAATGTGTCAAGGTCAAAATGTGTCATTTTCGTTTTCTAATGACAAATTGGGACGGAACACAGAAGGTAGGGCTGGGGAACATTCCGCAAAAGAAAGAAAAGGGCTGGGGCGATAAAAGAACAGAGAAATGGTAACATTCTGTTCGCCAACAAACTCTTAGAATCGTAAAAACATGACAATTATACGAAACAATATGCGTTTCCAACTTTTACGGTTAAATATCTGTAATTTATAAATAGTACAAACGTTTTTGCTGAAAAAATAATGTATTTTTGTAAGCAAAACGTATATAAAACAAGACCCGATAGCTTGACGAATCAGAGGCTACCGGGAATCAACGTTACAAAGATAACGTTTTTTCTTGTTACAACCAAGTAAATGAACGAATTTTATGGAATATTTAGAATTTGAACGAATTTTGTCTGCCAAACGAATGCAGAGATATAAGGATGCAGCGAATGGTGATGATTGGATAGACAAGGCATATACTCACATTCCAAACTGATTGCAGAAATGGAATTCGGTGTATGGAAATATATGTATTCTTCTCTACAGTATCGTGCGACAGGGCAATGTTTGTTAAGGGCATTTCCAAACAAACCTCGTTCATCGGCAGCTGCTCAATACAACAATGCCTACATATTCAATGAACTTGATAAGGTGAATAGTCTGAGAAACAGAATAGCGCACCATGAACCAATCTGTTTCAGACTCCATGCATCGGAAATAGACACTAGTTATATCGTCAATGAATACCAGAAAATTCAGACTTTATTCTCTTGGATGGGAATAGATTCTCGTTCAATGTTGTATGGGCTCGATCATGTGCAGAGTGTCTGTTCCAAAATCAACGCCTTAAAATAAGGCGTATTTGTATCAAGGTCAAAATGTGTCATTTTCGTTTTCTAATGACGGGGTGCAGAGAGAGGGCTGCAACACGTTACAATATCTTCAGCGCAATGGCGGCACAGGCTTCGGCGTCGGCCAGGGCGTGGTGGTGGCGCGTTAAATCGTAGCCGCAGCGGGCGGCGATGACGTCGAGGGTGTGCTGACCTTGGGGCCATACTCGGCGTGAGGCTACGCAGGTGCAGAAGAAAGGGTAGGAGGGCCAGGTCATCTGGTAAACGCGGAAGACGGCTTTGAGGCAGCTCTCATCGAACGCCTTGTTGTGGGCTACGAGGGGGAGACCTGCTATCTTTGGCTCTATCTGCTTCCATACCTCGGGGAAGACGGGAGCGTCTTGCGTGTCGGCGGCGCTTAGGCCGTGCACACGGCTGCACCAGTAGGTGTAATATTCGGGTTCGGGCTTTATGAGCGAGTAGAACTTGTCTACGATCTCGCCGTTACGCACAACAACGATGCCTACGGAGCAAACTGATGAGCGCTCGTTGTTGGCTGTTTCAAAATCTATTGCTGCGAAATCTTTCATCGTTAAGGTCTTTATATATAAGCTTCTTTTACGTCGCGCTTTGCGCTCGTTGTTTTTATAAACATTAATTTCCATTAATTGAACATTAATTGTCGTTAATACGCGCTTCGCGCGAAAATAATTGACGGTTAATCAATGCTCAATTAATGGAAATAACTCCGCAAAGCGTCTGGATACCTACGGAGCGCTATAATGTTTAGAACGAGTTTGTGTTTGCTTTATCGCTTGCTTTGCTTGCCAAGGTTTGTTACCAAGCTTTTATTTTCCCAGCTTCTTGAGCCACTTGAGGGGCTTTTTAAGCAACGATTTTAAGACGCTGTCTTGCGATGGGTTGACAACGGGCGACATGCCGGCGGACTTTGCATACTTGGTCGATACGGGCTGCGATTCTTGCTCGCTGCGCTGCTGACGCGGCTTGCGTGAACGCTTCTTTGAAGGCTGCTTGTCACCCTGCTTCGCTTGCTGGCCGTTGGCTTGCTTGCCTTGCTTTGCAGGCTGCTTGTCTTGCTGCTTGTCGTTGCCCTTTCCGGTCTTGTTGCCCTGCTGAGCCTTTCCCTGCTGAGCGTTGCTCTCCTGCTTGTCGCCTTCCTTAACGTTGTTCTGCTTTCCTTTGCCTTGTCTTGCCTTGTTGCCGTTTCTTCTTGAACGGTTTTCGGAAGCGTTGTCTGAGCTTTCAGAAGCGTTGTCGGCGTTGACGGAAGCATTGTTTGAAGCGTTGTCAGCGTCGCCTGTAGGCTGGTCCTGACGGTTGGCTTCGCTTTGCCGGGGCTTGTTGTTGCCACGGCGGCGGCGCGGCTTGCGCTGCTCCTGCTGCTGAGCGTTGTCGGTCGGGTGGTCCTCTGCTGTCACGGGAGCGGTCTTGGTGTTTGAACCTTCTGCTGCTTCAGCTGTCTGCTTCTCCGCATTCTGCTTGTCTTGGTGCTGCTTGTCCTTAGGCTGCTTCTCCTTGCGCTCGTTTTCTGTGCGGCGCGGCTTGCGCTTGTGCGAGGTGGCGTCGCGGTCTTTGCGACGGCGGCTCTTTGCCGATGTGCGCTGTGCGCGGCCTTCCTTATACTCGGGACCTTCGCCCAGTTCCTCGGGCAGAGGCAGCTTCTCGACCTCCTTCTCAAGGAGCTTCTCTATCTGTTTGAAGAAATGGACATCTTCCTCGTTGATGAAGGTTATGGCCACACCGTCGCGGTCGGCACGGGCTGTACGGCCTATGCGGTGAACATAGTCTTCAGCATCGTGAGGCACGTCAAAGTTGATGACCATGGCAATGTCGTCGATGTCGATTCCTCGTGCGAGGATGTCGGTAGCCACGAGCACGTCGATCTGTCCGCTCTTAAACTTGTAGAGCATCTGGTCGCGCTCGGCCTGGTCGAGGTCCGAGTGCATCTCGCCGCTGTTGACGTGCATGCGCATGAGTGCGCGGTTTATGGCCTTCACCTTCTGCTTCTTGCCTGAGAAGATGATGACGCGCTTGAGGTCGCCCTGCTTGAAGATGTCCTGAATGATGCCGAGCTTCTGTGTCTCGTAGCACACATAGGCTGTCTGCTTGATCTTCTCTGCCGGCTTGCTCACGGCGAGCTTCACCACCACGGGGTTCTTGAGCAGCGTCTTTGCCAGCTCTTCAATCTTGTCGGGCATGGTGGCCGAGAACATGATGGTTTGGCAGGTTGGCGGCAGCAGCTGTGCGATCTTCTTTATGTCTTCAGAGAAGCCCATGTCGAGCAT
>OIXA01002105.1_pt1 | contig 23538 bp, 13 predicted proteins | sample 1587721 | NCBI WGS metagenome assembly OIXA01 (sample SAMEA3888900, study PRJEB22519) | human gut metagenome | biome: human gut; feature: human-associated habitat; material: faeces | place: Denmark | collected 2013
CAGCACTTGGCCGCGCTCGCCGCATATAAGTTCCAGCGTCCTGTGAAGTGTAAGCTCACGCGTGCCGAGTCGCTCGCTTTCCATCCCAAGCGTCACGCCATGGACGGCACCTTTACACTGGGCTGCGACGCCGAGGGCAACTTTACCGGCCTGGATTGCGAGATCAACTTTGACACCGGCGCCTACGCGTCGCTGTGCGGCCCGGTGCTCGAGCGCGCCTGTACGCATGCCGTCGGCCCCTACAAGTACCAGAACACCGACATTCGCGGCTTTGGCTACTACACCAACAACCCGCCCGCCGGTGCGTACCGCGGCTTTGGCGTTTGCCAGTCCGAGTTTGCGCTCGAGAGCCTGATCGACCTGCTGGCCGAGAAGGTCGGCCTGGATCCGTGGGAGATCCGCTACCGTAACGCCATCGAGCCGGGCGAGGTTTTGCCCAACGGCCAGATTGCCGATTGCTCCACGGCACTGAAGGAGACGCTGCTCGAGGTCAAGGATGCCTACTACGCGCATCCCGGACACGCCGGTATCGCCTGCGCCATGAAGAACGCCGGCGTGGGCGTGGGCCTGCCCGATGCCGGCCGCTGCAAGATTCGCGTCGAGAACGGCGTGGCCGTGGTCTATGCTGCCACGTCCGACATCGGCCAGGGCTGCAACACGGTCTTTTTGCAGGACGTTGCCGAGGCATGCGGCCTGCCGCTTCGCTGCATCGCCAATGGCGAGTGCTCTACCGAGAACGCTCCCGACTCCGGCACCACGTCTGGCTCGCGTCAGACGGTCGTGACCGGCGAGGCCGTGCGCGGTGCCGCCTTCCTGCTGCGCGATGCCATGCTTGACATCGAGGCCGGCAAGCATGCACCCGATGCTCCTGTGAGCGCCCATGGTGATGGCATCAAGATCGAGTACGACGACGGTCGCGCCTATCAGCTGCACACACAGGAACTCGTCGCCGGCCAGGGTATGCATCCTCAAGATCCCGCTGCCGCCATCAAGGCGCTCGAGGGCTGCGAGTTTGGGTACGTGTACCTGGAGCCGACCGACAAGCTGGGCGCCGACGTTCCCAACCCCAAGAGCCACATCTGCTACGGCTTTGCCACGCATGTGGTCATTCTGGATGATGACGGTCGCGTGAGCGAGGTCTATGCCGCGCACGATTCCGGCAAGGTGGTCAATCCCATCTCCATCCAGGGTCAGATCGAAGGCGGCGTGCTCATGGGTATGGGCTATGCGCTTACCGAGGATTGGCCGCTCAAGGACTGCGTGCCCCAGGCAAGGTACGGCACGCTCGGACTGTTCCGTGCGCCCGAGATTCCGGATATCCACGCCATCTACGTGGAGAAGGATGAGCTGCTGCCCGTGGCATACGGCGGCAAGGGCATCGGCGAGATCGCAACGATTCCCACGGCGCCCGCCGTACAGAACGCCTATCGCGCATTTGACGGCAAGCTGCGTCCGGATCTGCCCATGGTGGATACGCCCTACAGCCGCGCCCGCAACCGCGGGTAGGGTAGGGCGCGGACGGCCATTGCTGACGAGCTGTTCGCGCTCAACATCAACTACATACGCTGCGCCTTTGGCCCCGGCTCCATCGCGAGCCGGGGCCCTTTGTTTGGAGTGGAAACTGCGTCCCGGATTTGGCGCTCAGAACGGGACACGCTTTCCGGATGGGATGTTTGGCGGAAACTACGGCCCAGTTTTTGGCTCCAGAACGGGATACATTTTCCGGAACGGTCCACGTGCGGTGGTGTACCGACCCTTTTGCGTGCGCCGCTTGTCGAATTACGTTATAGCTAGCTATATTATAGGAAGGTATAATATAGCTAGCTATAACGTAAAGGAAGGATGGCCCTATGTTTATCGGAAGAACGGCGGAAATGTCCGAGCTCAATCGACTGTATGGCACGGGCTCCTTTGAGATGCCTGTGATTTACGGCCGCCGTCGCGTGGGCAAAACGCGTCTTATCACAGAGTTTATCCAAGGCAAGAAGGCTATTTACTTTCAAGCTCGTCGCACCAATGCAGAGGCAAACCTGCATGGCTTTAGCCAGGCGATACTTGCGGGCTCCGTTGGTGTTGCTGGCGTGTCGTTTCGTAGTTTTGACGAGGCGTTCGATGCATTGGCTACCATGGCTCGTACGGAACGTTTGATTGTCGTGATTGACGAGTATCCATATCTCGCCCAATCGAATCCCGAGATCAGCTCGTTGCTGCAAGACAAGATCGATCACTTGTACAAAGAGACCAAGCTTATGCTTATCCTGTGCGGGTCGTCGCTTTCGTTTATGGAAGAGCAGGTGTTGGGCTACGAGAGTCCGCTATACGGTAGGCGTACGGCCCAGTTTAAGATCATGCCGCTCGATTTTATGACGATCCTCGGCCTGTGGCAGAGCATGGGTCGCGAAGACGCTGCAGTTTGCTATGGCATGACGGGTGGCATTCCTGCATATATCGAGAAAGTCGATCCTGCCGCACCGCTCAAGGACAACATCAAACGTCTTTTTCTTACTCCTACGGGCTATCTCTTTGAGGAGCCGAGTAACCTGCTATTGCAGGAGTGCCGCAATCCCGAGCAATATGATGCGATCGTGCAAGCAATTGCTCAGGGGCGCTCGAAGATCTCGGAGATTGCGAGCTCTACGGGAATCCCTGCGAGCAACGTAAAGAGCTATGTGGATAAGCTGGCGTCGCTTGGGATTGTCGAGCGCGAGCTGCCCCTAAACGAGACGAGCAATAAGCGAGCCGTGTATCTGCTGAGCGATCAGATGTTTAGGTTCTGGTACAAGTTTGTTCCGCAGAACATCGGGCTGATTCAAAACGATATGGCCGAGATGGCGTATGAGCGCATTGAGCCGCACGTATCGGATTACATGGGTACGGTCTTTGAGCTTATATGCAGACAATACGTGTACGAACTCGCGCGGGCGGGCCAGCTTGATGTGGTTCCGGCAAGCGTTGGGCGCTGGTGGGGGACGGATAATCGCACGCATACGCAGGAAGAAATCGACTTGATTGTTGACGATGGCGAGGGCACTGCGCTGTTTGCGGAATGCAAATGGCGCAATGAACCGGTGGGCGAAGACGTGCTGCAAAAGCTCGTGCATCGAAGCGAGCTCTTTAGGCGGCAGCACAAAAGCTATGCGATCTTCTCGAAGCGAGGCTTTACGCAAGGATGTCAGGAAGCTGCGGCGAGCAGGGGAGATGCCAAGCTGATTTCGTTTGCCGAGATGTGCGAGCGGAGATAACCAAGCACGCTCTGATGTGATGCTCGGAATGGGTCGCGCTAAGGATGCCAAGCGTAAAACCTTCAATGAAAATGGCGTAAAAACTACATCTGTCATGGCGTAAAAACTACATTGAAAGTAGCGTAAAATCAGCATTGAGAATGGCGTAATTTCGCATATCGCGTGATAGAGAGGGACGGCCGTCTATGGATGCACCAAAGAGATTGACCCAAAAGGGATATAGGCCCCGGCTCATAGAGGAGCGCCTCGACACCCTTATGCGGGCGTTTGGCTGTGTGGAGATCAACGGCCCCAAATGGTGCGGCAAGACCTGGACGGCGCTCTCTCGCTCGGCGAGCGTCTCCAGGCTCGATGAGCCTGCGCAGCGTGCGGCGGCAGAGGTCGACCCAAGCCTGGCGCTCATCGGCGATGCGCCACACCTGGTCGATGAATGGCAGGAGGTGCCCGAGGTTTGGGATGCCGCCCGGCGTTTCGTGGACGCGAGCGGCAACGAACGGGGGACACTTTTGCTCACGGGCTCGACCGCGCTCAAAAGCGAGGAGCGCAGCCATGTTCGTCATTCCGGCACGGGTAGGATCGCCCGTCTGTCAATGCGCCCCATGGCCCTGTGTGAGTCGGGCGACGGCGAGCCGCTCGTGTCACTGGCAAGTCTCTTTAAGGGCGAGGATTTTGCCCCTCAGCGTCGCGAGAGCACGGTGGATGACGTCGCCCGCTGGTGCTGCAGGGGCGGTTGGCCTGCAAATCTTGGGCTTTCGGAAGATCTTGCGCGAGAGACGGCAAGCCAGTACGTGCACTCGGTGCTCGACGTCAACGTGCTGGACGAGGGCATGTCGCCCGAGCTTGCACACGGCCTTTTGCGAGCTCTTGCCATGAACGAGAGCCAGGCTGTCACGTACAAGACGCTCGTAAAGGACGCCTCGTACGGTGAGGCGGGCCCCGACGAGAGGACCATCGCTGCGTACTTGGACCTCTTCAACAGGCTCAAGCTGACCGAGGACCTGTGCGGATGGGAGCCGCCCATGCGCTCGAAGGCCCGCGTTCGCGTGCGCCCCAAGCGCTACTTCTGTGACCCGTCACTTGCGGCGGCGTTGCTGGGGGCTACCCCTGAGCGGCTGCTTGGCGATATGCAAACGCTGGGGATGCTCTTTGAGAATCTCGTCCTGCGCGACGTGCGCGTGTTCCTTTCCACCTACGGCGGTGTCGACAACAGTGTCCATTATTTCCGAGATGAGAAGGGCCTTGAGGTCGATCTGATCGTTGAGCACGACGGGCGCTGGGGAGCCATCGAGGTCAAGCTGAGTGATGCGAAAGCAGACGATGGAGCGAGAAATCTCAAGGCGCTGGAGAGGAAAGTGCTCTCCAATCCTGCCGCCCAGAATGCCGCGCCGGCGTTTTTGGCGGTCGTGGTTGGAAAGGGGAGCATTGCCTACACACGCGACGACGGCGTGGCGGTGATTCCCATGGCGGCACTTGGGGCGTAGTGGTTTTGCGGGCGTGCCGTGCTTCCTTTACCGAAAATCCATTTGGTAAACCAGATGCTCGCGGATAGAATAAAGTTGACGGCAGCCCAAGGGTGATAGCTGGGCAGTGCCGTTGCTTGGTCAAGAGGTCAGTGCCTTAATGGCAGCGACTTGTTATGCTTCGAATGCTGCTTGAGTGCCTCGGAAAGTTCGATAAGCGTCGTGAAGAGCGAGACCAAAGCAACCAAGAGCTCTACGAGCTCTGATGGGCCCGGGATGACCGCTGATTCAAGTCACCGGGCCTAAATTTTTTTCACACATTTGAATAGAGCGGGCGACTCTCTTGGGGCCGTCTGCATGGCGTGTGCTTGGCGCATGGTATTGCGCCCCGCTTTCACGTCCGCACGGGCGCCTATCCTTACAGCAATGTAGCCGCCTGTGTAGTAAGCGGCCAGCAACGGAGAAAGGCCCTAACCGTGTCAGCTGAAAAGACGCCGTGTATCTCGGCTATCGATACGACGAACTTTGCGCGCCAGGTTGTGCTGGACTTTGAGTTTGCGCCGGTGCCAAAGCAGCGCCAACGTCGTGGACTGCGCAACGAGATTATCGAGGTCGGCGCCGTCAAGCTCGATTACCACGGCAACGTTATGGGCGAGTTCTCGCAGTTTGTGCAGACGGAATTTACCGAAGGCGTTGCGTTTCCCGTCCGCGAGCTCACAGGGATATCGGCCGTGGATACCGCGATGGCCGATCCGCTCTATGTGGTGATCAAAAGGCTCAGCGATTGGATCGGTCGCTACTCCGCCCAAGTGGTTTGCTGGAGCGGGGCAGATCGTCGACAGCTTTTGACCGAGTGCCAGGCAAAGCATATCGACCTTGCCTCATTTCCTACGGACTGGGCCGACCTGCAGGCGTTTTACACCTCGATCATGGATGTGGGTAGCCACGGGTGCGTCTCGTTGAGCGACGCGACAACGTGGTTTGGCATCGGGTTCGACGAGTCGACGGGCCACGCCCACGGCGCCCTGGCCGATGCGCGCGTAACCGCCAAGTTGCTCAAGCAGATGATGGACGGGGACTATTGCGTGAGTCCGCGTGCTCAGGAGATCCGCCAGCGGTGGGGGATGGGCGATCGAGCCCAGACGCGCCTCTCCAGCAAGTGCCCCGAGCTGGTTGACCTGCTGCTGAAGCTGAAGGCGGAGGGGAGGTAGGGCAGATTGCGGAGCTCTAATTCTGCATTGTATTTGCGCCTAGGTGCAATATATCGGACTATGTTTGAGTCTTGAACCTGAATTGTTGTTCAACAATTTGTACCGTACCTGCGGCGCGAGAATAGTTACCGCTCATCGTTAATATGCCGAGCTTGGCAATAAAAATTTCGGACCCGAATATAATTCAAAATAAGGTTATGGGGTTGCTGGCTTCATTTCGGGTGGCCAAACAACAGAATGGCTAAGATAACGAGGGTATTGTGAACAGTAGTAAAAGGGCGTCATTTGCTGATCTATTTAACTCTCATTCTTGCGTAGGAAATGACATCCATTTCTCTTTCCCAAATATGGGTGAGGTTGAAATTACGTCGATCACGCGGGCGAACTTGTCTTTGCTGCGCAGGGCTCGAACAAAGGGATGCCCGGGCCTTATTGTCAGCTGCCCTGATTTCGAAAGAGAAGCCATCGCTATTGTGCTCTTGGCGGCGCTGGAGAACTTGATGACTGGTGAACCTCGCCAAGGACTTCATAAGGTTCAGATTGGCGATAAGGTCGCGATCGGAAACTGTGTCGTCAAGATTACCTCGATTGACGAAAAAGCAGTCAGATTTTCTTCTCAAGATGAATCGCTTGGCCTCAGCAGAGAGGTGAGGGAGTTTCCGCTTGCCCACAACGCTTCCGCTGCCGCGGAACTCTCGTTGACGCGAAGCACGAAAAAGCGCAAGCGTAATTCATGGCGTAGAGAAGAGGAGCTTTACCAATCACTTGCCCCAGCACTCAAAAACGTTCTGAATCAATGCGGTAGAACCGTCCAACCAGTTGGTTACGTTACTTCCCCATCCCAATACGCGAATGATGCGCCGACTGCTATCTGTAGGGGCAAGGTGCAGATAGCAGGCCGAGAATACGACCTAAACGAATTAATGCCAGTGACTTACATTGACCAAAGCGGCAAGGAGCACTGCGGCTTTAAATGGCCTTTCGCATGTACTCCATCCATTTTTATTGGCCCGCGCGTAGACGGTGTGGGCAGCATTTCTCAAATTATCGATGCCTCTATGGACGAATCACTTCCTGTTGACTTTATATCCCTGAACATATCAACTCCCGATTTGATGAACACGACACTGTTGAGCGACATTTTAGATTTAAAAGATTGCGGAATTGGGGCTATTTGCTTCTGCGACCGTTGGACGATGGACCGTTTGCGTCAACTGGGAGACCGAGGTTTCTTATTTTTTGACTGGGATGACTGCAATGCCGCACTGCTATCGGATCGTCCGGTTCTGTCTGATATCCAACGCAGGATTCTTGACGCACCAAGTGAAATTGTGTGTCCGGTAGCTGATGAGCGGGCAGGTTTAACCCGTGCTGCCGAGATCGTGTACAAGACATTGGGTAGCATTGATGTGGATGATGACGATGTCCTCGGGGCGATCCAAGACATCTATGTTGTTTTGGGGTCTGCAATCCGAATGACGGAAGCGCCTGACAAACAGTATAGTGATTTGCAGTGTGACATTATCAACTCCGCGCGTAAATTGATCGAAGACTCGAGAGTTTTGATGCTCCCTGATTACAATCTGCTCGTTGAGGCATGCGGCATTTTAACTGCTGTATTTAGAGCGGGACATCGAATGCCAAAAGAACAGGTCATATACGATTTAATCGTCGACGGTATTGAGGATGACTTGTCTACCATTCTTGTTGTTGACAGAAATCGGGTTGACGAAGTCTATGCTTATTGGGCAAAGGAACTTGAGCTAAACGAATATAGCGTGAAGCAATTTAAAGTGATTGCGGTAAGAGACTATCTGCGAGGAAAATATCTCGGCAGCCAGGACCGAGTTATTTTTAGCGGATGGTATGACAAGGGGACTATGGTCAAGGCCCTTCATGCTGGTTTGGCGAACAATGTCTATCTCGTTCTCTATGGATATGAAGATGGAAACGGTGGACTAGAAGTTGGTTGGCGGACAAATGCCCGCTTGCAATGGAATGAAATGACAAACCGTTGTCTCGAGGTGTCGGATAAGACGTTGGATGCGTTAGACATTTCGCCGCTTAAGAGAGTTAATAGAGTTTTGTCGCCAAAACGGGTGAGAATACCGGTTAAAACTGAAGAAGCTTGCGATGAGCAACCATCGTCTTTTGTTAGCAAATTAGAGGAAAAGCGAATTAACAAAGACGTCGCAAAAGACGGAGAAGAGTCTGTTCTTGCAACGCCGGTACTGTTTCATGATGGAACCCACGTTTGGCTTAGGGCAAAGACTTCGGCTAGGAAGGGTGGCCGCCTTCTTGTTATCAGCAATTGTCTTGCTGGAAAAAGTGCGGAGCCTGAACAGAAATCCGCTTCGGCCCTTCTTCCTGGAGACGTGGTTCTGCGAACTCATTCAGATAAGTCGTATATAAAAAGGGAATCTGAAAGGTCCACGGAAAACTACGACAATGTGCTGGCTGCGGCGCATAAATGGCGTGAGCCAATTAAGGATGCACGTATGGCTGGATACACAGATGCCGAAATAGTAGACAAGATTTACTCAGAGGTGTCGGAAACGCGAACGAAAAGCGCGGTCCGAGCTTGGGTGAGAGGAAGAAATATTGCACCGCAAGCGAAGGAGGACGTGCGGGCGATATTTGTTGCGCTTGGTTTTTCGATAACCGACGAAGAATTAAATTCTATTGAGCATGCCGTCTCTGCTATTAGGAACAAGCACCGTGCGGTCGGTAGAATTGCAGCGAAAGATATGGTCGCTGCGTTTATTCGCGATTTAACCAAATATGGTCTTGATAGCGCGGTTGCCGGTTTCGACGAGCGCCATGAGGCAGGCGATATCGAACTGCTCAGAGTTGCTTTAGTTGGCGATCAAAAAGATGTGGCGATTAATCGCGCTGACGTTTTGTAGGGAGTGCTTTTAGATGAATGCAAAATTCGATGACGCTATTGATGAAGAGCTCAGGAACCGGCTGTATAAGTCTGTGCATGAGGAGTTTGTTGGGCCGATGGACCCAGACTCTGAAGAAATACTTGACGAGCGTGATTCTCCGGCGGGTCGGTATCATGCTGGAGTCTTGCACCCAAGGGGCGCTCACGTTGATGTCGCCCAAGGGGAGAGCGCCGGCAGAGAAGCGGATACGGTTCTGGATGAACGCAATGAGGGCCCTGCTCGCGACGGAGGCTCGCCAGGTATAGCGGATGCCTCAGACGTGGGCGAGGCTTTACCTGACGAGGACTATGAAGAGCCAGTCGCGCTATCTAACGCACGTGCACAGTCTGCCATTAGCATGACCGTGGCAGTTCGGCCGGGAGACGTCCTATCGGCCGATATCCGTTGCGCAAAATATGTCCGAATCAAAGTCGACGACAAGAGCCATTTTAAACGCGTTCCCGTGCACTTTGTTTTCAAATCGGGAGACCTTGCAATTCCAAGCGGACGTCATGATGATGTCAAGCGCGTTTACAGGTTGGGGAAAGAGCATCTCGAGCTATGGCTCGTTTACCGTCGTGCTATTTCCGGCGGTGTAGTGCTCACGGTGGCTGTATGTAATACGGACAACGCAACGGGCAATCGGTCCGATGATGATCTCAAGTGTTATTACCAAACTTATTTAAGAATTAGCTCTAGCAGTGGCCTTATTCCGCCGGTATGGAATCAGGCAAATGATGTTGCATCAGCGGAAGATGCGACAAAACGACTTATCTATCGCAATATTCGAAACTATGCGATAGGGCATGGGTGTGCAACTCGTTGGGATGATAATCGGCCTGTATTATGGGCTGAAACTCAGATTATTCCAACTGCCGAAACGCGCTCAATGAAGCCAATTCACCCGTCTATGGAAAACGTGACCTTATCGATTGAAGATTTTGGCAATCCTGACCATTGGGAAAATACGCTCGGATCGATGCGGCTTTTATGCAAGAAATATGGTCAGTGGATTTTTGAAATAACGGCTGAATCCGAAGGGCTGTCCGAGTGCTACCAGACGGCAGCGCAGGACAACTTGTCCCAGTGCGAAGCATGCCTTAATCGCATTAAAGAGGGCATCAGTGTACTCGAGACTGATCCTATAGCAAGAAAAGCGTTCATAATGGCTAACGAGGCAATGTATGAACAGTTCTTGCATTATAGCGTTGTCTCAGGAGAGCGTGGCGGCCTTGATGAGCCCCTTGGATACACGCGCAGTTGGAGGCCCTTTCAGCTGGCCTTTATTTTGATGAATATCAGATCGATGGTGGATGAGACATGCGAAGACAGGAAAGTCGTCGACTTGATCTGGTTCCCAACTGGCGGAGGTAAAACGGAGGCATACCTGGGGCTTTCTGCGTTCGTGCTAATTTGGGAACGTCTGTCGCATAATGAGAGTAAAGGCGTTACCGTATTTATGCGTTACACCTTGCGTCTTCTAACTTCACAACAGTTTGATCGTGCATCTTCACTTATCTGCTCTCTTGAGGCGATGAGGCGTCGAGAATCCGAGCTGCTTGGTAGCCGCGAGTTCAGAATTGGGTTATGGGTTGGTAAAGATGCAAGCCCGAATAATCGTCACGACGCCAAGGAAAAGAGGCTGACTTATGTTGACAAAGAAGAGGGCCTCAATCCATTTCCTGTGCGCAAATGCCCATGGTGCGGGAGCAGCTTTGAAGATGATCGTAGGGCGTCTTATGTACGCCAGCGGGGGACTGAAAAACTGCTATTTGTATGCCCGAATCCTGAGTGCGAATATTCGAAAGGCGACGGACTGCCTTTGGATGTCGTCGATGAGGAGATTTATCAAAACCCGCCATCACTTCTTGTCGGAACAATTGATAAGTTCGCCATGCTGCCCTACCGTCACGAAGCCTTTGCTTTGTTCGGAATTGACAATGGCAGAAGGGGCCGTCCTCCCAAACTGATCATCCAAGATGAGTTGCATTTAATTTCTGGGCCGCTAGGGTCGATGGCGGGCCATTACGAAACCCTTGTTTCTGCGCTTTGCGAGCGCACCGATGCCTCTTCCAAGATCTTGCCAAAGATCGTTGCTTCGACAGCGACGGTTAGCAGAGCTAAGGAGCAGTGCAATCAGTTGTATGCCTGTGGGGAAGACAAGGTGTTTCAATTTCCGCCTTCAGGGATAGACTACGACGACTCTTTCTTTTCCTATGAAGACAAGGAAGCTCGAGGTCGCCGATACGCCGGTTTGTTTATCCCGACTTTGAATGCTGCTTCGGCAAATATACGCCTCTATGCAGACCTTCTTTGGGAGCCTGCAACATGGAATGATGTTACTGATGAACAAAAAGATCCTTATTGGACCATCGTTGGCTACTATGGGACAACGAGAGAACTTGGACAAGCCGTCACTTGGATGGGCGGTGATATTCCGGAACGACTTCACGAACACAAGAAGCGTGCGGAGCGAGTTGGCGATAAATCCGTGCGGTATATCAACGTGGCGAAAGAGCTGACGGGTCGTAAGGATGCCGACGAGGTGAGAAAGGGCTTAGACAGCCTCACTATTTCATATCCTTCAAGTAAGGCTGTTGACCTTTGTTTTGCGACTAATATGATTTCTGTAGGCTTGGATGTCGGGCGTCTTGGGCTGATGGTTGTCGAGGGCCAGCCTAAGACAACGGCAGAATACATTCAGGCAAGTAGTCGTGTTGGCCGCGGTAAGGCCAAGGGCATTGTGTTTGTTGTTTATAGTGCTACGAAGCCACGCGATCGTTCGCATTACGAGAATTTTGCAATGTATCACAATGGGTTTTATCAAAATGTTGAGCCATCTAGCGTCACCTCATTTTGTAGACAGGTCCGCGATCGTGCTCTGTTCGGAACCTTGATCGGTATTTATCGGTCGGTGGACGAAGAAGATTCCGAGGCGTTCCGAAGCCCCGAGGAAAGGGCTTTTTCACTTGCGGCGGAAACGATACTATCTCGAATCGAAAAGGTTGACCCTCATGAGCTTGCTGGTGCCAAACAGGATATAGAAGCCATTCGCGCCATTTGGCAAGAGAGTGACTATGACCGATGGTTCGAACTTAAGCCGGATAATCTTGATCGGCCGACTCCTCTTATGCATCCTTCGGGAAGCAAGACGAGCGATGCATGGAGCGGGGGAACGTTTGATGTTCCGACTTCGATGAGAAGCGTTGACGCTCAATGCAAGCTGCGGATTGTAAGCTCATATGGCGAATATTACGAGAGGGAGGCGGAATGTAATGCCTAGATTCAATGCTGGAAATACTCGCAAACAGGGAAGAGGAAAAAGTTATTCGCTTCGCATGGGCCAGATGTTCGGGCCGTATAGCGTTGGCGCAATTTACCCGTGCGATGCCAATACTACGGTAATGATTGCTGGCCTTGATGCTTATGAGCAACAGGTAAACAAGGGGGCCCTGGAGACAATTGCAGATTCAAGGCTGAAAAGATACGTTGGAGTAAATAGGTTGTATGCGCCTCCAGTTGATGACGGGCACCACGGCGGTTTCGTCCCAGCGCTTCGTTTTCCCAACTGGTTGTATTGCCCACGATGCGGTCAAATGCAATACAAAGAGTCGACCAATGTAAGTACACAGATTCGATGTGAGGCTTGTTCAAAAAAATTTAAGCGCGATATTAAGCTCATTCCAGAGCGTTTTGTCGTCGTGTGTCCACATGGCCATATCGATAATTTTCCCGTTATGCAGTGGGTGCATAACGGAACAGACATTGATCCGAAATCAAGAGAACATGTTGTAAGCAGAAGGACCATGGGCGGAAGTACGACCATGGGCGATATCGTCTATCAGTGCACTTGCGGAGCTCGTAAATCGCTCCACGGGGCTAATAGACCAGAAGGACTTAACAAGATAGGGTATCACTGTAGCGGCAGGCAGCCATGGCTAAACCGTATTTCCAAGCAGCAATGTTCTTGCGACGGGAAAGACCTTCGCGTCGTTATTATGGGCGCAACGAACGTATGTTATCCAGATGTGGTCAGCTCGGTGCTCATCCCCGATGCATTGGATGAGCGGGTGAAGAAAGTTGCCGATGAGCAGTTTACTACGATGCTCGACTTCGATCGAAAAGGTGATTTGGACGCAGCGTTATCGTTAATTGCAAGCATGGGCGGAGTCGACCCGGAAGACTTGCGCCTGGCTTATCAACGAAAGAAAACTGAAGGGGACTCTGGACAATCCAATATCGAGTATCTTCATGACGAGTACCTGACGCTGCGAGATCCTAAGATTAGGAAAAGTGGCGAATTTGTCGGTCGTGCCGTTGATCCCAACGAATACGAGTCGCCGTTAATCCGTAACTACATAGCGGGTGTATCCCTGATAGACACTTTGACCGTAACCCGGGCTCTCGTCGGGTTCACCAGATTGAACCCTGAATACAACGATCTGAAGAGTATGGAGGAAAGGCGAAGAGAGCTTTCGAGAAAACGACTTGACTGGACGCTTGCAAACCAAACCGTTGGTGAGGGAGTGTTTGTCGAATTCGACCAGAGCGTTTTGGAAGAGTGGTGTGCGCGCCCCGAGGTTGCTGCCAGAATCGAGGTAATGCAGGAAAACCTTAATAACGCGATAAAAAGTCGTAATGCTAGGCCTAGGGAGATCAATCCCCTGTTCGTCGCCATTCACACTTTTTCTCACATAGTTTTGCTGGGTATCAGCGAGGTCTGCGGTTATTCGGCCGCATCTCTTCGTGAAAGAGTGTATTGCCAAGCGTACCTAGAGGATGGCGCCGAGGAGTTCGAGGACATGCACGGCGTTCTAATCTACACTGCGTCCGCGTCGGGAGATGGTTCTCTGGGCGGCTTGGTCAGATCCGGGGAGCCGGGCAGGTTCGAAGAGATTCTAAACAATTCCATGCAGAAAGCTACTTGGTGTTCAGATGACCCTGTCTGTATTGAATCGCGGGGCCAAGGGCTTGACTCTTGTAATCTGGCAGCTTGTTATAACTGTGCACTTGTTCCAGAAACCGCCTGTGAAAACGGCAACAGGTTTCTCGATAGGGCTCTAATCGTAGGTACGTTCGACATGCCAACGACTGGCTTATTTAGTGCTGATCTTTACAATGCCCTTTGAGGTAATTGGAACAGGAATTAGACTGCTCAAACGCTTGTTTAAATGTGGGCTAGCGAAAGCTGGCCCACTAGTTAATTGAAGATCATAAAGGCTATTCGGCTAAATATGTCCGCATGCGCATTTAGTTTACTGTCATGCAGTCACTATTGCCATGCGTTGTGATACACCTTAAGCTAGTGATTCGCTGTGTCAATTAGCGGACAAATCGTCCGCAGTTTATTCCGATTGGATAGCATGTTAGACGTAAAAGGGGAGATAACTGCAAAGCGTAAAGAGCTTGCGTTAACTCAAAAAGAGTTTGCCGCTGCCCTTGGGATGGGGCCAAATGGTGATAGGACTGTGCGCCGTTGGGAGACGGGGGAAACTTGTCCTTCTGCAGCTGAGCTGGCTTTTATTCGCTCCTTTGGCCATAAGGCTCCATTTGCACAAGGCGATCGCAAGGACGCCCCCTTTACTTATATTGACCTCTTTGCGGGTATCGGTGGCATACGTATGCCCTTTCAAGAATTGGGCGGCAGGTGCGTTTTCTCTTGCGAGTGGGATAGGTTCGCGCAGAAGACCTATCGTATGAATTACGGGGACACCCCTGCGGGAGATATCCACGAGGTCCGCTCGGAAGACATTCCGGATTTTAATGTGCTGCTAGCAGGCTTTCCGTGCCAGCCCTTTTCGCTTGCAGGTGTGTCAAAAAAGAAATCTATGGGCAGGGCGACGGGATTCGAAGACAAAACTCAGGGTACTTTATTCTTTGAAGTTGCTCGCATTCTGCGCGATAAGAAGCCGGATGCTTTCCTGCTTGAGAACGTTAAGAATTTAACGAGCCATGACCATGGCAAAACCTTCAAGATTATTATGCAGACGCTTGAAGATGAACTGGGTTATGACGTCCATTACAAAGTGCTCGACAGTAGAAATTGGACTTGCCAACACCGTGAGCGCATTTATATTGTCGGCTTCAAGAAAAAGACTCCATTTGACTGGAATCAGCTTGATATGGGGTCTGGTGGTCATACTGTTAAGGAGATCCTTGTAGACAGCCCGGATAATCGATACATTTTGTCAGATAAGTTATGGGACTATTTGCGTGCTTATAAGAAAAAGCATCAAGCGGCTGGCAATGGATTTGGCTATAGCACAGTGGGTCCCGACGACACCACACGTACCCTTTCAGCGCGATATCATAAGGACGGTAGTGAAATCCTTATTTCTCGTGGCGAGGGAGTCAATCCTCGCAAGCTCACTCCGCGTGAATGCGCAAGGCTCCAAGGCTTTCCCGATCAATTCATCATTCCGGTGTCTGACACGCAGGCATATCATCAATTCGGAAACTCCGTTACTGTTCCAGCAGTGCGGGCGGTCGCCAAGGCAATGATGGAGGCTTATTTCGATGGATTACGGTGTACTGAGTAGCTACTTTGATGGCGCAGTCGCAAAGAGGCTGGTCGCGGTTGATATCGACGGGAAAGTAAGCAATCAGCACGAATTCAATGGTACCGCTGAGCTTCGATCGCTCTTTGGCGATAATGATATTAGGGGCATACCGACGACCTTTGCTTATCTGTGCGACGATGCTAACCCGCTGTTTGACCATGGCTTCACAACTTGGTATGACGCCCGCAGGAAGCATCCTACTAGGACTGAATACAGGCTTTACTACAATGACAATGATGCAATTAAGGCCGCACATATCGACGACCTAATGATCATGGCGATTTCTGACGAGCACGGTCTTTTGGTTGTGTTCGCGAGCCGAGGGTCAAATGCCGAAAGCCAACTGAGGTGGCTGTTTGGTTTAGAGGATGTCTCTAGTGGCAGATTCTCGCGGTCAACGACTGATGATATTAGAATCGGCTCAATTGCGGCATCTATTCTCGAGGCAATTGGTATTGAGGTTGCAGTGCCAGCTTCTGCCGAGTCGTATCTGGACGATATGATCGAGAAATTTGGTGATTCGTTCCCCAAGGGAATCGACTTCACGAGGTACTCTGCTTCGACGCTCGATGATCTTGATTGGAAGGGATTTCCTGACAAGTGCTTACTTGACTGCTATGAACGAGAAGAGATTCTATTCAAGGTATTCGAAAGGTACTTACTTGAAAATGACCTCACTCCCTATATGAGGGGAGTGCTGGACGTTGACGCAGTGCTTCGAATAACGATGTCAACATTTCAACGCAGGAAGTCACGAGCAGGTGCGGCATTTGAACACCATCTCGAGTTTCTATTTAAAGGAAGGGGCATTCGTTATACCGCCCAACCCTACACTGAGGGTAAATCGAAGCCGGATTTCATCATGCCGTCCATTGAGGCGTATAGAGATGTCTGTTTTCCGGTAGAGCGGCTGACGATGCTTGGGGCAAAGACAACGATAAAAGAGCGTTGGCGTCAGGTCCTCGAAGAGGCAAATCGAATTGATCATAAGCACCTAATTACGCTCGATGCGGCGGTCAGCACGGAGTACACGGACTCAATGCGCGAACACAATCTGCAGCTAGTTGTGCCTCGTCCCGTTTTTGTTTCATATACTGCCGAACAGCAAAAATGGCTGATGAGCGTAGGAGAGTTCTGCGAGATGCTTGAGGAAAGGCAAGCAGGCGAATAGCTTCTATACTGCTTGCTCGTTTGATTATCGTCGCGGGGTTGATTGCGGCGAAAATGTTGGTGAAGAAGGGGCCGCGCTCACGATTATTGAGCATCTCGACAAGGTCCTTAGGACCAGAGGAGCGCACTGACTGGGCTGATTGTGCTGACTGGCGCCCTCGCGCGCCAAACGTTTAGTCTCTTGTCGTCAGCTTCCCTAAGCCGCATGTCGCCCGTGATATTGTTGCAGTTGTTTTTAAGCGAAGGGCGGCTATCCAGCCGCCCTTCCCAGTCGTGATCGCTTTGGGGATGCTATTCCCGCCATGCCGCTTTGGAGCGAAGCCTTCTCGCAGCCATGAAGCAGACTGCAGCCGCCGTGGCCAGTACGATATTGACTATCCAAGTGGAATCACCAGTTGCGGCAAGTTTGGATTTATCGCCCGTGGCGCGTCTCGGATTTTCCGCAGACGCCCTGCCGTCATCCTTCTCGTTGGTGACAGAATCGCCCTTCGTGCCATCGGATGAGCTCGCATCGGTCTTTCCGCCCGTCTGCCCCCCTTGGCCCTTATCATCAACGGCGAAGGAGGCGTCAGTCGTTGTTCCGTCCTTCCAGACGGCCGTGACCGTATGGCTGCCGGCTGCCAGCGAGTCGAGGAAGGCGGGCTTGAATTCGACAATCGTACTGCCCTTGGTCGCAGTGTAATTCTCAGCGGACGTTTCGGACCCGTCCACGAGCAGTCGGGCGAACTCATCGAGCGGACCGCTGAACCGGAAAGCCAGACCGCCCTCGCTGCCCTTTGAATATGTCTGCCCGTCGCCCTTTGTGACAGCGTGCAGCGGAGCGGTCACGTCGAAGATGACGTCCTTCGCATCGGCCATATCAAAGGTCTGAACGCCGGTCTTGCCGTTACGCTCGGCGTAGGCGGAGCTGTAGACGAAGGTCTCGTGGCCCGTCTTGTCGAGGACCGCGAGGGCTTGGATTTCAAACGAGCCCATCGAGAGCGACGTGGGGAACTCGATTTCGATATAGCCCCTTGCCGCATCGTAGCTGCAGCTCAACGTTTTGCGGGTCTTTAAAGAGTTCGGGTCCTCGACATAGCCGGGGTCGCCGAGGATCGGGGAGACGGACTTTACGCCGTCCGCGTCGCCTACATTGCAATAGATACGGAGGATCCCGCCGACGGGGACCCTCTTCGCGGAGATGGAAACGTTCGAGACCGTGGGCGGGTTCCGGTCGATCGCGCTGCCGGTCACCTCGAAGCACAGCTCGCTCGGGTCGCCAACCGAGAAAGTCGCGCCCGAAATGCCGTTGGCCCTGGCGTAGGAACTCTCGTACACATCGGTCTCGAACCCTAGGCCATCGGTGACCGAAAGGCCGATCAGCCTGTGCCTTCCGATCCTATTGCTGTCGAATGTGAGGTCAAACCCGTCGATAGACGAGCCTCCGTGATAATAGGCTGACGAAACAGAGCAGCCGTCGTCCGAATTCTCCCAGCCCTGCCGCAGTATGGGGGAAACGGAGCGAACGCCGTCGGCATCGGAGACGGTCCAAGAGATGTGGAAGTCGGCACCGGTTGCGACCTCCCTGCTCGAGAGCGACACGGAGGACACGGTCGGCGGGTTTTGGTCCTCGGGTCCCTCGGTCACCTCATACTCGAGGGGGTCGGTGGTGAAGGACGGACAGTCGAGCCCCTTCTCCTCGGCATACGTCGTGTCGTAGACATCGGTAACCCATCCAAGACTATCGGTCACGCCGAGGCCGATGATCCGGTACCTGCAGGGCCGGTCGCTCGGGGAGGTGGAGATATCGAAGCCCGCGGTCGTGTTGCCGGTCGACGAGAAGGCGAGACGGGAACTGATTCCATGGTCTCCGGTATCGTTTTCGACAACGACTTCGACTATGGGCGTGACGGACCGTACCCCGTCAGGGTCATCGACGCTATAGCCGACATGCAGCGTGGAGCCGGCCGTGACTGTCGTCGCGGATATCGTCACGTTGGAGATGCTGGGCGGGTTCGGGTCCGACGCGGCTAGGGCGGTTGAGGGCAAAGCAAGCGCTACGGTGGCGGACAGCGAGGCGAGCAGGCTAAGCGCGAAGCGCCTGGAGAATTTCAAGGAGGTCATTGGTGGTGCCGATCTTCCATAATTGTTGCAGCGATACCAGTATATCTTTGGCCCATGCTAGCCAGATGTTCTTTCCGTGAACGGCTCGTTAGTTTAGAGACGGCATATGGACGCCTGTCTCGTCCGCGTTTCTCGTAAGGGCGATTATGGGGGCATGAAGAGACTTTCTTGGAACAATCAATTGGGGGTATCAAAGAAATGCTGGACGCCGCCCGATCGCTCAGTGCCTTTGAGGTGAAATGCAGCGCATCGGCTACGTTGTTGAGATCATTCATCGAGCGACACGTCATTCCAGCTGAGGCCACCGTCATGAGGCTTCTGTTCCTACACCCCCGCGATCCCACGCGCGGCGCTCAGCAGCTCGTACTCCCTCTGGCTCCACTGGCGCAGCTCGGCAGCCTCGACGGCGTTGCGGCACAGGTCCAAAAACACCTCGGCTCCCTCGCAGAAACACTCGCGTGCAAAAGCGCCGGATCCGTCCGCAACGCACGCGCCGTCGGCAAAGAGCTTCCAACTAGACGGCTCACGCGAGTCATCTCCGAGAAGCTTGATCTGTAGCACGTGCGGGTCGCCGGCAACGCAGAGCTCTTCCTCGAGCTTCTGTACCGCAAAACGCATCTGGTGGGAGAGACTGCTCTTGACCATGGCCGAGGCGTAGCCGTTCGGCTTGTCCAGAAGATGCATGCGTTTTGGCTGTGCGACCAGGTTGTGGAAGTTGCGCTCGCTGCGCACGGAGAAATTGTCCATACAGGCTCCTTTCATCGATGTTGGCAGGGCCACCGTGCCTCTTGGCCGGTTGGCGTCGGGATCGTGGAGCCAACTCTCTACCCCGACTCTGGATAAAACGCGCCCGCTGCTTGCGGGCACGATGGAGTCTATCAGCGCGCGCGGACAAAAATCAACCCCGTGCGGCAATGAGCGTACGGGGTTGATTTGGTCTACGACCCTCAGTTTTCGGCATCTGTTACTCGTCGTCCCCGTCGTTGGGGTCGCCCTTGAGGGTGTTGATGTCCAGGTACTGGTTATCGTCCTCTTTTTGCTGGGTCTCCGACTCCGCTTGGGTGGGGCCGCGGAACAGCTGGAATCCCTCAAACGCAATGACACCGAGCAGGGCAATGATAATGGCGATAAAGGCAACCTTGACTGCCTGCGGAAATTCCGAGAAACGCAGCGCCTTTTCCTCGGCGTAATAATCGGCGAAGCGCTCTTCGCCCGTGCTTTTGGTATACGCCGGCGCGGACGCGGCCTCCGGGTCATATTCCGGTGCGGGCGTGGCAGCGTACGGATCGTTGAGATAATCGCTCGATGCGGTGCCATAATCCTCGGTCTCGATGCGACCGTTGCCAGCATAGCCATCGGAATAATCGGAATATGCCGCATCGCCCTCAGAGTCTGCGGCGCTCGTGTTGGCGGCAAAAAGCGGGTTAACTGGAACATCGAGCGCCGGCATGCCGGTAGAGGTCTCATCCAGATCGGTTGCAGCCCAGGAATCGTAGGCAACCTGATGGGCAACGGGCTCATCGAGCCTTGCGACCGGAGGCTTGCGTGCCGCAGGAACAGGCAACTGCTGGGCGCTGTACATAACGGTGCTGTCGGCCGATTTGCCCTGCGTCGCTGCAGCGAGAAATGCCGCCGTCTCGGACGGGTCGCTTGCGGGGCGGGGAGCGGGCATGGGTGCCGAAGTGGGCGCGGGCGTAGGCGCGGGCGTCGAAACAGGCGACTGTGCAGGAGTCGGCGCAGATGCGGGCTTAGGCGCAAGTGTGGGATCGGGGCTTGACGGGCGAGCCCCGCCGCCCATGAGTTCGTCGGCGGTCCACGGGCGATCATCCATCACGTCGTCAAGGCTTAGCGAAAACAGGTCGTCTTCACCCTCATCGAACATGCGGTGCACATGTCCACCAATTGCCGGAATCAATCCGCGACCGGTGCATGATGCCTTGCTCAACGCCATTCTGTTCCATCCTTTCGAAATACTAATGACATCGATTATATGGAACTTCCCAAGCGGCCCGGTCTTGGATTCGTGCTTTCCAGAACTCGCACCCAAAAGGGGAGGGGCAATCCAGGCGAGTGCCTACTTGTCGCCGGCCGCCGCCTTGGCCTCATTGAGGTAGCTATAGAAGCTGTACTTGGAGATGCCAAAGAACTCGCAGGCGCGCTCGCTCGACTTGGAAATGAGGAAGGCGCCGCGACGGTCGAGGTAGCCAATGGCACGAATGCGCTCGTCTTTGGTCATGAGTGCCGCGGGCTTGCCCACAAACTGCTCGCACTCGTGCAGCAGGTCCTCGAGCAGGTCGCCGATGTTCTTGGTAATGGGCTCGGGCTCGGTATAGCCCGTGCCGCCGGTGCCGGTAAAGGCGTCGAGCGAACGCTCAAAAGCCTTCATAAGCGTAATGTCAAAGTTGATGCCCAAAATGCCGACGGGCTTGCCCTCGTCGTTGCGGATAAAGATGGTAGAGGACTTGAGCAGCTTGCCATCGGTGGTTTTGGTGAGGTATGGCTCGCGGTCGTGCACGTCGGTGGTGCCCTCGTGCATGGACTCAAACACGATATGGCTGGGGCCGTCACCCAGTTTGCGCCCGCTGACGTGGCCGTTTTCGATCACTACGATGGAGTGGTCCACGTCCTCGGTCTCTAGGTCGTGGACGACGACTTCGCAGTTGGGGCCAAATTGGAGCGCCAGGCCGTGTGCTAGGCGCTTGTAAAACTCAATCTGTGCGGGGGTCATGGGTGCCTTCCTAAAAATTAGTTTGGGCACACTTTGCCATAAACCACACTTGACCGCAAACAAATCCATCAACAAGGCAATTCATGACCGTTCGGCGGCGAAAAAGTACCGATTACGGCAACAAACAATTCGTTAGGTATGCCAATCAAAAAGTGTGATAGAACAGTGCTAACAAACTTTTTGTTTGGCATCCACATAAAAGTTCAGTCGCATGAATGGGAATGGGCTGAAACGCGTATGCGGGGGCCGGCAAGAGAGGACTTAAGGAGTTCACCGTATGGCCGATAAGATCCAGTGGGCGGGCAACACGATGCCCAAGAGCGATGACAAGCACTTGGGAATCATGAGCCTCGACCACGTGAAGAAGGCCCGTGCCTTCCACCAGTCGTTCCCCCAGTACACCGTCACTCCGCTTGCCCGCCTGGATGGCCAGGCTGCACGCCTGGGCCTGTCCAACCTGTGCGTTAAGGACGAGAGCTATCGCTTTGGCCTCAACGCCTTTAAGGTCCTGGGCGGTTCGTTTGCCATGGCCAACTACATTGCCGACGAGACCGGCAAGGACGTTGCCGACTGCACCTTCGATTACCTGACTTCCGATCAGCTTGCCAAGGACTTTGGCCAGGCCACCTTCTTTACCGCCACCGACGGCAACCATGGCCGCGGCGTGGCATGGGCTGCCAACAAGCTGGGCCAGAAGGCTGTCGTGCACATGCCCAAGGGTTCCACCAAGCCCCGCTTCGATAACATTGCCGCCGAGGGCGCCACGGTGACCATCGAAGAGGTCAACTACGACGAGTGCGTGCGCATGGCCGCCGCCGAGGCCGACGCCTGCGAGCGCGGCGTTATCGTTCAGGACACCGCCTGGGAGGGCTACGAGAAGATCCCGTCTTGGATCATGGAGGGCTACGGCACCATGGCTTCCGAGGCTGCCGAGCAGCTGCGCGAGATGGCCATCAATCGCCCGACGCACGTCTTTGTCCAGGCCGGTGTAGGCTCGCTGGCCGGCGCCGTGGTGGGCTACTTCACCAACCTGTATCCCGATAACCCGCCCACCTTTGTCGTGGTCGAGTGCGCTCCGGCCGCCTGCCTGTACAAGGGCGCTGCCGCCGGCGACGGCGACCCGCGCATCGTGGACGGCGACATGCCCTCCATCATGGCCGGCCTGTGCTGCGGCGAGCCCAACATTCTGGGCTGGGATATCCTGCGCAACCACGCCACCGCCTTCGTGTCCTGCCCCGACTGGGTCACCGCTCGCGGCATGCGCACCCTGGGCGCTCCCGAGAAGGGCGACCCGCGCGTCATCTCCGGCGAGTCCGGCGCTGTGACCACCGGCCTGGTCGAGACCCTCATGCTCGATCCCGAGTACGCCGAGCTCAAGGAGCTCATCGGCCTGGACAAGACGAGCTCCGTGCTCTGCTTCTCCACCGAGGGCGACACGGACCCCGACCAGTATCGTCGAATTGTTTGGGAAGGCGAATACCCCACTTGCTAATCGTTGGGGCGGAGTAAATAGGTATCGCTCCGCCACCTCACAGGTAGATTCCTTCGTTTGAAAGGTTATGAACAATGGCTAAAGAACTCGATTTCGACGCTATCAAGGCTGCTGCTGAGTCTCATCGTGCTGATATGACTCGCTTCCTGCGCGCTATGATCTCTCACCCCTCTGAGTCCTGCGAGGAGGGTGAGGTTGTTGCCTGCATCAAGGCCGAGATGGAGAACCTTGGCTATGACGAGGTCAAGGTCGACGGCCTGGGCAACGTCATGGGCTTTATGGGCGAGGGCGACAAGATCATCGCCATCGACTCCCATATCGACACCGTCGGCATCGGCAACATCGAGAACTGGGACGCCGATCCCTATGAGGGCTACGAGACCGACGAGATCATCTACGGCCGCGGCGGCTCCGACCAGGAGGGCGGCATGGCTTCTGCTACCTACGCTGCCAAGATGATGAAGGACATGGGCCTCATCCCCGAGGGCTACAAGATCATGGTCGTCGGCACCGTCCAGGAAGAGGACTGCGACGGCATGTGCTGGCAGTACATCTACAACAAGGACGGCATTAAGCCCGAGTTCGTCATTTCCACCGAGCCCACCGACGGCGGCATCTACCGCGGTCACCGCGGCCGCATGGAGA
>OIXA01002125.1_pt1 | contig 23382 bp, 21 predicted proteins | sample 1587721 | NCBI WGS metagenome assembly OIXA01 (sample SAMEA3888900, study PRJEB22519) | human gut metagenome | biome: human gut; feature: human-associated habitat; material: faeces | place: Denmark | collected 2013
CAAGGTCGTTCCCGAGCTGATCGAGTCCATCAAGGCTGCCAAGGCCGCGAAGTAAGAAAGGAAGCTGACATGGATATCAGACAGGCTATCAATGACCGCCGGTCCATCCGTTCTTTTACCAAGGAGCCTGTGACGCAGGAGACGCTCCGAGAGGTCCTGACGCTGGCAACGAGAGCCGTATCCGCCGTCAATGCGCAGCCCTGGGAGTTTGCGGTCGCCGCCGGCGACGTACTGGAGGCCATCCGTCAGGATAATATTGAGTCCTACGATCAGGACCGCCCGACGGATGTTCCCGACATCATGGTGGATGGCATTTATCGGGAGCGCAGCCGCGAGATCGGCAAGGCGCTGTTTGCCGCCATGGGAATTGAGCGGGGCGACAGAGCACGCCGAAACGAATGGGGACAGCGGGGGTTCCGCTTCTTTGATGCGCCCGCGGTCATCATCCTGAGCATGGACCAGATGCTGGACAATACGACGTTCCGGCTGGACATGGGGTGCGTGATCCAGAATATCTGCACCGCGGCGATGGAATTCGGCCTCGGCACCTGCGTAGAGCATCAGGCGGTCATGTATCAGGAGACGCTGCGCCGCAATCTCCATATCCCCGAAAACAAGCGCATCGTCTGCGGCATCGCCATCGGCTACCCCGACTGGGAGTTCCCCGCAAATCAGGTCATCAGCACCCGCGTACCGGTGGATGAGATCACCACATGGTGCGGTTTCTGAATTATTTTGCTTACTACCTCTTTTCTCTCCTTATTTCCCCGCACTGCGGATGATTTTCCATGACCCACGAGCAGGTCTCCTCATGATGAACATTTTTCCAAAACTGCAACCTTACAAATACGTTCCTACCTTACCATGACCTCTCAACATGTTAAACTGTGATTTTTCTGCCTGCTCGGGGTCCTGGAACATCTGCATGGACATTCGATGTTTCGAGTCCTGATCCGCAAACAATAAGAGAGACGCCCCGACGGGGCGCCTCTCTTATTGCATTTTACAGGATGCCGCGGTCTGCCAGCTGGCAGCGCAGGTGCGCCGCGTCGCCGTGAAAGACAATACCGGCCATACCGGCATTTTCCGACGCCTCAATGTTGGCGGGGGAATCGTCGATGAACAGGCAATCCTCCGGCTTCAGACCGAACTTCCGGAAAAACGCCTGATAGATGGCGTCCTCCGGCTTCAGCAGGCGGTGGTCCGCGGAGATGAACGTACCGCTGAAGTACTCGCTGCCGGGAATGTCGTGCCAGTAGGTGTGCTGGCGGGTGCTGGCGTTGCTCAGCAGGTACAGGTCGTAGCCGGCATTTTTCAGGTCACGGGCCACATCGGCCATGCCCTCCACCGGCACGATGGGGTCGTTCCACCGCCGTACCAGATACTCCGCTGTACCGTGCAGGTGCCGGGGCAGGCGGGCCTGCATCCGCGCCAGCGCATCGTCGTCGGAGATGGTGCCGCGATCCATGCGCACCCATTCCACAGTGGTCAGCACCTCGCGGCGGATCAGGGCGGCGTCCGCCTCGCTGAGGCGGAGCCGGTCGGTGAACAGACCGATGTTGAAGTTTACCAGCACCTGCCCCATGTCAAATACGATGTGTCGGATCATAGCTGCTCTCCGGGCTCCTCCACGGCGCTGTCGCCGCTGCGGCGGAATACGCCGGTCATGCGGTTCAGGATGCGTTTCCGACGGGCCTTGGCCTCCAGCCGCTCGCCCAGATCGCGGCCGCCCACACCGTAGACTAGGTACAGGATGATGCCGGACACGATCATGATAAACACCGTGGACGCACAGCGCCGTCCGGAGGCGTTGACGTTGTAGCCGTACAGACCCTCCTCGGCGCACATGGACTGGATGACCATGGCGTAGCTGGTGCCGTAGGAGCTGGCGAAGGTGGCGGACATATCGTATTCCGTGAACAGGGCGTTGAAGTTCAGGGCGAATACCGCCAGCACGCTGGGCAGGATGATGGGCAGCTTCACCTTCAGGAACGTGCGCAGGCCGCTGGCACCCATGTTGCGGGCGGCGTCCTCCAATTCCGTGTCGATGGAGTAGAACGCAGCCTTTATCATACGCAGCGAGAAGGGCAGCTTTACCACCGTATATGCCAGCACAATGAGCAATCGCACATTCTCCGCGTAGTACAGGTTCATGTTGCCCACATACCAGATGGCGTCAGAGTTGAAGTAGGTGCGGTAGGAGTAGCAGATCAGGATGGTGGGCAGCAGCCACGGGAACAGCAGGCAGTACTCCAGAACGATGCCGGACTTCTTGTTGCGGTTCTTGAAGATGTAGTTGCAGGCCACCACCACGATGAGGCAGGCCAGCGCCGCCGCGATAACGGACAGCAGGAAGCTCATCTTGATGCCGCCCAGGGTGGCCTCGTTGGCGAACAGGCCGGAGATAGAGCCCTTGCGCAGCTTGTAGGTGCCGCGGTTGGTCAGGTATTCATAGTCCTGGGTGCCAAAGTAGTTGATGAGGGTCCAGTTGCTGAGGTCCAGCTTCTTCATACGGATGGCTCCGTAGGTCTGGAAGGAGAAGATGATGATCATCACCACGGGGATCATGTAGATGATGAACAGCACATAGGCGTAGATGTGGGCCAGCACGTTCCACACGGGATTGGTGATCTTCTGCTTTACCAGCTTGGCCTTGGTCTTGGACACCGACAGATAGTGGCCCTTCCGCTCGTAAGCGGACAGCACCGTCAGCAGTACGATGGTGAACATGGCAAGGATGATAGACAGCAGGGCGGCCCGAGCCTGGGGGAAGGACTCATCCGCCACGGAGGAGCCTGCCAGACGCACGATCTCGGGGTTGATGGAGTCGTAGCCCAGCAGAGTGGGGGCGGACATGGCGCAAAGGCCGGTGATGAACGTCATGACCGTCAGGGAGAACATGGTGGGCACCAAGGTGGGGAATACCACCTTCCACAGCACCTTGAAGGGCTTGGCGCCCATGTTGCGGGCAGCCTCCACAGTGTTGTAGTCGATGCCGCGGATGGCGTTGCGCAGGAACAGCGCGTGGTTGGACGTACACGCGAAGGTCATGGTGAACAGCACCGCGTTGAAACCGGAGAACCAGCTGCGGTTAAAGCCGGGGATAGCGTCAGCCAGCGCCGTGGTCAGGATGCCGTTGGGGTCGTACAGGAACAGGTAGCCGGTGACCAGCGCCACGCCGGAGTAGATCATGGTGGTCATATAGCCCAAGCGCAGGATGTTGGCGCCCTTGATGTCGAAATACTCCGTCAGCAGCACGATGGACACACCCACCACGTTGACGGTGATGACCAGGCAGATGGCCAGCTTCAGGGAGTTCCACACGTAGCGGCCCATGTTGCCGGCGAAGAAGAACCGGATGACAGCCCAGGGGTCCGTCTCACCGGCGGCGTTCTTGGTGGTGAAGATGCTGGTCAGCGTGTTCAGACACGGCACCAGCATAAAGCCGAAGAAAAAATAGGCGAACAGCACGATGCCGATGATCCGCACCACAAAGGCGGCATCGGGGCGCCTGCGGGTCAGGGAGTTACTCATGTGCCGCCTCCTCGCTGGCCTCGTAGGCCATGACGTGGGAGGGATTGATGACCACAGACACCTTCTGATCCGGCTCGTAGATGTTGACGCCGTCGTTCTTCTCGATGACCTTCAGGGTCTGGCCCTCTACACTGATGTAGTACTTGATATACAGGCCGTAGTACTCGCGGCTCTCCACCACGCCATCCAGCGCCAGCTCGCCGTCGCGGGGCTGCACGTTGACGTGGAGCCGCTCCAGACGGATATAGTTGTGCTTGGCGGAGTCCAGCGCCGCGCCGCGGTCGTTGAGGTACTGCACCAGCGGCGTCTCCAGCCGGTTGATGTCGCCGATGAAGTTGCACACGAACTCGGTGGCGGAGTGGTTGTAGACCTCGTTGGGGGTGCCGATCTGCTCGATGACGCCCTTGTTGAACACGGCGATGCGGTCGGACAGGGTCAGGGCCTCCTCCTGGTCGTGGGTGACGTAGATGGTGGTGATGCCGAAGTCCTTCTGCATCTTCTTCAGCTCATTGCGCAGCTGGACGCGGAGCTTGGCGTCCAGGTTGGACAGCGGCTCGTCCATGCAGATGATGGCGGGGTTGGTCACCAGCGCGCGGGCGATGGCCACACGCTGCTGCTGGCCGCCGGACAGCTGGGACACGGCCTTCTGCAGCTGCTCATCGCTGAGATCCACCTTGCGGGCGATGTCCCGCACGCGCTGGTCGATCTCCGCGCGCTTCGCCTTCTTGACCTTCAGGCCGAAGGCGATGTTGTCGTAGACGGTCATGGTGGGGAACAGGGCATAGCTCTGGAACACGATGCCGATGTTGCGGTCCTCAATGGGGACGTGGGTGATGTCCTGTTCCTTGACTACCACAGTGCCCTCCGCCGGCTCGATGAAGCCGGTGATGGTGCGCAGGGTGGTGGTCTTGCCGCAGCCGGACGGACCCAGGAACGTGAAGAATTCGCCCTCCTTCACGTGGACATTGATGCCGTGCAGAGCGGTGAAGTTATCGAACTTCACCACAATATCATTCAAACGGATCATACACACAAAACTCCTTTGCTCTGTTTCTTACCTGCTCAGCGTGCCGGCCAGCATGGCTCGATATTCCTGCCGTTGTACCCTCTTGCTTCACAGCTGTAAGGGCGGAAAGCGGATTTTCCGCCCTTACAGCTGTGGCGAGCCGGATTCCGGCTCGCCACAGGAGTAGATACGGGATGCTTACTCGGCCGCGGCCTGGGTCAGAGTGGCCCAGTCCAGGTTGGCCCAGTCAGGCTCGGCAACAGCGGCGCTGCTGTCAGCCCAGTAGAAGCCCAGGTTGGTCAGGATGTTGGTCCACTCAGCGGAGTGAGCGGCCACATACTCGGCGTAGGTGGTGTCGCCGTCCACCTTGGACAGTGCGAAGTTCTTCAGGGTGTAGATGGCGGGCACGCCGTCGGGGTACAGGATGTCAGCGGCAGCGGTATTGCAGGGATAGGAGTCGAACTCCTCGCCCCAAGCCGCCTGGGTCTCGGCGGAGCCGAACCACTCGGCGAAGGCCTTGACCGCCTCGGTCTCCTCATCGGTGCGGCCTTCCTTATTCAGGATGCCGATGTACTCGGCGATGTAGTAGGTACCGTCATCGATCTCCACCAGATTCCAGTTCTCGGGGGTCATGGTGCCCTTCAGAGGATTCTCGGAGCTCTCGGCAGCGGCGTCGATCTTGCCGTACAGGGAGGAGGAGTAGAAGGTGGAGACAGCCACATCGCCCTTGTTCAGAGGATCGAAGCCGTACTTGTAGGTATCATCGGAGGAGTACACGCCGTTGGCGCAGTAGTTCCACAGCGTCTTCCAGCCATCGATGGAGATGCCGCCGGCGGGGGAGGTGGGATCCACGAAGGAGTACAGCAGCGCGGAGTTGATGTTGGCGTTGGTGGTGCCGCCGACCTTGTTCTGACGATACCACTTATAGCCGCAGTTCACGATGTCAGACCAGTGCTGGAAGTGCAGGGCCTCGCCGTTGGTGCCCAGCTCATCGGTACGGTACAGCATCAGCACGTTCTGGATGACCAGACCGTAGGCAGCGCCGGGATAGGCATACTGACCCACCTGATCGGCCCAGGTAGGAGTCCAGTCCACCAGGGACAGGTTCTCGTAGGTGCCGTTGACCACCTGGCTCCAGCGGGTCTCGTTCAGACCGAACAGGATGTCGCCGTCCTTGTTCTCGTTGGCGGCCTGGATGGCGGCGGTATCACCAGAGATGACGCTGTTGTCGTCAATGGACACGGTGAAGCCGGCGTCCTTGGCAGCGTTCACCAGCCAGGTGGTGCGCTCCGTGGAGTTGGAGTTGGAGTAGATGCGGATGGTATAACCGGAATAATCCTTGGCATCGGGGGTACCCTCACCGCCGTTATCGGCGGGGGCCTTGTCGCCGCAGGCCACCAGGCTCAGAGCCATGACCAGCGCCAGCAAGAGAGCAGCAAACTTTTTCATTCCTGATTTCTCCTTTTTAAGAAAGATCGGACAGCGCACAGCCTGCACCATCACACCATTATTATACCAGCGCGGAATTCACCGGCAAAACGGGTCATCTCTGCGATTATTGAGACGATTCTGTGCAAAGAAGCGGCACATGTCAAAACAAATTGCTCGTTTTTGTGCAATTTGCTAACGGCACCGGTCCTGATACTCCGATGGCGACATGCCGGTGAGCTTTTTGAACGTGCTGCCGAAATAGGCCACGTCGCGGTAGCCCACCATCTCCGCCACCTCGTACACCTTGTACCGGCAGTCCCGCAGCAGCTTGCGGGCCGTATGGATGCGGTACTGGGTGAGATAGCCCAGGGCTGTGTAGTTGGTCTCCTTCTTGAACACATGGCTCAGATGCCCCTCACTGATGCCGATGTGGCGGGCGATGGAGGCGATGTTGATATCCGTGTCGGCGTAGTGCTCGGCGATATAGTTCAGGGTCTGGAGCACGTACTTGCTCTTGTCGCCCTTTGGCAGCAGCAGGGTGTCCTCCGCCGGCTGGGCGGCGCCCTCCTTCTCCCGCACACGTGCGATGGCGGACATCAGATCCTGATCGCGGAAGGGCTTGAGCAGGTAATCCGCCGCGCCGTAGCGCAGGGCGGCCCGGGCATAGTCGAACTCGTCGTAGGCGGTGAGGATGATGAAGTGGGCGGTGGACTCCTTCTCCCGCAGGCGGCGCATCATCTCGATGCCATCCATGCGGGGCATCCTCACGTCGGTGATGATGAGGTTGGGGTTGTACCGCTCCGCCGCGGCCAGACCCTCCTCGCCGTTGGCCGCCTCGCCTACCACCACGCAGTCCATGGAGGCCCAGTCCACGCCCAGCACGATGCCGCGGCGCACTACGGTCTCGTCGTCAACGATCAGTACCTTTAGCATGGCTGTCTCCTTTCGTCATGGGCAGGCGCAGCGTCACGCGGCTGCCGGTATCGCCGGACTCGGCGGTGAGGCCGTACCCCTCGCCGTAGTACAGGCGGATGATGCGGTCCACATTGTTCAGTCCCAGATGGCCGCCGGGGATATCCTCGTGGCGGGCCAGCCGGTCCAGCACCTCCGGCGCGATGCCCCGCCCATTGTCGGATACCCGCAGCAGCAGGTCGCCGCCGTCCTCCTCGGCCCACAGCTTGATGTAGCCCTCCTCCAGATCGGCCACGCCGTGGATGATGGCGTTCTCCACCAGGGGCTGCAGCACCATCTTGGGCACGATACAGTGCTGGTACCGCTCGTCCACATCGATCTCACACACGAACCGATCCTCGAACCGGATCTCCTGAATGTTCAGATACTGCCGCACCAGCTCCAGCTCATCCTCCAGGGGGATCAGCTCGCTGCCGGAGATACCGGCCCGCAGCAGCGCCGCCAGATCCGTGGACATATCGGCGATCTGAGGGACGTGGTTGGTCACACCAAGCCATTTCATGCAGTCCAGCGTGTTGTAGAGGAAGTGGGGGTTCAGCTGAGCCTGCAGCATCCGCAGCTGCGTCTCCGTCAACTCCCGCTGCCGCTGGACGGACCGCTCCAGATTCTGGCGGTACTCCTCGGTCATGCGGTTGAAGCTGGCGGCCAGACGCCCCAGCTCGTCGGGGCTGTCCAGATACAGCTGCACATTGTAGTCGCCCCGCTCCGCCTGCCGCATGGCGTCGTCCAGCGCGTTCACCGGCTGGGAGAGGTACCGGCTGAGCCACCACGCCGCCACGGCGCACAGCCCCAGACACAGGATGCCCAGCGCCGCACCCACCAGATACAGCGACCGCAGCACCTGTCCCGTGTAGACGCGGGGCTGCTGAAGCAGCAGGGTGAAGCCCGCCGCGCCGTCGGCGGTGTAAAAGGCGCAGTCGTCGCCCTCGTCGCCGGTGAGCTTCTGACCGGCCAGCAGCTGGCTGCGCAGCGCCGCCACCGTGCGGTCGGCCTGCACCGTGCGGGTGTAGTACACCGTGCGCCACGTGCCGTCCAGCACCAGCAGGTCGTCGGCGGGGGCCATCACGCCGTCAAAGAGCTGGGCAAAGCCGCTGCTCTCGATGCGGGCGGCGACGTAGCCCAGCAGCTCACCGCCGTAGCCGGTGACGGTCCGCGCCGCCATCAGGCCGTGGCCGGTGCTGAGAAACACCGTGCCGCCATTGGTGCGGGCGGCGTACAGCCCGCCCCAGTCCGTGTCCGCCGGCGCGGCGGCCAAAGAGGCGTCGGTGCTGTATAAGCATGCGCCCTGGGCGTCGTAGATCTCCAGATCGGCATAGGACCGCACCGCTGCGGCGCTGCGGTACAGGAACTGGTACAGCAGGCGGGAATCCGGTTCCGTGCGGCGCAGGACACTGCGGGTGATGGTGCTGGTGGCCAGTGCCTCCAGCGTATCGCCGCACTGACCGGCGGCCTCGTCGAACCGCTGGGACAGCATGTCCAGCGCCGCCCTGGCCTGACGGGCCTGGGTGTGTTCCGCGCGGGCCACGATGACCTGCATCATCACCACGTCGCACAGCAGCAGCGGCACCAGCGTCACCATCAGGATGGTGGCGAACACGCGGTTGCGGAAGGAGCGGCGTATCCAATTCTTCAGCTTCATGGCGTCTCCTCCGCCGTCAGGCTGCTCCAGATGTCCAGCGTCTCCGCCTGATGGGCCCCTGCGGCGTAGGGATCGTAGGCCAGCGCGTGGGGCAGGGAGGCGTCGCCTGGGGGAGTGAACACCGTCCGGCGGTACTGCCGGGTCAGGCGCTCCTGCACTTCGCCGCTGAGCAGGAAGTCGATGAAGGCGCGGGCGTTGTCCTCGTGGGCGCAGTCCGCTATGATGGCGGCGCAGTCCGGCTGCACCACCGACCCCTCGCGGGGGTAGATCACCGTGACGCTGAGCCCTGACGCCGCGGCCTGCATGGCCAGATCTTCAGTGGTGACGCCCACGTAGCAGCGTCCGTCGGCCACGGCGGTGACCACATCCTCTGCCGTGGGCAGCACATCGCCTACGCAGCGGACGAAATCTGCCAGCACCTGCTCTGCTTCGCCGTCCAGCGCCTGTGTCATGGCCTCCAGCGCCGTGCAGCCGATGGCGGATACCGTGGGATCGGGACAGGCAATGCGCCCCCGCCACGCCGAGGATGTCAGGCTGCTCCAGCTGTCCGGCACATTCCGCTGCACCAGCTGGTCGTTGTAGATGAGCACCACCGGCAGCAGGGAGAAGGGCGTCCACCGGTCCGCGCTGTCGCGGTAGGCGCCGGGGATGTCCGCGGCCGCCTCCGGCGCATAGGGCGCGAAGAGCTCACCGCAGGCAGAAAGACAGTCCGGCGTGACGCCCAGCAGCAGGTCGCAGCGCTGACCGGCGGCGATCTGCTCCAGCAGCGGCAGGGCGTCGTCGGCGGTGTGTACCTCCACCCAGATGCCGGTGCGCCGCTCAAACTCCCGCACCGCGTCGTCGTAGACGGCGGCGCTGCGCGCGGTGAAGATGACCAGCCGGTCCGCGTCCTCCGGCGCCGCGGCGTCCCGGTTCCCGCCGCAGCCGCACAGCAGGAGCAATATCAGCAATAGGGGGAAGATGCGCCGCATGACCCGCCCTCCGTTCATACCATTATAATATATGCCTGTATTTTACAATCCGGCGGGCAAAATAGCAAGCGGCAGGCGAAAAAAAGAGGATGCTGCCGTCATTTGGCGCACAGTGGAAAATTTCAGCAAACATGGCGTTGCAAATCATCGCTTGCTGTGGTATAGTGGACCATGAATATATATCCTCTTATCCGGCACACGGCGGGGATACAGGCAGAGAGGGGCGTTTTTCCGGACCATGAACAACGAAGAACACTACACAGAGATCGACCTGACAGCACTGCTGAAGGCGCTCTGGCGGCATATCTGGCTGATCGCGGCGTCCGTGATCGTCATCGGTGCGATGGCTTTTTCCTACGCCCGCTTTTTCGTCACGCCCATGTACACGGCCAGTGCGCTGATGTACGTCAACAATAATTCCCTGTCGGTGGGCAGCACCAAGGTGAGCCTGAGCGCCGGCGACCTGTCCGCCGCCAAGAGCCTGGTGAACACCTACGTGGTCATCCTGAACGCGCGGACCACGATGAACGAGGTGATTCGCGAGGCCGGTGTGGACTATACCTACACGGATATGCAGGGGATGATCTCCGCCGGCGCCGTGAACTCCACGGAGGTGGTGCAGATCGATGTCACCATGCCCGACCCGCAGGAGGCGGCGCTGGTGGCCAACTCCGTCACCAAGGTGCTGCCGGAGCGTATCGCCGCCATCATGGACGGCTCCTCCGCCCGCGTGGTGGACACCGCCGTAGTCCCGTCCACACGCTCCTCCCCCAGCTATACCAGCTATACGGCGCGGGGCATGCTGCTGGGACTGGTGCTGAGCTGCGCCTGTGTGGCGCTGCGCCAGCTGCTGGACGATCGGGTGCAGGACGAGGACTACCTGATCCAAAACTATCCCGACATCCCCGTTCTGGCGGTGATACCCGACCTGAACCAGACGAAGCATAGCTCCTATGGCTATTATGAGGGCTATGGCAGCGCATCGGCCTGCGGTGGAAAGGAGGCGGCGCGATGAGCATGGACAAGCAGAAGGGCGCGCGGGACGCGGGCAAGCGTGAAGCGGCCCAGACCGAGCAGCCCATCATCGGCGAATACCTGAGCTTTGCCGCTACCGAGGCGTATAAGCTGCTGCGTACCAACCTGATGTTCGCCCTGCCGGATCAGGGAAAGTGCCGCGTGGTGGGCGTCACCAGCGCCCTGCGCAACGAGGGCAAGAGCACGCTGGCCATCAATCTGGCCTATACCGTGGCCCAGGCGGGCTACCGCGTGCTGCTGATCGATGGCGATATGCGCCTGCCCACGCTGGCCAAGCGGCTCAACATACCCAAGCGGCCCGGCCTTTCCAACCTGCTGGCGGGTCTGTGTACCGTGCAGGACGCGGTGCAGACCAGCGACCTGCTGGACAACCTGAAAGCCATCGCCGCCGGCGACATCCCGCCCAACCCCTCTGAGCTGCTGTCCTCCGCACGGATGGAGACGCTGCTGCGGGAGCTGGGCGCCGACTACGACTTCATCCTGCTGGATCTGCCGCCGGTGACTGCCGTGACGGACGGTCTGGTGATCTCCAAGCTGGTGGACGGCATGATCGTGGTGGTCTGCCGCGGCTACTGCGAGAAGAAGCTGCTGGAAGCGGCGCTGCGGAACATGAAATACCTGAACATCAAGATTTTGGGCTTCGTTATGACCCGCGGCAGCGTGGACAAATCCGGCTATGGCAAGCGGTACGGCAAGTATAAAAAAGGCTACGGCGGCTATTACAGCTACGGCGCGCCGCCTGCCGGCGACCGGAGGTCCTCCGAGCCGAAGCAGACCGGCGGCCAGAAATTGTCATGATCGACCTGCACAGTCACATCCTGCCTCGCATGGACGACGGCAGCCGCAGCACGGAGGAGAGCCTTCAAATGCTGACCGCTCTGGGGGCGCAGGGTGTCACCGATGTGGCGGCCACGCCCCACTTCTACGCATCGGAGAACGGGCCGGACCGCTTTCTGGCCCGCCGCGCCCGGTCGTGGCAGCAGCTGCGGCCACATCTGACGGCGTCGCTGCCCCGGGTACATCTGGGGGCGGAGGTCCTGTTCTTCGAGGGCATCGCCGCTTTCGACGGCCTGCCCCGCCTGTGCCTTTCCGGCACGGACGTCCTGCTGCTGGAGATGCCGTTCCGGCCCTGGAACGGGCGGATGCTGGACGAGCTGCTGGAACTGGCGGGCCGCCCCGATGTCACGGTGCTGCTGGCCCACATGGAGCGCTACCTGCCCTATGTGGCGGAGCCGGACTGGCGGCGCATGGCCCGGAGCGGCCTGTATATCCAATCCAACGCCGATTTTTTCTGCGGGTTTTCCACCCGCCGAAAGGCTCTGCGCCTGCTGTCGGAGGGCCGGATACACGTGCTGGGCACGGACTGCCACAATATGGAGCGGCGCGCGCCCCGCATGGACAAAGCGGTGCGCGTCATCGCCAGAGCCCTTGGCGATGACACGGTGCGGCGTCTGGAGGAGCAGGCCCGCCGCCTGTTGGAGAGGGGGGGAGCCGCGTGAAAAAGAAGCTGGCCCTGATCGGCGGAGCGTTGGCGGTGTGCATCGCTGCCTACCTGCTGTGGACCTGCCAGCCCTGGCGCACTGAGCCGGAGGAGCCGCCTGTACCGGATGCCCCTGTGGAGGACACGGCGGAGCCGGAGCCTGCCTACGTCAGTCCCATCGACTTTGCGAGCCTGCAGGAGCGCTGCCCCGACATCTACGCCTGGCTGGAGATACCGGACACGGACATCAGCTATCCGGTGGCCCAGAATGCGGACGATACATGGTATCTCACCCGCGACATCGACGGCAACTACTCCAGCGACGGCACACTATTTACCGAGAGCGCCTATAACGGCGCGGATCTGACCGACCCCGCCACGGTGATCTACGGCCACCGCATGAACAGCGGCGCCATGTTCGGTACGCTGCAAAAGACCTACTCCGACCCCGAGAGCTTCGAGGCCCATCGGGAGATCGTGCTCTACCTGCCGGATCAGGAGATACACGCCACGGTGTTCGCGGCGGTGCCCTACGACAACCGGCATATCCTGTATAACTACGACTTTGACGACCAGCGCATGACCCGCCTGTTCCTCAACAGCGTGCGTCTGGTCCGTGACCTTGGCGCCAACCTGGATGAGGATGCCTTCCCGCAGGAGGGGGACCGGATGGTGATCCTGTCCACCTGCCAGAAGGGCAACCGCCAGATGCGGTATCTGGTGCTGGCAAAATGGACGCCGTCCTGACGGAAAACTGTTTACCTAAAGCGATGCTTTTTTGCAATAACCTGAGACTTATCACGAAAGTGAGAAAGGGGAACCCAAAATGAAGAAGTTTGCAACCATGCTCCTGGCTCTGCTGCTGACGGCCGCGCTGACCGTGCCCGCCATGGCCACGTTTACGCCCAGCTCGGAGAACAAGGACGCGCCGGAGATCATCTCCGCCACCTTCGAGGACGGCACCGATGCCAAGAGCTACCTGATCGTGACGCCGTACAGCAAGAGAAATTCGGCGGATCCCTCCATCAAGGAATCTCTGGAGCGGGCCTATGAGGACGTGAAGAACGCCTCCACACTGGATAAGCTGAACAGCGATGTCAACACGCTGCTGAAGAACTATCCCCACGTGAAGGCAGAGGATCTGGTGGCCTCCGACCTGTTCGACCTGAGCTACGTGGAGAACGGCCAGCTGGCCCCGCTGCCCCAGCGCGTCACCGTCACCTTCCGGCTGACCGTGCCGGTGGAGGACCTGCTGTTCGTCATGACCCGCGACGCTGAGGGCAACTGGCATCTGCTGAACATGACCGCCGGCCTTGTCACCAAGGTCAGTAAGAACCAGGTCACCGTCACCTTTGACAGTACTGGCCCCGTGCTGTTCATCATCAACACCGCCTCCATGCCCGTGGACAAGGACGGCCCCAAGTCCCCTCAGACCGGTGAGATCTCCCCTGCGTGGGTGATCGCCGGCATGACCGTCGTGGCCGCCTGCGCCGCCGCTTATGTGGTGCGCAGAGGGAAGGCCGCCTGACGGCAGGCGTAGATCACGCGTGTGAGAGAACAAACGAAAAAGCGGCCCGTTCGGGCCATCGCGGCGGTGGCGGCCATGTTGGCTGCCGCCGCAGCGGTGCTTCTGCTGCTGCACCGGTGGGAGAACCGCCCCACCGCCCAGACGGAGGACGACCCCTACGCCGGGGAGGACGAGTCCCTGACCTACTACAACGGCGGCTGGTATGCCCGCCGCGATGTGGAGACGGTGCTGGTGATGGGCGTGGACAAGTACGCCGCCCAGACCTCCGGAGACAACTATAACCAGCAGCAGCAGGCGGACTTCCTGCTGCTGCTGGTGGTGGATCGCACCGCCGGCGTCTGCCGCGTCCTGCCCCTGAACCGTGACACCATGACGGAGATCACGGCCCTGGGTCTGGCCGGTGAGCAGGTGGGCACCTTCAACGGCCAACTGGCCCTGTCCCACACCTACGGCTCCGGCGGACTGGACAGCGCCCGCAACACGGGCCGCGCCGTGTCGTCCCTGCTGTACGGCGTGGACATCGACCATGTGATGGCCTTCACCATGGATGCCGTGCCCGTGATCAACGACGCGGTGGGCGGCGTGACGGTGCTGGTGGAGGACGATTTCTCCGCCGTCACGGACCAGCTGCCCATGGGGCAGGAGGTCACGCTCCACGGCGACCTGGCCCTGACCTTTGTGCAGAGCCGCGGCGACATGGGCGGAGAAAAGACCAACATCAACCGCATGTCGCGGCAGGCCGCCTATCTGCGGGGTCTGTATACCCGGCTGCAAAGCGCGGCACAGGACGAGGGCTTCCTGACGCAGCTGCTGCTGGAGCTGTCGTCCTACCTGACCACCGACTGTACCGCCAACCAGCTCAACGACCTGTATCGGACGGTGTCGCAGGACCGGCTGGAGGTGCTGGACCCGCCCGCCGGTGAGACAGCAGTGGGCGATGAGGGCTATATGGAATTCCACGTGGACGAGGCCGCTCTGCGCCAGACGGTGATCGACCTGTTCTACGAGCCGCGTCAGGCGTCGTAACACGGTGGGAGGTGCGCCTTGCGTGGGAAAAAGATAAGCACCGCCCTGCTGCTTCTGGCCATTCTGGCTGCTCTGGCCTTCATCTGGGGCAACTCGCTGGACTCCACCGTGGAGTCTGCCGCCAAAAGCGGCCGCGTAGGGGAGCTGCTCCGGCCCCTGCTGGAACTGGTGGTGGGACAGGGCGGCGTCACGGACCATCTGGTTCGGAAGCTGGCCCACTTCACGGAGTACGCCGTGCTGGGTGCGCTGCTGCTGTTGCTGACGGCGGTGAGCTTCCGCGTCCGCCTGCAAACGGTGGTGAACTGCCTGTTTTTTCTGATGGCGGCGGCCCTGACGGACGAGACCATCCAGATATTTACAGGCCGCGGCCCCCAGATACAGGACGTATGGCTGGACTTTGCCGGCGGCTTCACCGGCCTGCTGGTCATGCTGGCGCTGTGGGCGCTGCTGCGGAGAGCGTTCCGCTCCCGCAGACGTGCGGATGTCTGAACTATCCATAAAAACAGGGATGTCCCTCGCGGGACATCCCTGTTTTTTACTGTTTACGCCGCATCAGCGGCAGTTTTTCAGAATTTCACATACCAGCTGATACATCCGCTCCACGGAGGCCACGCCCAGCCGCTCCCGCGGGGAGTGGATGTCCAGCAGCTCGGGACCGAAGGACACGGCGTCCAGCCCGGGCATCTTCCCGGCCAGCAGGCCGCACTCCAGACCGGCGTGGATAGCCAGCGCCACACCATCCTTGCCGGTGACGCGCTTGTAGGCGGCCATCACCGTGTCCCGCAGCGGAGACTGGCGGGCGTACTGCCACGCGGGGTAGTCGCCGCGGGTGGAGACAGTGCCGCCGGCAAAGGTGACGATGGCCCGCACCTTCTGGAGCAGCATCTCCTTCTCCGACGCCACGGAGGACCGGATGGACAGGGAGAAGCGGAGTCCGTCGTCCTCGGCGGTGATGACACCCAGATTCTGGGAGGTTTGCACAAGGCCGGGGAAGTCGGGGCTCATGACCTGCACGCCCTGGGGCATCACCAGCAGTGCGTGAAGCATACGGGCCGACGCATCGGCATCGTAGGCCGCAGTGCCGGAAACCGCTGCGCAGGAAAGGGTCACGCCGCCGTCGGCGACGGAAAGCTCATTCTTCATGATGCGGTCAAATTTCCGCACAAAACTGGTAAATTCTTCCTCTTTTCCGGCGGGCACGGCCACCACTGCGTCGCAGCGGGGGCAGATGACGTTGTCAAACTGGCCGCCCCGCAGGTCCGCGATGCGCAGCGCGCCCACCTGCTCCATGGCGCCGTACAGCGCACGCCCCATGAGCTGGACGGCGTTGCCGCGGCCCTTGTCGATCTCCGCGCCGGAGTGGCCGCCCTGCAGGCCGGACAGGCTCACGGAAAAGCAGCTCTCGCCGCCCAGCGCCTGCCGCGCCGCCGGCAGGAAGCAGTCGGCCCGCAGGCCGCCGGCGCAGGCCACGGTAAACACACCCTCCTCCTCGGAGTCCAGGTTCAGCAGCAGGCGGCCCTTCAGATCGGAGCAGTCCAGCGCCGCGGCGCCGTCCATGCCGGTCTCCTCGGCGATGGTGAACACCACCTCCAGCGGGGGATGGGGCAGGGAATCATCGGCCAGAATGGCCAGCGCCGTGGCCACGGCGATACAGTCGTCGCCGCCCAGCGAGGTCTTATCGGCCCAGACGTAGGTGCCGTCGGTCCGCAGATCCAGCCCTTCACGGCTCATGTCCTTGGTGCAGTCCTCTGTCTGGGCGCACACCATGTCCATGTGGCCCTGCAGGATGACGGGAGCGGCGTTCTCATAGCCCGCCGACGCATCCTTCCAGATAATGAGATTGTTGCAATCCTCCTGACGGTATTTCAGCCCCAGCTCCCGGGCAAAGGATGCGCACAGGTCGCTGATGAGTTTGGTGTTGCCGCTGCCATGGGGCACGGCACACAGCTTTTCAAAGTAGTCGAAAACCGGCTTCGGTTCCAGATGAGACAAAACGCCCATAGTACAAAACTCCTTTCAAAATCAGGCTCAGCGCGTCAGGGGCGCGGTGGCCTCAGCCAGCCACGCCTGCTCCTCCGCGTCCAACAGGGGGGACACCGTAGCGTACACCTGCCGGTGGTAGTCGTTGAGCTGGGCCAGCTCCCCCTCCGTCAGCAGGGACGTATCGATGGCGTCGCGGTCGAAGGGAGCCATGGTCAGCGGTTCCAGATACATGAACTGGCCAAACTCCGTCTTATCGCCGGTGCGAACCAGCACCAGATTCTCATGGCGGATGCCGAACTTGCCGGCCTCGTAGTACCCGGGCTCGTTGGAGATGACCATGCCCTCCTCCAGCGGGTAGCGGCGGCCGTCCAGACTGCGCCAGCGGAAGCTCTGGGGCCCTTCGTGGACGCTGAGGATATAGCCCACGCCGTGGCCGGTGCCGTGGTTGTAGTCCAGGCCATGCTCCCACAGGGGCATGCGGGCCAGCACGTCCAGATTCTCACCCGTAGCGCCGTGGGGGAAGCGGGCGGCGGACAGGGCCAGATGACCCTTCAGCACCAGCGTGAACATCCGCTTTTCCTCATCGGTGACGGGGCCCAGCGCGATGGTGCGGGTCACGTCGGTGGTGCCCTGACGGTAATGTGCGCCGGAGTCCAGCAGAAGCAGGCCCGCCGCGTGCAGGGGTACGTCGGTCTCCGGCGTGGGATCGTAGTGGACGATGGCCCCGTGGGGGCCGTAGCCCGCGATGGTGTCGAAGCTCAGATCCAGGAAGTCCGGCTGCTGGGCGCGGAAGGCGGCCAGCTTAGCGGCGGCGGACAGCTCGGTAATGGGCTCCTTGCCCACATGGGTCTTGACCCAGTGCAGGAACCGGCACAGGGCTGCGCCATCCTTGACATGGGCGGCACGGAAGTTCTCCACCTCCTCTCTGGTTTTGCAGGCCTTCATGAGAATGGCAGGGCTGGGCTGATCCAGTACCTCCGTCTGGGACAGGCTCTCCATGATGCGGTAGTTGGCGGTGGCGCTGTCGGCCATGACCCGCGTACCGGCGGGCAGGGTGCGGAGCATATCGTAGATGCCGCTGTAGGGCCGCATGGCCACGCCGTCGGCGGCCAGCTTTGCGCCGATATCCGCGCTGACAGCCTGGGGCTGGATGCACAGCTGGGCGTCCTCCCGTCCGATCAGCAGGAAGGACAGGAACACCGGCGTGCAGGCCACGTCCCCGCCCCGCAGGTTCAGGGTCCACGCGATCTCCGTCAGGCTGGTGAGCAGCAGGTACGCGGCGTCGTTTTCCGCCATCTTCTCCTGCAGCTTCGCCAGCTTCTCACTGCGGGTCAGACCGCAGCCGGTCAGCTCCCACACAGGCTTGTCGGACAGAGCGGGGCGATCCGGCCACACGCCGTCCACCAGATCCTGCTCACCGGTGAGGCGGACGTGCTTGGCCGCCAGCGCCTTTTCCAGCGTGCGGGCAAAGCTGCTGGAGACGGTGCGGCCATCGAAGCCCAGTGCGCCGCCCTCCGGCAGCTGCTCCGCAAGAAACGCGGGGATGGTGGGCACGTTGGGCTGGCCCATGCGCATCAGCTCAATGCCGCTGCCCGCCAGCTGATCCGCCGCCTGCAGGAAGTAGCGGCCGTCGGTCCACAGGGCCGCGCGGTCCGGCAGCACCACCAGCGTACCGGCGGAGCCGGTGAAGCCAGACAGATAGGCCCGCGCCTTGAAGTAGTCGCCCACATATTCCGAGCCGTGGAAGTCGTCTGTGACCACCACGTAGCCGTCCATGCCGTGCTGAGCCATGCTCCGGCGCAGCTGCGCCAGGCGTTCCGTTATGACCATAGTAAGAGTTACCGCCTTTCCCGACGGCTGACGCCGCCGTTTGTCTTTGAGATATGTACACAATTATATCACAGGGCGATAAAAAAGTGTACCCCCATTTCCATACCACAAAACCGTGTTTGTCCTTATCAACGGATGGCGTTGTATAAGCCGGCCTCCGGCGGCGTATAATAAGGCGATACTGTAAGGAGGAACGCGCGATGAGGCAGAGAGGACAGAAATGGCGCACATGGGAGATGGCGGGGCTGTTTGCCGCGCTGCTGCTGGGCAACACGCTGCACTTCGTCTACGACTGGACGGGGCAGGCCCGCTGGGCCGCGTATCTGGCCGCCGCCAACGAATCCACGTGGGAGCACATGAAGCTGCTGGCGGTGCCGTGGGTCCTGTGGACCATCGCGGAGTGCATTGGCCTGCGCAGCCTGCGTCCAGCGGGGCCGCGGGCTGCGGGATTGCTGGCGGGGCTTACGGCCATCCCCCTGCTGTTTTACGGCTACGTGGGCGTCATCGGATTTCACGCGGCGGTGGTGGATGTGCTGATCTTTCAGGCGGCGGTGCTGCTGGCCTTCTGGGTCAGCACGGCACTCCAGAAGCGGGGGACGCTGACCGCACCGGTGTGGCAGGCGGCGGGAGTGCTGGTGCTGGCAGCGGTCTCCACCGCCTTCGTGGTGTGGACCGCGTCGCCGCCGGAGCTGCCGATATTCATCGACCCCACCAACGGGACGCGGGGCATCCCATCATAAACGTGCGCAAGAGCCGCCGCTCGGCGGCTCTTTTTCTTGACCGTGGGGGCCGGATGGTCTATAATGAGACCACGAAACAACCATGATCGACCAAGGACTGGAGGCGACAGGATTGAAAACAAAGACCATCGTCCACAAATCGGCCGCGCCCATCTACGCCGCGGCGGTGACGTGGGTGTTGTACGCACTGCTGTTCCCCCTGTATCAGGTGGGACATTTCCTATTGGCCGCTGCGGCGGCTGCCGTGGTGGCACTGATCGCCCGCATCTTCTGCAAGGACGTGACGGAGGAGGTGGAGATCCCCGAGGAACCGGTGACCACCGGCAATCCCGAGCTGGATAAGATGATCGCTGACGGCAGCGGGGCTATTCAGGCCATGCGCGCCCTGAACGACAGCATTCAGGACGAGACCATCTCCGCCCAGATCGACCGGCTGGAGGAGGTCAGCAGCCGCATCTTCCAGTACGTGAAGGACAACCCCGCCAAGCTGCCCCAGATCCGGAAGTTCATGTCCTACTACCTGCCCACCACCATCAAGCTGCTGACGGCCTACGACCAGATGAGCCGCCAGGGCGTCAGCGGTGAAAACATCACCGGCACCATGGAGAAGGTGGAAGGCATGATGTCCAGCATCGTTCAGGCCTTTGAAAAGCAGCTGGACAGCCTGTTCGGCGACGAGGCCATGGATATCTCCACGGACATCACCGTGCTGGAGAACATGATGGTGCGGGAGGGGCTGGCCGCCGACGACCTGCACAGGACCGCCCAGAGCGAGCCTCAGACCCAGCCGCCGCAGGGCGCCGATGGCGGTATTACGCTGGAGCTGTAAGCAAGAGAGAAAATACATTTTATCATACAGAAAGGAACTGAGAACATGACCGACAATATGATGCCTGAACTGACCCTGACCCCCGATACCGATGCCGCCGCCGCAGCGGCCGTGCCCGAGCTGACCCTGACCCCCAACGCACCCGAGATCCCTCAGGAGGAGGAAAAGAAGATCGAGCCGGTGGCCATGGACGAGAGCCTCCTCACCGAGGAGGAGCGCGTGGCGGTGGACGCCTTCTCCAAGAAGATCGACATCCGCGACACCAACCAGGTGCTGCAGTACGGCGCCGCCGCCCAGAAGAGCGTGGCGTCCTTCTCCGAGAACGCCCTGAACAACGTGCGCAACAAGGATATGGGCGAGATCGGCGATGATCTGAGCCGCCTTGTGGTGGAGCTGAAAGGCTTCGGCGAGGACGAGGAGAAGAAGGGGCTGAAGGGCCTGTTCAAGAAGGCGGGCAACAGGCTGGAGATCATGAAGGCCCAGTACAGCAAGGTAGAGGCCAACGTGGACAAGATCGCCCAGAATCTGGAGAACCATCAGATCACGCTGCTGAAGGACGTGGCCATGTTCGACCAGATGTATGAGCTGAACCTGAAGTACTACAAGGAGCTGACCATGTACATCCTGGCCGGTAAGAAGCGTCTGGCGGAGGTCCGCGCCACCGAGGTGGAGGAGCTGCGCAAGAAGGCGGAGCAGACCGGCCTTGCTGAGGACGCCCAGGCCTACAACGATCTGGTGAGCCTGTGCGACCGGTTCGAGAAGAAGCTCCATGATCTGGAGCTGACCCGCATGGTCTCCATCCAGATGGGTCCCCAGACCCGCCTGCTGCAGAACAACGACACCCAGATGATCGAGAAGATCCAGTCCTCTCTGGTGAACACCATCCCCCTGTGGAAGAGCCAGATGGTGCTGGCACTGGGTTTGGAGCACAGCCGGCAGGCCACCGCTGCCCAGAACGCGGTGACGGAGATGACCAACCAGCTGCTGAAGAAGAACGCCGACACCCTGAAGATGGGCACCATTGCCACCGCCAAGGAGGCCGAGCGCTCCATCGTGGACATCGAGACACTGCAGCACACCAACCAGCAGCTGATCTCCACTCTGGACGAGGTGGCCCGTATCCAGAAGGAGGGCGCCGCCAAGCGCAAGGAGGCGGAGGTCGAGCTGGGTAGGATCGAAGGCGAGCTGAAGCAGAAGCTGCTGGAGCTGCGGAGCTGAGAAACGAAACCATCTCCTTTGGAAAGGGGAGCGCATATGAAATTTTTTGAAAAGCGCGGCATCGCCTTTGCCGCACTGGTGCTGGCCATCGCCGCCGCCGTGTTTATCGGCCAGAGCCGCAAGGCCGGCTACATCGAAAAGCAGCCGTCGGAGCTGCCGCAGGTAGAATATCACCAGTGGATCTGCGACGATGCGGGCATGCTGACCGACACCACAAAGGATGCCATCCGACAGTACAACAGTGCGTGGGACAGCAAGTATTATGCCATCGTGGCCGTGGCCACGGTGGACAGCCTTACCGGCTGGACGCCGGAGGAGGCCGCCCTGCAGCTGGGCGCCGATTGGGGCCTTGGCACCAACGACATGCTGCTGCTGATGGTGCGGAACGACGATTACTATGTGGCCTGCGGCGACAATGTGCTGTGGGTGCTGAGCAATTACGACACCATGCAGGCCAAGCTGAAGCAGGCCATCGAGTCCGCCTATTACAGCGGTGACTTCGACGCTGCGGCGCTGGCGTTCTACCGCCAGGCCGACGTGTTCTACGGACAGGCCCAGTTGGGCAGTACGTCGGCAGACACCGTTTGGACGGAACCTGCCCAGCCCGGCGGTGTCGACGTGCTGGGCGTTATCCTGCTGATCGTCGCCATTTTTGTGGTGTGGATGCTGCTGGACGCCGTGCGCTATCGCCGCTACCGCCGCCGGTATGTCACCGGCGCGCCGGTGGGCGTGGTACGGCCTATGTATTATCCCATCTTCTGGGGACGGCCCCGCCGCCCCCGTCCGCCCCGTGGACACCGGCCCCCACCGCCTCCTCCCATGGGCGGCGGCCCCCGTCCCTCCGGCGGATACAGACCCTCCGGCGGTCCTCGCCCATTTGGCGGACCCGGTGCCCCCCGGCCCGGTGCGCCGCGACCCAATAACCGCCCCGGCGGCGGCCCACGGCGGCAAAGCCCAGCTTGTCATAAAGGCCGATGGCAGCTTCATTGGATGCCCGGACCTCCAGGGTCAGGCAATAGGCCCCACGGCTTTTCAGTTCTGCCACCAGCCGCAGCACCAGCGCTTCGCCGATGCCCTGCCGCCGGAAATCCGGGTCCACCGCCAGATTCATCATATCCGCTTCCCCAAGCACCGTCTGGGAGCCGACGTAGCCTGCCAAGCGGTCCCCTTCCGTGGCAACCAGCCACAGGGAAAGGGGGTTTTCCAATTCCGAAGCCACGCTTTTTTCACTCCAAGGGTCGGAAAAGCAAGTCTTTTCCAGGGCCGCAACGGCGGCCACATGGGCGGCGTTCATGGGTAAAATTTCCATCATTTCGCCTCGTACCAGCTCTTTCCCCACTTGGCCTCGGCCACCAGCGGCACATTCAGGTGGGCTACCTGCTCCATCTGCTCCTGGACCACCTTTGCAACGCCCTGGGCCATCTCCTCCGGACATTCCACGATGAGTTCGTCGTGGACCTGCAACAGAAGATTTGCTTCCGGGTACTGCTCCCTGAGGGCTTTGTCCACCCGAATCATGGCCAGCTTGATAAGGTCGGCGGCGGTCCCCTGAATGGGGGAATTCAGCGCAATCCGCTCCGCCCCCTGGCGGACGTTGAAATTGCCGCTTTTCAGCTCCGGCAGATACCGGCGGCGGCCAAAGAGGGTCTCCGTGTAGCCCTTTTCCCGGGCCTCGGCGACCACGTTCTTCATATACTCCCGCACGCCGTGGTAATTGGAAAGATAGGCCTCGATATAGGCCTTGGCCTCATAGCGGCTGACGCCGATGTCCTCCGCCAGAGAGAACTCGGAAATGCCGTAAACAATACCGAAATTCACGGCCTTGGCATGGCGGCGCTGCAGGGGCGTGACCTCCTCCGGCTTTACGCCGAAGACCTGTGCGGCGGTGATGGTATGAATGTCCGCTCCGCTGCGGAAGGCCTCCTGCATCACCGTGTCCCCGGCCATGTGGGAAAGGACCCGCAATTCGATCTGGCTGTAATCCGCATCCACCAGAACGCAGCCGGGCTTGGGAATGAACATTTTCCGAATTTCGGCCCCCAGGTCCGTGCGGACGGGGATATTCTGCAAGTTCGGCTCCGTGGAGGACAGCCGCCCGGTGGCCGTGACCATGTTCTGGAAGGTGGTGTGAATGCGCCCGTCGTCCGCGATCTGCTTGAC
>OIXA01002126.1_pt1 | contig 23374 bp, 30 predicted proteins | sample 1587721 | NCBI WGS metagenome assembly OIXA01 (sample SAMEA3888900, study PRJEB22519) | human gut metagenome | biome: human gut; feature: human-associated habitat; material: faeces | place: Denmark | collected 2013
TTTTTATGTATATTATTATAAAGTTATTTGATAACAATAATAATAATTCAAATTTAAGTTTAAATTAAATGAGTATATTATTTTAAATAGAAGTACATTATGACAAAAGATGATTTAATAAAGAAATTTCCTAAACCACAATTTAGTAAGTTTCCTGATAGTAAAATAAATGAATTAATAGATTTATGTCTTGATACAGCAAAATCATATCATCAGATAAATGAGATGATTTATAATTATATCAAATATAATTTTCCACATTCAACATATTTGATATTTGAAAGTGATACAGTTAATGGAGAACTATCAAAAGATGAATTTGAAAACAATTTCAATTATGAAAGTTTTAATGCATGGTATTATGGATATTTGTCTAAAGATAATTATAATACATTGTTAAAGTATGGTGAATATTTAAATGGAAGAACAATAGATATTCCTACATATTCAATGCAAGATTGGATTAAAGATGTTGAAATTTATTTTAAGTTAACACATAAATCTCATAGAACATTATTTGATGCATGTAAACTTATTTCTGATATTGTATATAAAGATGTGTTTGATGAAAATTACCAAAGTCTTAGAACAAAGTATCATACTAAACAAACATTAATGCTTCAGGGATTAGGTATTCTGTTGAAACAGAATTCAATGTTAAAAGTAACAAATGAAAATAAAGAAAAGTTTTATAGAGAATTAATGAAATATTTCATGTATCCTAAATATTTTGGTTATATGAAAGAAAATTACAGATATTCATTATCAAAGAAAAAACTTCCACGAAAGACAAAGAAATTTTTACATAATCCTATGGTAAACAATATATCAGGACGAAATAGATTTAATAAGATTAAACAGAATCTTTTTTATAATCGTATATATTCTGATTATGGTCCATATGGAGAATTTCTTAATATATTCAGAAACGCAGGAATATCAGATGAGATTGCAAGAAAAATTTGTCCATGGAAAGAATCTGCAATGATTAATTATGAGGATATGTCAGTTGTTGTAAATAGTATATATTATTAATATGAATGATAATCAATAGATAAATGATGATTATATAGTTTCTTTATTTTTTACAAGTAAAACAAATCCAAATAGAATAAGGCAAACAACATCATACATTATAGATAATAATGACGATATAAAAAATTATCTTATAAATAGGTTTCCTGATTTCAGAAATGATTTTAAAGAAGTTTTACACAGAATAAAATATAACATAGAAGAAATACCAAAATGTCCTATATGTGGTAAACCATTAAAGTATTATGGACTTTCTTCTATGTTATATGGTAAAACATGTTCTCGAAAATGTCAATATGAATATATGAAAACAGAAGAGTTTCAAAGTAAAATGGATTATACATCATACATGAGTAATCCTGAAAACATTAAAAGAATACAAGAAAAAAGGAAACAGAAAATTGATGAAATAAAAGAAAAAACAAAAAGAACTCTTCTTGAACGATATGGAGATTCACACTATAATAATAGAAATAAATGCAGGCAAACATGTTTAGAAAAATATGGTGTTAATAGTCCAATGTTATTAGATTCTGTAAAAAATAAAATTAAAGAAACTAATATTAAACGATATGGTGTCGAATGGTCTGCACAAAATAAAGAAATAAACCAAAAAACAATAGATACACAAATTAAAAAATATGGTGGTGTTTTTAATCCTGAAAAAGTAAAGAAAACAAATATAGAGAAATATGGTGTTGAAAAACCATTCATGTCATCTGATATACAAAATAAAGTTAGAGATAAAAAAGATATTATTTTACAAAAAGTAAATAATACTAAACGTATAAATGGAACATTTAATTCATCAAATACAGAGAAAGTTTCTAAAACATTATTAATTAAAAAATTTGGTATAGATAATGTAATTGAACAATATAAATCTGATTTATATCCATTTTATTGTGATTTCTATATTAAAAATTTAGATTTATATATTGAATGTAACTATCATTGGACACATGGCGGACATATATTTAATAAAGATAATATAAATGATATTGAAAAATTAAATAAATGGAAACAAAAGAATACAAAATTTTATAATAATGCAATAAATACATGGACACATAGAGATATTGAAAAGTTTAATTGTGCAGATAAGAATAATTTAAATTATAAAGCATTTTATTCATTAGATGAATTAAAACAATATTTAGAAATTTAATTATAAATATAAGAAATAAAATTTTAATTATTAAATGAAAGTAACAACAAAGAAAGCTAAAGGTTTAGATGCACATATTATTGATGATAGTAATAAAAAAATAGTAAGAACTATAACAGATTTTTTAAATACAGATTATAAAGATTATACAAAGTATGTAATTGCAACACGAGCATTACCTAGTTTACTGGACGGTTTTAAGGTTGGCGCACGAAAAATTATGCATGCTGCTTTCCATGGAGGAATGAAAAACGGAAAGGAAATTAAGAATTTAAATCTTGTAGGTGATGTTTATAATCTAACTCTGTACATGCATGGCGACGCGAGTTTATCAAACACCATATTCACATTGGCAGCAGAATTTCGTGATAATCTTAATCCTATTACTATAACAGGTCAGCATGGATCATTACGAGATGAAAAAGCCGTTTCTGCACCTCGTTATCTTTTCTGTAAGTTATCACCATATGCAAATTTATATAAAGCAGATGAGGATCTTTTGGAATATGTGTTTGATGAAGGTACATATCTTGAGCCTGTAAATTATTGGCCAATTATTCCTACTGTAATTACATCAAGATCAGAAGGTATGGCACCTGGTTATAAATTCAGTTCATTTTCATATAATCCTGTTGATGTTATTGATGCATGTATTGAAATGTTGAATACTGGTGATATTAAAGAAACTGTGATTAGACCATATGTTAGAGGTATTAGTGAAGATAGGTTTACATTTGATACAGACGTAAATAAATGGTTAAATTCTGGTGTATATAAAGTAGATATTAAGAATGATATATTTCAGGTAACTGATTTGCCATATGATACAGGGTTTGATAAGTTTGAGAAACGTCTTAATGATATGGTTGAGAAAGGATTTCTTAAAGATTGGAAGAATTATTCACAGGATGACAAGTTGAATTATTGGTTAATTTTCCCTAAGAAACAGCTTGAGCGTGAGATGAAACCAGATCGAAAAGATAAACTTTTAAAAAAAATAGGACTATATACATATGTACCAGATGATTTGTTGTATGTTCTTGATGAAAATAAGAAGGTAAAGCATTTCATTAATAAAGAAGAACTTATAAAGTATTTTGTTAATATTCGTCTCAATAAGTATAATGATCGAAAAGATCGGTTAGTTACAGTTATGGAGAAACGATATGAAGATAACAACAATCTTTGTAGATTCATTGAATTGGTTAATAATGGAGATTTGGTTATTTCTAACAGAAAGAGAAAGGATGTTGTAGCAGATTTGAAAAAATATGATTTACCTGATTCTGTTTTACAAATTCAAATTTCTAAGTTAACTGATGAAGAGAAAAAGGAATTAATTAAGAAAAACAAAGAGATAGAAAAAGAACTTAAGTATATTAAGAAAACAACCATAAAGGATATGTATCTTGATGATTTAAGGAATTTAAGAAAGACTCTTGAAACTGAATTTTGTTAATGGAAGATTTATTTGATGATGATATTTTATTAGATGATAATGATGCTACTTCAGCGTTTAATAATGTTGCAGTAGCATCATTATCTAATTTAGTTAATGATAATTTGAATTATCTTAAATTCAATAGTTATATAAATGATAGTATTTATAAACGTCATAATGCATATTATGCTTATATGGATTCATTTAAAGGTTATGGACAATATAAAAATTATTTTGATGTTGTGACATTTGATGTTAATAATCCTTATAGTATTTCATTAAATGTAAAGGGTTTATTAGGAGAAGAATATCATTGTAGACATTATAGAAATTGTTTATTAGGCGTTATAGATACTAATATAATTAAAGCTATACCATATATTACAAATATTAATATAGAACCGTTATATGACTTTTATGAAGTAAATGAAAAATGTACGAATATTTTAATATTCATGACATTATCAAAATATCGTGATAAAAATAAAAGTAATTTAATAGATGATGAATTTGTTGAGAATATAAAGGAGTTTATATTAAATTTTAAGGATAATAACATATATTATGAATTAGTATTTGAAAATGTTGTATTTGAATTTAACTCAATTAAAAAACTTAATAAACTATTACCATCTAATATAAAAATTCAAATAACAGGAGATTGTAAAATACATCTACCAGATAATATTATTGCACAATATAGACAAGTTCAACAAGATATGCAAATTTCATTATTTGCTAATACATATCCGGATTTTGATGATTGTGATAATATTACGTTTAATATATTTTCAATACTTAAAGATTTAAGATATTAATTAAAATAATGAATTTGAATTAACATTATCATCAACAATTTCATATGCATGAGAAATAAATGAATCAATATCAGTATCTTCTTTAAGGATAACTTTTGTTTTTAACATATCTAAATATCCTTTATTAATATTTTCATAAATAGGAATTTTATTTTTCTCAAAATCTTTATGAATAATAATATATGGACAAAAACTAAATTCTGATAGGTATGATTCTTGATAACCAATGTTATGGAGTTTAGATAATAGTTTATTTAAGTCAGATACATTATTAATATGAATATAGTATATTTTATAAAACATTTTATTTAAATTATTTTATAATTTATATAGTTAAATTAACGAAAAGATTATAAAAAGTAATGAAAAAAGTTAAAACTAGACAATTATTTAATACATATACAGGAAAAGAGAAAATAGAATTATTTAATCGTTATTATGGGAAAATATATTTAGAACCAATTTCAGAAGATTCATATCAATTAATTGGACCAGAAAATATTTATACATTTATGAGAGTTGGATTTAAGGATTTAGGTAAGTGTCGTACTGATTATACTAATATAGAGTTTATAGATCCAGACGGAGGCCCATATATTTCAGTTGGAAGTATTATAGGAACTCATAATGAAGTTATAACAAATATTATATGTGTTAAAGTGGAAAAGAAAGCAGTTTATATTATAGAAGTAAAAAAGGAAGATCAAAAAGATTGATCTTCCTTTTATTATTTTAATCAAAAATATCATGGAAATATTCTAATGTTTCATCAGTTAATCTTACAATTACACATGAATCAATTTTATTTCCCATACTATATCTTTCAGTATTTTCTGAACTGCATTGTTTAAGAAGTTCTGGACCAATATTTTTATAGAAATAAAAACTTAAACCATTTTTTGTTAATTCATATACTGCATTATCATCGTCTTTTTCTATATCATTTAATGGATATATATTTTTCTATAATAACCATATTAATAATGTCGGTATATTATATTCCTTAGATTTTTGACATAAATTTACTTGACGTTTCCAGTTAAAATAAACAATACCATATGGTTCATTTTTATCATCGAGATAAAAACTATTATCTCTAATAACATTTAAAGTACCTAATTTTTTATAACGTGATTTTAAAAATGATATACGTTTATTTATATCTTTTGTTTTAGTAATAATATCTTTCTGATTATTATCATCTTTTTCATCATATAAAACTTTACCGGTTAATTTAAGAATTGCAGTAAATGTTGATTCATTATAATTATATGGAATACCACATCCGGATGGTGACTGATAAGATAACATTATACCTTCATCTTCAGATAATAAAATCGTTTTATATGTTGGATCATTTCTAAAACATTCTTGAACAATTTCAGGCATTGATGGAAATATTTTATTAACCCAATTGTCATATTCATGTTCTAATTTTAAATAACCACAACTTGCATATAACTCACTATCTTTAGGTGGTAATCCTCGTGTAAGTCCAAGAGATTCCTTTTCTTTACACTTACCATCATAAAATGATAAATTATTAACAAATGCATAAGGGCAGTTTGATACTCTATATACATTAAATTTTTTCTTTTTTAATGCATCCATCATATCTTCTAATGCTTTATCTGGATATAAAGAACCTCTTCTGCCTCTATGTACAAGAACTTCTTTGTTATTAATCTTTTCATATTTCCAACTACGTGGTTTATCGATACCGAGAAGATCTACCACAATTGGCTTTAAATCATTTTCTGCAAATCGAGCAGATAAATCAGTATCGAGTGAACCTGTAGTTTCATCGGATAATATATCATCATCAAATAAATCAGAAAATGATTCAAATATTTTTAATAAATTATATATATTCTTTTTCATATTTTAATTATTCTATTATGATATATTTATTCTGCAAGTATTAACAATACTATTGGCATATAATATTACTATCTTTAAATATTTTTTAAATATTAAAACATTTAAAATCGAATATAAACATTACAAAGAAAAAACATATTTATCAAACCATATATTATATCAATATATTTTTAAAAAATTACTAAATCAAATCAATTATTAATTTTAATAAAAATAAAGTTAAATGATAAAATGCAATGAATACAAATAATATAAAAGAACTAACGTGTATAAAACATATGTTGATACACATATATTGTAAAGCTTCTGTAAATTATTAAGTACTTATACATTAATAAGTGATAACTTTTATCATATTATTAAAAATTTAATATGTATAACTACACTTAATAAAATTAAGACATGTAAAGATCATATGTATAAATCATATGAAATAAAAGATATAAATGATAAAATAAAATATGCAAATTATAGTATAGAAAAATTAAAGTTAATAGATAATGATATTGATTTCTTACATGATACACAAATACTAAAATATAAGCAACACCGACAATTAAAAGAAATTATTTTAGAAATATTAATATTTAATATTATAAAAATTTTGGGAATTATTGAAGAAACTTCAATAATTCCCAAATATCTAGAGAATTAAATAATTAAATTAGTTTACGAGCTGCGATACTTCTACTGCTAAGAAACCTAAGACATAGTAGATGTTGTTCTTTGAACCGCTGCCGAAGCCAACATTATGGAGAAAGAAAACGTACTCATAGTCACTTGAGTCCTCTCTACTACTCCAATAACCGTAGTTATCGAAACCACTACCTTTTATAGCTGTACGTTTTTCATCTATAATAGTTTTATTTGCATGAATCTGATATAATTCTCCAGGCATTGGTAAGTACCAGTCACCGGGTTTAGTTCCAGGTGTTGAATATGCAACACAGCAACATGCTGGTGCACAATAACCTTCACCTTGATTATTATCCACTTTGTCACTAGTTTTATCTTGATTTGTTGCTTTAGATACACATTGCTGTGTATTCCACTTACCACCTACATATGAAGTTTCATCTATTATGCCCTTAGTATTACCTATAGTAACTTGATAATTACCAAAATACATAGATTGTGCTTCTTTACTTCCAGTTTTAGGTGTATCACAATTCATGTAATTTAAAGAAACAAATCTTGCTGTTTTAACAGCACCATCTGATTCATCACCATTTTCAAAATTCTCTAGTACTTCCGGAATTACACAAATTGCTATAGCAGTATTATCTTTACCATTAGTCTATGCATCAAGTGTTAATTTATTATCATTAGTTGAATAAAGAATAGATCCAATCACTGGTTTCGGTTTAGTTTATGGAGCATCATCTGCAAGTATTAATAAGATAGGAGTTAATGTAGCAGATTTCCATGTTGCATAGAATGTAGTATCTGCAGTAATAGCAGCAGAGTTACCAGTTGTAGAACCAGATGTTGCAGCTGATGATGTAGCCCAACCATTAAATGTATAACCTGTTTTAACAGGCGTATATTTTGTAAAGCTAACTGTACTTCCAGATTCAACACTTTCTGTTTTATTTGATGTGTCACCATTTATATTACCACCTTGAAGATTCCATGTTACAGTAAATAATTGTTTCCATGTTGCATAATAAGTAATTGCTGTATTTATAGTAACAGAACTTGTTGAACCAGTTGTTGCTGAACTATTCGTAGACCAACCTTTAAAATTATAATTAGTATAAGTAGGAACAAAACTTCCTAAATTAAATGAATCTTTTGTATATGTAATATATGGACTTGATGATGTATATGCGTGACCACTAACAGTTAATGTACCATTATTTGGATTAAGTGTAACTTTATAACCAGCTATTGTTAACTATAAATATACATTTGTTGGATTAGATGTTACAGTTGCAGATGAATTTGATAATAAAGTACCGTTAATTGATGCTGTATACCATGCACCTGTATATCTTATCGTATCATTATCATTTTTAATAGGATTTGCTAATGTTGCTGGTGCCGTTAATTCACTATATTTTGTTCCATAATTTGCAGAACTTGTTTTTGTGCCTTTTGTATTATCAGACCAAATTGTAATATTAGAATTTGTATTATTCCAATTAATTGTACATGTATTAGTTGAACTTGTATATATAGCATAAAAATTAAAAGTTGAGCTTGTTGTAGTTAATGTATATGGAAATGTAACTACATTACCATTTGTAGTTAAAGACCAACCTTTAAATTTATAAATCGTTGAGGTAGTTGCTGTTTTTGATGGACTTGATGAATATGCAGAAATAGATGCTCCATAATTTTTCTTTTCTGATTTCTATGTAGAACCATCACTGAAAGTACCACCGTTTGAATTCCAATATACAGTTTTTTCTGTAACTGTATACATTGCATTAAATTGTATAGCAGTTGTACCTAATGTAATACTTATAGGAAATTGTGTATAATATGTACTATTATAATACCAACAAATAAATGTATTACCTGTTTTACTAGGAGTATTTTTATAACCTATATCAGATGGCTAACATCTAATCGTACCTGGATTATGATAATCATATATTGCATTACTTGTTGATGTTCCGCCTGATGCTGGTGAAAGTTGTCCACCATTTGGATCCCAAGAAACTTTTACATAACCAGTAGAAGCTGTACTCCAACGAGCATATAAATTTATATCACTAGTTAATAAAGAACCACTTGTTACTGCAGCACCTGTTGTTGTTGTTGAATAGTTACCAAGGAATACATATTTTAAATTACTACCTTCTAACCATGTAGGTGTTTCATCTGGTATTAATTCTGTATATGGTGTATCTTTACTAAATTTCTTTGTAATTGATTCATTACCAGTAGTTTTACTCCATTTCGCATATGTATTGTTTATATAGAATGTTACTGTATATAATGTTGTATTACCTGTTTGTGATACTGTTGCAGTATCTGAATAACTACCATATGTTCCAGTAAATGTATATGTTCTACTGGTTTTACTTGACTATATATTCGGTATTGTCGGTTTGTTACCTGTAAACGAAAATGTGTTCTACTGTGTTTGCCCATATTCTCTATATGTACCAGAGAATGTTGTTGAACTTGTTACATCAGTATTTGTAGGATTTGTACTTGTAGAGCCAGATGTCCATGTTACATTAAATATTTTTATTAATGTTGCAGTTAAAGTAGCAGAACCACCTTTATAGTCAAATGAAGTTGGACTTACGGAAACAGATAAGTTTGTACTTGTTGGATTTGATGCTTGTGTACCACTATTTCCCTATCTTGTTAATGTAACAGTTTTTGATGCTGTTAAAAACCTACCATATGAGTCTTTAACATCATACTATTTTCCATTATATGTATGTTTTAAATTTTTAATATCAACATTAAAATGTTTATACTAATTATCTGCAGGTTTTGACGTAGTTCCTAATGAATCTGCAGTAAAAGATGTTGGTGTAAATGTATACATGGCAGCAGTTAAATCATTAAATGTCCATGTAACTGTTTCTGTTACTGTCTTAATTTCCATAGACGTATAAGTCCAGTCATAAGTACCTTTCAATGTACAGTCTGTTGCTGTTATAGTTTTACCTGATGCAGGAAAATGATAACCAGAGTTATCTTTAGTATAACTATATTCCGTTATTTTCAAGTTAGAATATATAAATGCTTTTGATTCATTTGGACCATCTAATTTCTATGAAACTGATGCTTCATTTGATGTTATACCATCATACGTTGTTTTGAACTTTATTGTTCTTGCTGAAGTAGATGCAGGAATTTTATATGATGTTCCTTTAGTTGATGAAACACCAGTTATTCCAGTTATTGTATATGTCTAATTAGCATTAACTGCTTCAGGACCTTGATTCGCATCACTTCCACCACCAGATGTTGAACCAGATGTATACTAATAAACAACTTTATTTAATGTATACTTTCTCTATAATGTAAATGTTACTGTTCCGCCAGAACTATATACTACTGTAGGATTTACAGATAGTATTACACTAGTAGTTGTTTTAGACTCAGGTGTTTTAATTGTCTTAGTGTTTGCTGCTTGCTTAACAGTGAAACTAGGATGTGTTAAAGTAACTCCATCAATTGTTGTTTGCTTCTGTGTTGTACCACCTGCTGGTATTGTTTTAACATCTGTAACAGGAGATTCTGTTGTTCCTTTTGTTGTTGCACTTACAGTAGAAAACGTCACATGTTCAGAAACATTTTCAGTTTCACCGGTATTATATGTTTTCCTAAAAGTTAATGTACCTGAACTTATATTACCGCCACTTGCAGGAATTAAATTTGTAGTAATACTTGCATTATCTAATTTAGTTACATACTTATCACGTTTTGTTTGCTTATATTCAACTGCAATATATAATTTAGTACCAGCATATAAGTTATCATATGTATATCCATCATTAGATACATCAAACATATAATGAAATAAAATTTTTAAATCATTTGATGTCTCATCTCGTTTAGGAAATGTAACACTATATCCATCAATTGAATTACCTGATGCTGTTACTCCATTTTGTAAACTCTTATTTGGTTCAACATATTGTTTTTCTACTTCTGTTCTTATATCAAATCCTTCTCTAATTGTATTCGTACGTTCAAACCAAACTTTACAAACAGCTGTTGTACCGCCTTCCCATGATACAGCTGGTATTGTTTCCGGTTCTCTATGAGCAGACCATTTACCATAGGAAACAGTTTTTTTTACATAGAAACGTCTGGAAGTTTTCTGTCCTTCCCAACACACATGTTGGTTTTTCTATACATCAACGGCTTTATTATTATTTTTTATAATCATGTTTACTAATAAATAATTAATTTTTAGAACTAATCTTTATAAGCATTATATGTTGCAATAACATCTTTCAAATGAATAGTTGGAAATTTTTGTAGTTTTCTTAATATATTAATAAAATCTTCTTTACTGCTCATATTAATACGATAACCACCATATCTTCCGCGTTGACGTGTATAAGACTTATTATATATTTTACGTCCTAATATAATAGTTAATAATATGTCATCATTAAACTATAATTGTAAATCTTTTATATTTCTGTTCTTTGCACATATAAATAAAGCCGCTAATCGTGCAACCATTTTATCTGCCTTTGTAATCTTATCGAACCCACTAAAATTCCTTGTATCTATACATTTATTCATACGGTCAATATCTTTCTGAACTACTTTATACACTTTTCCTGTACATGTTAATTCATCTGTAATTCTCTATGTATTAAATACTTTTTCTACCTATTTTAGTAATGCGTCATATATTTCAGATTGCTATGATTTAATATCAAACTATGTACTATTATACTTAGTAATAAATTTATTGACAGCTATATTATCTGGAATATTACATACGCTTAATATAATTTCATCTGTAGTATAAGGAAATGAAACACACCATGCACTAAATTTTTTTGGTTTATTTCTATATGTTATTTCATATGGAATTTGCTTAATATTAAATATGAAATTATCACCAATAACACATTTGAAATATTTTCTAAATATATCTGAACTATAATTTGTTTCTACTGTTATTTTAATTTGTTCATTATTAAACTAATCACAATTTATAGCATAAGGAAAATGTGTTTTCTTAATAGCAGACATTATATCTGTAATTGTATTTAATACATTATTAACAAGATCATATTTATTGATAAAATATTCATTTACTTCATCTATATTATCACATTGTGCTAATGATGTAATTTTAAAATTGTCTTGAATCATTTGAGAAACTTCCTATGTATCAGAATTTGTATCATCAACATATATATCATTGAAATCATCATCAAATAAACTTTCGAGTAATTTCTTTATATTCTTATTCATATAATAATTAAAATGTATTTTATTATTTATTTTTAGATAATAATTCATGAAATATTTTTTTAATTAGAATATTATATGTATCTTTGAATCACATAATAATTAATGAATAACAATATGGTATTGAATATAGATGATTTTGAAGTATTGAAATTTTATGGGTATACAAGTCTAATACCTATAAATGCTCGTATTAATGAAGTGTCATCAATAGATGATAATCCAAGAGAACAGATACGTTATGCGAGATTGGAATCTTTTTATAATAAGGTAATTGAAAAAGCAAAGGAAAAATGTACAAATAAAAGTTTTAATTACTGTCACTTTGAAGATAATAAATGTGTATTCTGTTTATCTCATATTAAAACAGGACATATTATCTATATAGGTAAATATGATTTTGAAATATCGATAGGTCTTGATTTTAAACAGAGATTTGGACATTCATATAACTTTTTATTTAATAAGGAATCATATAAAAATGAAGAGTAAAAAAATTTTATCAAATTTAGATAATATAGAAACTTGTAAGAATTCTTTGGTATTTCTTGCAATGGTATTTCTTATTATCTTAACATATGCAGGTATCATATGGTTTTCAGATTATTTGAATAATTATTAAAATTAAATACGTATGGTTATACATAAAGCAGAAAAATGTAATATTAATAATGTATCAGAGAATAAAATACATGATGATACATCAGGTTATAACAATATAATTATATTTTTTATAATTATTGTAATTACAGCAGTTGTATATGCAATAACAGTTTATCCTGCCGCATGTTCAAGAGAATCTGTAATTACAAATAAAGATACAGAAACAAAATTTAAAATGATATTGAGAGACAAATATATTGATGATGTATTCCTTGAAAATGTTAGTCAAAATTCATGGAATTCATTAGATGTATATGATTCAAATATGAAATCTCATAAAATTATTTGGAAAGAAGTAAAATAATAAAGTAAAAAGAGAATATATTTAATAATTATTAATTTTAATAAAAATAAAAAATGAAGAATTTTATTTTGTGTTTGTTCATTTCATTTGTGAGCGTTTTTAATTCTTATGCAGACACTGTAACAGATACATTGACTGCATTGAAATTGAAGGAAGTTACCGTAACTTCCTTGTATCGAAATAACGTACAGACAGGTAGTATGATTAATACATCTACTATTAAGATGATGAATCATGGTCAGGGTGCAGATTATGTACTTTCTACATTGCCTAATATTTATGCATATAATGACAATGGTACGCAAATGGGTTATTGTTATTTCCGTATGCGTGGTATGGGTCAGGAACGTATGAATGTTACATTGGATGGAATGCCATGGAATGAAGCTGAAGATTTCGGATGTTATTTCAGTAATTCTCCTGATCTTATGTCTAGTTTGCATTCTATTAAGGTAGAAAAGGGTGCATCAGTAACTAATAACGGTACAGCTGCATATGCTGGTAATGTTTCTCTGGAATCTGTAGATTTGAGAAAAGATACAGATTCTTGGTTTGACATTGGTTATGGTTCTTTTAATTCATCACGTGTGAGTGGAGTGTATAATATGGGTTTGAAGAACCATTGGGGATTGCATGTTCGTGCAACATCACAGCAAACTGATGGTTATAAGGAAAATACATATAATAATTCAAAGTCAATTACACTTAAGACTGGTTATTTCTTTAATGATAAGCATTCACTTGATTTCTTGACAATGACTGGTTATCATCGTAATGGTCAAGGTTTTATGGGTCTTACAGAAGATATGATTCCTAAGCATCCTACACCATTTAAGCAAATGAAGTCTGGTAATCGTCAGCAGGAAACAGATGATTTCTTGACAACTTATAATAGATTTCAATATAAGGGAATTCTATCAGATAAGGTATTCTTGTCATCATCATTGTATTGGCAACATCAGACCGGTAATTATCGTATTGGATGGGATGATCCTTCACGACCTACAGGAAGTGTATTGAATAATTATCATCTTAATTATAATCTTACAGGATTTAATACTGTAATTAAGTATTATCCTGCTAATAATCTTTCACTTACAACTGGTGTAAATGCATATATTTATCATAGACGTCATAAAGGATATGATATTGCAAACTCTGATAGTATTATTACAGCATGGAAGAATCCAGGAATTACTCCTTATTATGATAATGCAGGTACAAAACCAGATGTAAATGTATTTGCAGATGTAAAGTATCAACCAATTAATAAGTTTACTATTGATGCTGCACTTCAATATCGTTATACATCACTTCATTATCGTGTAAATACACCAGCTATTGGTATTAATGGTGATTCTGATTTCAATCATGACTGGAATTTTATGAATTACAGTTTTGGACTTACATATGATATTGATAAGTATTCAAAGTTATATGCACGCTATGCCGTCACAAACCGTGAGCCTTCCAGAACTGATATGTTCGGTGGTGAATATCGTACAGATGAATCTGAAATGAATACACAGTCAGAGCGTGTACATGATGTTGAACTTGGTTATGAAATTCGTAATAATAAGATTAATTTTAATATTAATGGTTTTTATATGAATTTTAGTAATGAGCTTGTTGCAACAGGTGAACTATCATCAATGAATGGACTTCCTCTTCATAAGCAGCATGATTCATATCGACTTGGTTTGGAACTTGCTATGGATTATAATCCTGTTAATACTTTGCATCTTATTGCAAATGCTTCATGGTCAGAGAATAAGTTGAAGAACATTAATGGAAAGGAAATGAATCATACATTCTCACCATCATCTACATTGTTTGCTGAAGCAAATTATTCTGTCAATAAGATTAAGTTTGGTGTAAATACGAATTTCCGTTCATCTATGTATATGGATATTTATAATAACCATCAGCTTAAGGAAAACCTTACACTTAATGCATATATTAATGCACGAGTATCAAAGATTGTAGAACTTAGTTTGAATCTTAATAATATTACAAACCGTTTGAATTTCTCTAACGGATCAGTTGATATTCCATCTGATACTGCATATTATTTGGTTGATTCACCATTTAATATGTTTGCGACTGCTAAGTTTCATTTTTAAATAAAGTTAATGGGAGAATGAATTTCCATATTCATTCTCCCATTAATTATATTATTTTATATTTACAAAATCTATAAATAACCATTTATCTTTTTCATCATTATATTTTTGATAATGTTTTTTATTCATTAGTTTTGCATATAACCATGGATATAAGTCATCAATAATTCTAAGGAATTTGTTATCCGATTTAAATAAAGTTGTTGTAGATGAATATAGATCTATTAGTTGTTCATCATCATTCTTAAAATTAAATAATCGTTTCCAATCAAATTTTCTATTTCCACCAAAGAATTTTATTTTTGTATATATTCGCTAAACATATTTACACCAACCAGTAAATAAATGTTCTTTATATTCTATATCTACATGATTTTTATTTAAATTTGTTTCTTCAAATATAATTCTGACATAACAATCTTCTTTTTTATTAAGATATGCAAGAAATTCATATATTTCATTCTCTGTTATATTAAATTTAATTATACCATGACGAACTTCTATATTATAACTATCATTAAACCAAATTCTTAAATCAAATAAACGAACACCATATTTTTCATATTGTTTTTTGTAATTTACTGATTGACATTTCCCACAAAAATGAATTAATCGTTGATACCATATAGGGTTTCTATATGATAATGAATTATGTGAACCTAATTTCATATTACTTAAATAACGTTTATTTTTTTATTTATTAGTAGTTATAAACTAATTATAAATAAGATAATGAAAATATAAAGAAATGATTTATTTAGAAAAATGAGTAAATGGAAATTAAATGAAAATAGTATAAACGAATTTTTATGGACATGTGCAGGTGTTAATAAGAATATATTAAGATTATATCCGAGTGAATATGCAAAATATGCAGGTAGTGGTGGAACTATTTTATTTACTGCTATGATGGCATTTATATCAGGTAGTTATGCAATGTTTTTTGTATTTAGTAATGCTATATTATCACTGATCTTTGGTATATTCTGGGCATTACTTATATTTAATCTTGATAGATTTATTGTTAATTCTATGCATACTGATGGTAAAGATACATTAAGTTGGAAAAAAATTCAAACGGCAATGCCACGTATAATTATGGCTATATTTTTAGGTATTGTTATTTCAACACCACTTGAAATGAAAATATTTAATGATAGAATAGAATCATAGTTATTAAAAGATAATATAGAACGAATAAATTCAGCAAAGAATGAATCATCCGACTATAAGACAATATCATTACTACAAGCAGAATAGAACCAATTGACAAAAGATCGGAAACAACTTGTTGATGATTTACAGAAAGCATAGAAAGAACTGAAAGAAGAAGCAGAAGGAAATGCATTATCTGGTATTGCCGGACATGGAACTATATATAGAGATAAAGAAACATATGTTAATCAATGTAAACAATCATTATAGGAATGGGATCTTCTCCATAAAGAACGGTTAACAACTGTATAGAAACGTATTGATGAAGTTAATAAGCATATTGAAAAATTTGAAGGTAAAATAGATGGTTTAAGATAGGATGGTTTCAGTGCAAGGTATGAAGCTTTTTCAAATCTTAAAGAAGCAAATAATTCATTAGCAATGGTATCATTCATGATAACAATGTTATTCATTATTATAGAAGTTACACCTACATTTTTTAAACTTATTATGGCATCAGGACCATATGAAGAACATTTATAGATAGAAAATTATAAAATAACGGCATATGTTACTAAAGAGAAAAATGGTATTGATACAGAATTAAAAATAGATGATTATAATAATAAAGAAAAATTAAAAGCTGTTATTAAACAGGATGAACCTATTATTAATGTATCAGATGTATCAGTAAAACCAATTGTATATTCAGCTATATAGTCGTTAACATTAGAATCAGAACAAGAACCTGAAGAAGTTCCATATATAAAGTCTAATACATCTATTATAACAACACCGGTTGCAACAAAGAAATTAGAATTTAAGAAAAATGAGAAAGGACAAATTATGTTAGATTTCTCATCAAGACCTAAAAAATTAAATAAATGAAATAAAAATAATATCCATTAAGAAAAAACTTAGTGGATATTTTTTTATATAAAGAATTATATGTATCTTTGTATTGTAATTAAATAATAATTTAAATAATAAAGAATATGAGTGAATTAATGTTTAAGAGTAAGAAAGTAACACCACAGTTGAATACTTATGTTATTAAGGTAACAGGTAAGTATAATGATCATCTACCATGGGAAACAAATATTATTAATGTAGAGGCAGATCGCATGAATAATTTTGTGTTGTTGTTTCTTGCATATGTTGGTAACAGAAATTGGCAGCATAAATGGAAGAATTCTACATTCGGTGAGAATTTTAAGAAGGGACCACTGCAGATATATCTAGGTGCTTTTACTGAAGATACACATTATCCATGTATGGACCTTATGTGGAATGATGTTGTTTCAGTAAACATTAACTATGTTAATGATAATGGTACATACATTTTGTGTGAACTTCCTGATGTAGAAGAGATGTATGATACTGAGGAGGATTTCCTCAAGGAACTTAAGTCACAGTTTGATGAATTCAATAAGAATGATCCTCGTGATGTTTATGAAGATGAAGGAATTGAGATTGTTGATTCATATGAGCTTGAGCTTGTAAGAAATGTTCTTCGTTCTACTGGTAAGTGGGATAATGATGAAATTGATAATCTGTTTTGGGTTGATCGTGAGATTGGTTTTAGTTCATTGGTTGCACGTACTTCTGCAGATGAAAATATTCTTAAAGTATGTAAGCAGGAACATGCTAAGAGTGCAACAGGTGTTGAGTATAATGGATTTAAACCAGAAACTCTTGAAAAGATTAAGACCGCTATTGGTGAAACAAATCTTCCAGAGGAAACTAAGACATTTGTAATTGACATTTGTTCTAAGTATAATTCAAAGAATATCTTGAGTGAATCTGAGAAGGAAGATCTTAAGAATATTATGGAAACATATAATTTGGTAAATTGTTCATATGGATGGATTGGTCCAGATGGTTGGAGCGGTATTTACCTTGAGCATGTGATAAATCCAGAGATGATTGATTTCGATGATTATTCAGAGAATGATGTTATTAAGTATGAAGGTGAAACATATATTATTCATGAAGGAGATTAATTTATGTTAATTATTCTATCAATAGTATTAATTATTGTAGGATTATTTCTTGGAATTTTAATAGGTACTTTAGGATCATTTGGTGATTCTGAAATACCTATTAAAGAAGATAAAATAATCAAGAGATGTTTGTTATTTAATATAGCATCTCGGTGTGATAAAATTATACTTGTATGTTGTACGCCATTCGGGTGGTTAGGAATTCTTTTATTATTTGTATGTTGTTTTGTATTTCAACATATTATAGGAATTATGTTTATTAGTCCTTTACCTATGATGGAATTTCTTAATATATTTGAAGACAAAATATATAGTCTTGCACTACTATATTTAGTACCTATGTTTGGTGGTTATTTTATAGGTTATAATTATATGAATAATTTTATTAAACGAATAGAAAAAGAAAAACATGAAGAAAGGAACTAAATTTTATGTTATATTAGGTTATAACACAGAAACAGAAACCTGGTATGGATATGTAGAAAATTCTTTTTCTATGGGTGCAGATAAAAATAGAATTAGAACATTTTCTACATGTAAAGGAGATTATCCTTGGAAAGATAGATCATTTTCAGAGAGAAAAAGAATAGCGAAAGCATATTTGAAGAAACATGGTTATAGATGTAATTTTGCTCGTGATTATATTATCGATGCAAAGATGAATCCTAATTCGCCAAATCAATGGATTTATTTTTATTTGCGAGATATTGTAGACAATCTTAATAAAAAACATTATAATAATTGTTATTGGAAAGTATATAGAGTAAATTCTGTTTCTTGTCCTATTGATGTAAATATGTATGAATATTATAAAGCTTTAGGAAGTAAGAATTTTAGGAAAACTCTTTCTAAATATCAATTAATAAATCAAGAATTTTCTGTAAAGAAAGTTTCAAAAGATTAAAAATATATCGGTACGTCTCTAGAGGAGAGAGCATCATTTATAATTAATGATGACGAAGATTTGTTCGTAAGTTAATCTTTACTAAGAGAATATATAATATTTAGTTATATAGAAGTAATTTAATTGTTATAATGCGAAGACAATTGTATATGAAACTATATATGTCATTTATGAGATTATAGTGAAGAATAGCATTTACAGTAACTATAATAAGATGATATAAACAATATAACTTCTGTGGTTCGATTCCACACGTACTGACTAATAAACTATAACATTATGAAAGAAGAAGAAATTAAATTCTTAGGTAGAACGCCGAGAGAAATTGCAGAACGTTACTTCAATAAATCATATGAAGGTAAAGAACGATATGATATTTTAGTTGAAGGCTTTATTGAGGGATTTAATTATCTATTTCCTCATTATCATTATGATATAACTAATACTTTGGTTGAAACATTAGAAAGATTTCGAGAATTAGAAAATAAAGATAAAAAAGATTCATAATTATTTTTTTATTTGAAATAAAATATGTATCTTTGTATTGTAAATAATGAACACCTATAAGTGTTAAGTAACATAGGTATGGAAACCCTATGGTTCGTAAGTAGTAATATCGAATAGTCTGCATAATAGGAACATGTCATTATTTTAACATTTATATAAGAATATACTACATGTCTTATATAAGCGTCAGGAGTATTGTAACAGAGTCGACGCGTTTACATTTTTAGAGGCGCATTTTTTAAATCTGACTATTCTACTTAAAGAAGTAGTGAAGTGCAAGATACGGCGTCAGTACAAGTCTATATAATAAGTTGCAAATAAAAATAGAAACTGTTAAAATTCGTATCTAATTTGTCTGTATTTCACAATGGTCAATGAGGTACATGAAAAGTGATTTGGAAGAATCATTATAGATATATATGATTAAGATAACGTTCAACTAAGCTATAGAATAATAGTAAGTACAGCGCTGAAAGTATATGTTTATATGTATTGCGGTTGTGGTTCGAATCCACATACAGACACGACTTATTAATGATGAAAAGTCTGCACTTAACAAAATATAAAAAACATTTTAATGTACTGTTGATTATATGTTTTAATTTTGTTAAATAAGAGATTATTGTAAATTATAGAAATTTACAAATCGAGGGGAACGCATAACGGCAATTATGTTAGTACTTGGCGTTTAATGAAATGAATATGTATATTTGCCGATGTGCATATGAGTGACATTAAATGATAAAATTATAATAGTGTAGCGGTTCGCACGCCCGTTGGTAAAACGGGAAGGGTTTATGTTTGAAAGCATATTAGGGGTTCGACTCCCGCTTATAAACAATTAAATTACATAATGTTCTCACGAAGAGCGAGCATCGGAAGGTGAGCAATTTAGAAAGATGTTTAAGAGTGATCATATTAAATTAATTTCTAACAGAAATACGATGACGTAGGAGCTGAAAAAGAACAAACGTATGGTAATGTTAACATTATGTATTTTTAAAAAATTTTATTTTTTTCCATACAGACTTTGATACATTTTTTGTATCATATATTATATTTAAATTTGAAGTTAAATCCGATACTTGTGATAAGTATCGGATTTTTTTAATTCATAAAAAATATGTATCTTTGTAATATATTATATAATAATTAAATAAAAATGATTAAGAATATAGGAATTTGTTTTGGAGGTTATTGCCCTATGCATCAGGGACATCTTGACCTTATAATGAAAGCAAAGAAAGAAAAGAAGCAGTCATAGAAATTAAGGAAAAAGAGACTGGTAATGGTAAACTTAAAATCCTGGATGTGGGCTGTGGAACCGGTTTCTTTACAATCCTTCTTGCAAAACAGGGACACCAGGTAACAGGCACCGACCTTACTCCGGATATGATCACAAACTCCCGGATCCTTGCCAAAGAAGAGCAGGTAACATGCGACTTCCAGGTGATGGATGCGGAGCATTTAACTTTCCAGGACGAGAGCTTCGACGTAGTCATTTCCCGAAACCTGACCTGGACCTTACCAGAAGCAGCCCAGGCTTACAAAGAGTGGTCCAGAGTATTAAAACCAGGCGGACTTCTCCTGAATTTTGATGCCAACTACGGCGCCACAAACTTCGCCGAAACCTCCGATCTCCCGGAAAACCATGCCCACAACCAGCTTGGAAATTCCCTGATGCAGGAGTGCGAAGATATTAAACGTCAGCTGCCCATCAGTTCTTACCTCCGCCCTGCCTGGGACGTGGAAGAGCTTGGAAAAACAGGAATGGAGCAGATTTCCATTGATCTGGGGTTGAGCAGACGGGTTTATAAAGAGAAGGATGAATTTTATAATCCAACTCCGATGTTTGCCATTGCAGCAAAGAAAGCATAAAAGCGGAGCGTATGCTTCACGATATGCGAATTGAGTAGGTTATGGGAGTGCAACGGACGAAACAATCCGCAGGTATCATAGTTATACAAGCCTGAAAAATATATGGTGACATAAAAATGTGCCCGGAATTTATTTCCCAGGCACATTTTTTGGAAAAAGGGATATCAAAATAAAAGAAAGTTATCAAATCACATAATCCGAACTTGTCATATGGAGGAATGCCATCGTTTTCTCACTCTTGGGCTGTGAGAAGAACTCTTTGGATGGTCCCTCTTCTACGATAACACCGTCCTCCATGTAGACTACCCAGTTGGCAACTTTTCTGGCAAAATCCATTTCGTGGGTGACTACGACCATGGTGCTTCCTTCTTCGGCAAGCTTTCTCATAACATCCAGAACCTCGCCGGTAAGTCTTGGGTCAAGGGCGGAGGTTGGTTCGTCGAAGAGAACTACTTCCGGATTGTAGGCGATGGCTCTTGCGATAGCTACACGCTGTTGCTGCCCACCGGAAAGCTGGTCCGGATAGAAGTTGGCGCGGTCTGCCATGCCTACTTTTTCCAGCATTTCCATAGCTTTTTTCTTCGCTTCTTCCGGAGAATTCTTACGGGCAATGGTAAGACCCTCCAGTACATTGTCAAGTGCTGTTTTGTTGCGGAAAAGATTGTATCCCTGGAAGACAAAGCCCATTTTCATTCGTAACTGCCGGATCTCTTTCCTGGTCACAGCAGTGATATCTTTATGGAAATCATCAAAGGTGATTTCTCCTTTATCTGCCTGCTCCAGAAAGCTGATACAGCGGAGAAGGGTTGTCTTTCCAGAACCGCTGTTTCCCAGAACTGCGATCACAGAACCTTTTTCAACTTTGAAATCAACACCTTTTAATACTTCGTTTGATCCGAATTTTTTATGGATATTTTTTACTTCCAGCATATTTTTTTCTCACATTCTTATATAGAAATTTGGTAATTGATAACAGGGTATTATGAAGAAGCTTAAAAGTCTTTCTTCTGTAGTAAATGATATAAAATACGAGTTGTTCACATATGGTGATGCTGCCGAAGGCGACATTGATTATACTTCGATCTTTAAAATATCATTAAAGTAGTTATTGGCAACCATCAGCACACCCATAGCTGTGATAACTACGATTTCTTCTTCTGTGAATTCTTCTTTTAATTCAGTATAGATTTCATCCGGAATGTTTTTCGGATCTTTTGCAAGAGCGCGGCCAAAAGAAATAAGTAATTCTTCCTTCTTTGTAAATTGAAAATTGTCGAAATCAATACCATTATCTTTCAGAAGCTTTCTGAAATAAGTACTGCATACCAGGCAGTCATTTTCTTCGGAAATTGCATATTCAAAGAAGTCACCAGCTCTTTTTCCAATCAGTCTCTGCAGTTCCCGGTCGAGGGAGTAGGAGCTGTCTTCAATGGCTTTAAAGGCTTCTGCATTATGGAGAAGAGTAAGCTTTTCATTAGTGAGCCTGTATCCTTGTGCAAGATGGTCCCTGATTACTTCTTTCTCTTTTTCGCCTGCTGTTTCCGGGTCAATTTTTGAAATATAAGACATGATTATTCTCCTTTC
>OIXA01002130.1_pt1 | contig 23352 bp, 19 predicted proteins | sample 1587721 | NCBI WGS metagenome assembly OIXA01 (sample SAMEA3888900, study PRJEB22519) | human gut metagenome | biome: human gut; feature: human-associated habitat; material: faeces | place: Denmark | collected 2013
CGCAGCGATTTGTATGTTTTCCGCATTCGATGAATCGACTGGAACGATGCAGCTTACAGAGGACTATCAGTTTTTGGACTATGGGCTGGATCTCTATGCCCCACAGAGTACGACTGATGAAGACGGAAATCGCATCGTGATTGCATGGGCAAGAATGCCGCAAGCAGTAGACGGCAAATGGAATGGTATGATGTGTATTCCAAGGGTGGTTTCTGTGAAGAATCAACAGATTTATTTTCAGCCCCATCCGCATATCCGAAATGCATTTATGAAAGAGATTTCCTCTCCGGAACAAGCTGGCAAGTCTGGCTATCTGGTAAAAACGACACTGGAAAATGGTGACTACATCAACATTGGCGGATATCATTGATGGAAAAGCATATACCTTGTATACAATAGTATAGAAAAATTTATAAGACAGATGGAATCACGTTACAGAAATGGCTGATTGGTGCGGGCACGATTACCGATGGACAAGCTGGAGATTTTGATGGAAATCAAAAATTGAATGGCATCGACCTCATTTTTATGCAGCGAAAATTACTGGAAACAATCAGAAAAAGCCGCAAAAGAGTTCCCCTGAATTTGATTTTGCAGGCTTTCTGCGGAGCAATAGGTTTCCAAGCAGCCTTTTCCGCCACAGTAACAGGGCTTTCCGTCTGGAACAATACACATATGCTCAATCGTTCCACTATGCATGGATTTTCCCTGATGCACCTCTCCATGAATGACCAATGCACTGCCCAGATTTTTATTGAGCAGTAAAACAACGGCATCGGAAAATTGCGGTTGATTCCAGATTTCTGCAACAGCAGCCGCTTTGGAGTCATGTTCGGTAACACAAGGATATGGAATATAGCGAGTCAAATCCGCAATATTCAATCCGGTATGCTGTAGTAGTTTTCCATATTGAATTTTGCTGCGGTCTGGGGAAAGAATCCCTTGAATCACAATTCCAACACCGGAAATTTTATCCGGATTCGATTCTACATGATTGGCAAGCCGCATCACCTGCCATGTGATGTAGATTTACAGTCTGGCAATTTTGTAGTAGATGCAAAGTCAATTCTTGGCGTTTTGGAATTGCCAAAAAAAGATACTGGTGTTTTACAGGTGTATTCGGATAACCCGCATGTCTGTACCCCATTTTTAGAAGAATTGGAACATTTGGGCATCTTGTGTCCGGAAGGACCAATGATTCAAAAGACCACATTTCTGGCATGTGCATTGGGAGAAATGCTGATTGACTTCACGATGCAGGGCAGAAATGAACAAGGGCAACGTATCTTTGCACAGAATGCCGGCGATGCTCCGGCAAATGTTATGGCTGCCATGGCAAAGTTGGGAGCAAGAACTGCTTTTATCGGCAAGGCTGGAAATGACATGCATGGTCGATTTCTCAAGGAAACATTGGAGCAATGCGGCATTAGCAGCACTGGTTTCACATTAAGTGATGATTACTTCACAACATTGGCATTTGTCGATGTTAAGCCGGACGGAGAACGGGAGTTCTCCTTTGCCCGAAATCACGGTGCAGATAAGATGCTGGAAATAGCGATGTTCCGTTGGAACTGATTCGCAGCAGTGGGATTCTGCACATTGGCTCGATTTCGCTAACCGATGAACCGGCTCGCAGCACCTATCATAGATACTCAAAAAGATGAAAGTTTGAGGCTACACTCTTTCTGCTTCTGTTTTCAAAACTTACTAATTTACGAAAAATATTTTATTCTCTGTATACTTAAAATTTCTACATTCCAGCAGGCATAAGCGACAGTATTCCCGATACTTGCCCCACATCCTTTCAAACACTGGATTCCCTGCATCCAGTTTACCGATTTTTCGTTGAATACTCTGCGGTTTTCGCTATCACGTTCGCAGGGCAGCAGACCCATACGACCACAGGAGCAGCTTGTGAACAAGCTGTTGCAAAGGCGATCCACACAGGGTATCGACTCATCGACACTGCTGAAGCATATGACAACGAGGAGCAGGTCGGCAGAGGAAATGAAACAGCTTGCAACACTGGACAAAAAATCCAACGATTGGAAATCCAGAAGCACCAGAACTGGTGGAATTTTCATTGACATGGTAACAAAATACCAAAATTATGTGAAAAATAAAGTCCTCTCAAAAGCAGCTTTGTACTGCCAATCAAATCCCTTTTATGTGTTACATTACACGATTTTTCATAAAAAAATCAGCCGTTTCCTGAGATGATCAGCTTCAGAAAACGGCTTTTTTTCCACAATTAGTAGGTTGGGAAAAATAAAAAAATTTTCATCCGGTACATCCGGATTGAATAAATTTATTATATCATGTTTTTTCACGGTTTGTCAATAAAGTTGCTTGTCGAATTTTGTCGATGTCACAAATGAAATTTTAAAAATCCGAGCATGTTCCAATTTCATTTGAATCAATTGCTTTTTCACCTGGCTTATGCTATAATAAAAGGCATCATAAAACCACAAAATTTGACGAAAAACAAGAGGTATTTGCCAATGAAAAAACATTTTTGGATTACAATTGTATTGTGTCTGAGTCTGGTCTTGAATCTATCCATTCCATCGTGCATACACGCTCAGGCAGAATCTTCTCACATCGAAAAAATTGATGGAACATTCATCCAGCCATGGTTGTATATGACTTATGACGAAGAACAATGGGACAATGAAATGCAAGCATTAAAAGAGGTTGGTATCGACTATCTGATTATGGGTGATGTTGCAAATCATAATTCTGATGGAACGTGGACAGTATACTACCCCTCCAAATTGGATTATTTGAGCGACTATGTTGCATATGATGCATTAGAACCTTTGCTATATTACTGCAAAAAATATGATATTAAACTCTATCTTGGCATAGGGCTTGACTGTGCTTGGAACAGTGACATTGTTTCCGAAGCAGGTAGAAAAGCCAATCAAGCTTATATGAAACAATGCAATGAAATCACTACAGAACTCTACAACCAGTATAAATCCCGCTATCCGGATACCTATTATGGATTTTACTTTGTGACAGAACTTTATAATACACTTTACATGGACACCGATACTGGTATGGATGCTTATGCAGACAGTTTAGATGAAATGTTTACAATGGTAATCGAAAATTGCAACGACTTGGACGAATCCATGCCGTTACTTTTCAGCCCTTATGTCAATATTTTTGGCTATGGTTACGCAAGCGTCAACATTGATCGATTTACAGAATACTGGTCGGATGTCTTAAGCCGCATTCCGTTCCGAGATGGTGATATGATTTGTCCGCAGGATAGCTGTGGCGGCGGCGGTATGGATGTTGCACATCTCGCCGAATGGACAAAAGCCTATCAAAATGCAGTTGACTGTTCCAACAAAAATCGTGGAACAACGCTTCTTCTTGGAACAAATGCAGAAATGTTCGTGCAGCCAGATGCAGAAAGAATGACTGCTCCGCATGGTGTATCCTATTCCGGTATCAAAAATGTACAAGATTTTACAACCAGACTTGAAACGGCAAAGCCGTTTGTAGATGCTCTATTTTGCTTTGCATATCCCCATCATTACTCCCCTTACAACACCGACCCACAGTTTCATGAATGCCTAAAAACCTACCTGAAAACTGGTAAAATCGAATTCGAACCGCCGACATCACCAACCAATATTGAAGTTCAACTCATAGAAAGTGATGGAAAACAACGCCCGAAATTTACATTTACGGGCATGAAAGACAATATTTCTGTTGTTCATACCAACATTTATAAGAACGGAAAACTTTATGATTACATTGTTCCTGCTGCAAAAGTTGGCGGCAATGCAACACAAAACGTCTGGACGGATTACAACTTTACAGATGACAATGCCATCTATGAAATAGAATGTGTGGATGTCTGCGGAAATGTTTCTGATCAATGTTCCTTTTCACTAGATTGGAATGCACTCAAAGAAACGGGCAGTCTTTCCATTATGCCATCTGATGCAATCGACTGGAATTGGACATCGTTGGATTTTCTCAGCTATTCCGTTACAGATTCCGGCGTAAGAATCAATGGCTGTGATAAAAACGCAGTTCATATCGTCATTCCAGATGAAATAGAAGGAAAACCGGTCACCGTCATTGACTGGTATGCCTTTGAACGATGTGAAAAATTGGAATCTGTTGTGATTCCAGAAACTGTCACACACATCAGCAGATTTGCATTTGCACATTGTATTTCATTGGAATCGGTCAATCTGCCGAAATCACTCTATTCCATTGAACAGTATGCCTTTTACGACTGCCCCAATTTAAAAGGGATGAACTTGCCGGAAAACCTCAATATCATCGAAGACAGAGCGTTTAGCGGATGCCGGTCTATTTCAGAAATCGTTATCCCAAAAAGCTGTCAAAGTATCGGCGATTATGCATTTTTGGACTGTAATTCCTTAAATGCGCTCACCTTAAACGGAGAACATACAACACTCGGAACAAAATCCATTGGATATGAATACGATAATGGATATGCTGTAAAAGATGGTTTTCTTTTGATTTCACAAAACAAAAATGCCATTCGTTATGCAGAAGAAAATCATATATCAATCTTATCTGAAATCATTCCTGGCGATGGCAATGCAGATGGCGTTTGCAATCTGGCGGATGTAGTGCTGCTGCAAAAATGGCTATTAAATACGCCAGAAACAAAACTGACAAACTGGAAAGCAGTGGATCGCAATTCGGATAACCAGCTGAATGTAGTAGACGTATGCCTGTTAAAAAAGAACCTGCTTACAGTCAAATAAAAAATACGGACTTCGTTATCCCAGCGAAGTCCGTTTCTTTATCCGATCAATTTTTACAATAATGCCTCTGTCATCTTGATGTGCGTCTGCTCAAGACCCTCTCGCTGATAAAACCGATGTGCCTGCTTTCGTTTCTGATTGCTGGTCACTTCAAATTGTATACAGTGATGCTGTATCGCCTGCTCTCTGGCAGCTTTTAATAAGGCTGCTCCAATGCCCTTGGAACGCACTTCACGGCTCACAATCAACTCCATGATTTCTGCAACTGTTCCACAGTGATGCAATTGAAATTCCATCCGCAGATGCAGCAAACCAACAATCTGCCCTTCTTCTTCTGCAACCAGCAGCAAATGTGATGCACTCGAAAGCATGGTATAAAATCCCCACGCAAACATTTCCTGCGGAAACGATGTTTCTTCTAGTGCACAAATCAACGAATAAATTTCCGGCTGGTCTGCCGAAACAGCCAAACGAATCATTCGCAAATCCCTCCTAAAAGAGCAAAAACACCGCTCGGTTCTGCAATATAATCACCAACATCCACAGAAACGCCCTCATATCTGCCGTGAAAATCGCTACCGCCAGTCAGAAACAGGTGATATTGCTCCGCATACTGGCGAATGATTGCACGGTCTTTTTCTTTGTTTGCATGATGCTGCAACTCCAGCCCGTCTAATCCTGCTTCAACCAGTTCCGGAATGATGCAGAAATTTTGCTGCTGTCCGCTATGTGCCAGCACTGCCAGCCCTCCAGCGTCTTTTATCGCACGCAATGCCTCCAGCGGAGAAGGGTAATGAATATCAAAGTCACAGATTCCGCCATGTTTGAATGTCGTCTGATAAAATGTGCCAAACATATCCGGTGCTTTCCCACGCTGTACCAAATCATCCATGATGTGTTGCTTATAGATGTACTTGCCATCGGCACGGTGCAGCTTGTCAACATCAATCTCATAGCCATGCTGATTCAAAATTGCAATCTGTTTCATCGAATTGGCATGCCGTGCCTCTAATGTCGGATGTACGATCTGTTCTGTTCCCTCTGGCCGTTGAATTCGGTAACCCAGCATATGCACCCGAAAATCATTCTTGTAATCATAGGCAGAAATCTCAATGCCTGCGAAAACTTGTAACCCTTCCGTTTCTGGAATCTGATTCCGCTGCGATAAGGTATCGTGGTCAGTTAGAACAATGGCATCCAATCCGTTCTGTTTTGCCCGTTCAATCAGCTGCGGAATGGTGAAACTGCCATCCGAAACCGTAGAATGCATATGACAATCCATCCGCATCATTGAAATGTCCCCTCCGAAATATTAAAGACTCGGTCACACAAACCATCCATAAACTCTAAGTCGTGGAAAATTCCAATCATACTTGTTCCCTCTTGCTTAAGCTTTTGCAACATATCTTTTACCAAGACCTTTGACTTGTTATCCAGCGAGGCGGTCGGTTCGTCTAACAACATCAGCCGTGGACGCTTTACCATAGTATGTGCCAAATTTAACCGCAGCCGTTCCCCACCAGAAAACGTATTCGGGTAAATATCCCACAAATTTTCCGGCAACTGGAAATAGGTCAGCATTTCTTCTGCTTTTTCCATTGCCTGTTCGCCATCCCAGCCCGTTTCCAGCAGGGCTTGCATGACATGTTCCTTTGCGGTTGTCCGTGGCATGACACTGAGAAACTGCGAAACATAACCGATTTCATGACTGCGTAAATACAGGACTTCCCGTTCTGCTGCTTGTGCCAGACTGATTTTCCCATAAGCAAGGCTATTATAGAGAATATCGCCCTCTGTTGGCAGATAAGTACGGTGAATACATTTCAAAATCGTAGATTTTCCAGCACCAGAACGCCCTACAATTCCGATAAACTGCCCTTCTTCCAGACTGAAATTGATATTTTCACAGGAGTGAATCTCCCGATTCGCATGATGCAGGTAAAAATTTTTACCCAGTCCTTTGATTTCCAAGATGCTCATATGGAATGCCCCCTGTATTCTACTCTGGATGTTGTCTGACCATCCACCAGAACATGTGTCACTACCGGATAGCCGTCCAGAATGTCTGCAATCACCAAATCTGCCTTCTTGCCCGGTTCAATCGAACCATAATCATGATCAATCCCCATTGCCTTTGCTGGATTCAGGGAAACCTTATTGACCATTTCCGGTAAAGTCTGTCCGTATTTGTCCCGCATCACAAACAAGCTGTGCAGCAACGCCTGCGGGAAATAGTCGGAACAGAGAATATCCACGCTGCCATTCTGAATGGCTTGTGCAGCAGACATATTGCCGGAGTGCGAACCGCCCAGCAGAATATTTGGTGCACCGGCAATCGTATAAAATCCCATATTGTGAGCAACCTGTGCCACTTCTTGCGTGATGGGAAATTCACTGATATCGACACCCAACTTCTGATTCAATTGCAGCTTTTCCACGGTATCATCATCGTGAGAAGCAACCGTAATATGATTCTGATGTGCCAAGTCTGCCAGTTCCTGTAGCTGTTCCAGTGACAGCATGACTTTGTGCTGGTGGTGTTCGAGCACCTCTTCAAAGGTCTTTCCTTCGTTTTCCATACCGTGATACTTGTCTATGGTTTCCCGATAAACCTCTAAATCCCGATACTGTCCCTGTCCCGGCGTATGATCCATGAAAGAAATCTCCTGAATCAACTTTCGGTCAATCATATCTTTTGCAATGTCAAAAGCATCTACATTATCAATCTCCAAACGCAGATGAAAGCGATGGTGAATCAAATGGCTGCGATTCTGAATATCTGCAATCAGTTCTGCCATTTTCAGAACGCTTTCCTTTGTTCGCAGCGGACTTTTTCCCAACAGCTCATCACTATAAAGCGAAAAAGAATGATAAATCGTGGTAATGCCCAATTGCAGCAGTTCCTTTTCACATTCTTTCAATGCCAGTTCAAAGGGAAATTTTGCAGTCGGACGAGGAAATACAAACTGCTCAATTTTATCCGAATGCACATCAATCATTCCCGGCAAAATATATCTGCCGTGTGCATCAATGACCTTTTCCGGAGCGCCGTCAAACGCTCCAATTGCAGCGATTCGGTCTTGATCCAACCAAAGTGTTTTTCCCTCTATGATTCCATTCGGTGTCACAATTTTTCCGTTTTCTATTGCAATCATGGCATACAGTTCCTCCTCATTATAACAAAGAATGTACCAGCTGCTGTGTATAGGCGTGCTGGGGGTCTTCTAAAATCTGATCCGTCAATCCACTTTCAATAATCTTTCCATCCAACATCACGACCGTTCGGTCTGCCAGCATCCGAATGACTGCCAAGTCATGCGAAACCAATAGAATGGAAATGCCATATTTCGCCTTAATTCGCCGAATCAAATCCAATACTTTCGCTTGTACCGACAAGTCCAGACCTGTGGTGACTTCATCCAGCAGGAGAATCGACGGATTATTTGCCAATGCCTTTGAAATCTGTACACGCTGCTGCATACCGCCAGAGAAATTCTTCGGTGCTTCGCCCATTCGGGAGGTCAGAATTTCTACTGCCTGCAAAAGTTCTTTTGCCCGTTCCGTCATCTGTCCCGCTTGTCGATTTCCGGCAGCAATCAGCTTTTCCGCAATGTTCGACGCTGCGGAATACTGCATCCGCAAACCACGGACAGGATTTTGATAGACCATCCCCATCAGGCAGTTTTTAATATGCCGCTGTTCTGCTGCACTGGCAAGCCAAATGCTTTCTTCTCCATTTTTATAGTCCTGCAAATAAGCATTGCCGGAAGTCGGGACAACATCAAAATACAGGCTCTGCATCAAAGTGGACTTTCCAGAACCACTTTCGCCGACAATCCCCAATACTTCACCGGGGTAAACTTCTACAGAAACATCATTTGCAGCCCAAACCGTTCCACAAACGGTGCAACGGTTTTTCTCTAGATGGGTCTGACAATACGGGCAGCCATCACCATATCGTACCGTTAAATGCTGTACTTGCAGCACAGGTTTTTCTTCAAGATTCACGGAAACGTACCTCCTTGCAATATGCCGTATCAGAACACTGATAGAATTTTTCTCCGGTTTCTGCATCAAACATTTCATCCAAATACGTGTTGGTGCTGCCGCAAAGTCGGCATTTCTTTCCACGGAAGTTTTCCCGTTCAAACGGTACATCATCAAACGCCAGAGAAACCACATTGGTATGCGGCGGAATCGCATAGATTTTCTTTTCCCGTCCTGCTCCGAATAAATACAGACATTCTGACTGGTGCAGCTTCGGATTATCAAACTTTGGAATTGGGCTTGGATTCATAATATAGCGGTCTTCTATCGTACAAGGATATTCCGTTGCAATCGTTACTTTTCCATACTTGACAATGCTTTCATACAGTTGCAGCCAAATCGGTGCATAGTCCTTTTCTGCATGCATTTTTTTCGTAACTTCTTCTTTCGGCTCTACAATTCGCAATGGCTCTGGAATCGGAACTTGCAACACCAGAATCTGATCGTTTCGCAGTGGAACTTCCGGAACACGGTGACGGGATTGAATCAGCGTTGCTGCATGGGTGTCCGTTGTCGTTGGAACATTTGTACAAAGTCCTACAAACTTCTTGATATTGACTGCATTCACGCTATCATCGCTGCCCTGGTCAATGACTTTCAACGTATCGGATGGCCCAATCAGAGAAAGTGTCAGCTGAATACCGCCTGTTCCCCAGCCTCGTCCGATTGGCAATTCTCTTGAACCAAACGGCACTTGATAGCCCGGAATTGCAACGGCTTTCAAGATGCAACGCCGAATTTCTCGCTTAGAACCTTCGTCCAGAAATGCATAATTATAATGTTCAGTCCGCTCCATGTTCCTGTTTCCTCCGTGTTTTTCTCACTGCATCCAATTTTGACTGAAAGGTGACATAATGCGGCAGCTTCAAATGAGAAATAAAGCCGTTCATCTCCAGACAATCCCCATGCATCAGTACAAATTCCTGGTCCTGTGCGGCATAGTCACCACCCTGTTCCATTTCCCGGTCAATCACTGCCATTGCAATCGCTTTATTTTCATTCCTGCCGAAAACTGCACCATATCCGCTGGCAAGCTTTAACTGGTCTTTTTCACTGGCAGCATGGAAGGTTTCGACTTCTGTCAGCAGGATTTCTCCCAAATAGATGGATTCCGATTCCATCCCCGGATAGGCAACTTCCAAGGCAACATATCCACTACGGAGTTCGCCGACAGTTGGGTGCACCTGCCCAAATCCACGCAAAACAGAATATGCCAAACCGGAAAGAAATCCGGTATCCGCACGTGTCATCGTCTGAAGCCGTGCACTGCGAGGAGCTGGAAATTCCAAGAGGTTTTCTGTCACATCATAGGGTTCGGTGTTGTCCTCTGGGAAGCGGTCAATCAATCCTTCGTCTTTCAGCATATCGGAAACCCGACTGTATGGCTTTTGCGGAACGGGAATCTGTTCGCCCAGAATTTTCTGGAACAACTGATGCAGTTCTGCTGCACTTTCGTTTTCTCGTTCAAAGTGAATCAAACGATGGGTATAGTCATACGTTGCACCCAACAGCTGTCCGCCCGGAATATCCTTGAATGCAGCGGAAATGCGGCGAATCACTCGCATCTCATCCGTATGCACAACATTGGTATAGTGGCTGCGTTTTAAGGTAGAACGATACGCACGGAGCAAAAACACTGCCTCTTCTGTAGAACCTTCACACTGCTTGAGTGCCAGTGCTGCATAACTCTTTGCATAAAAGCCAGCTTCACTCATGACTTTATCCACCAGAAGTCCAAACTTTTCTACAATCGCTTCCAGTTCCAAATCTTTTTCTGTTCCGCTGCGGTAGTAGTCCAACAGTTGAATGCTGGCGGCAATCGCTTCTTCTCCGCCGGAAACTGCTACATATGCCATTATGCATCCCTCCTTCTTACCAATCTTGGAATACAGGTAACTGCCCCGTCATCTGTCACAAAAATCAGGTCAACACCCATCGGGTATTCATATTCCTGCTGGTCACGCAATTCCAGTGCCCGACGGACAAGACTGGAACAAGAAAATGTTGTTTCTCCGTCAATTCCCGGACCATAAAGAGCCATCGTTTCTGTTGTTTCTCCGTTGTCCCGAATGAGCAGGGTTGCACTTTTGTGCGGGTCAACCAGTGTTCCACACTTTGCCTGTGCCAGCGCTTCTGGTAGGTTTTTCGCATCGGTCACGAACAAATAATCTGCCTCTGAAACTGCTTTTTCCTGTGAAAGCGTAACCAGCTGGAAATCATTCCGGAAATTTGCATCCCCGCAGGCGGAAAACGTCACTTCATTGTCCAACAAGGTCATTCCCAGTGCCAAAAATGCACGATAATTTCCGAACAATTTTTCCATCTGTTCCGCAACGGAAACCGTTCTGGTTGGGTTAGACATCGCTTCGAGCACCTTTCGGAACACTGCCTGTGTGTCAAATACTTCGTCAAACTGATGGAGTGTTTTCATTGTGCTGCCTCCGCATCCATAGAGTGGAAATCCACCTTTGTTTTCTGGAACATGGCATTTTCCTGTTCCAACTTTCGCCGTTGTGCCTGTTCCCATTGCAATAACAAATCCTGATGGGCAAAGACCCCTTTGTTCATGGCTGCGTCAATGATTGCCATATACAGCGTCTTTTCAAAATCATCGCCCATCGTGACGGCTGTTCCAACGGTATCTGCCAAAGTTACTACAGCCTCTGTCACCATGGTTTCTCCGATGTAAAACAGGCTATTTTTGACAGGTTCTCGCATCTGAATCATGGTCAGGGATTTTTCCGGCTTCTTTACAATTGTGACAGGGTATTGTTGTTGCAGTTCTTCACCCAGACGCACTACATCACTGCGTTCTGCTCTGGAAAGAATCTGAAACAATCGCTTCTTTTCCATGTTATATCCTCCATTATTTTACACTTGCCTTGATTTTCGTGGAACAAAATTCGAGAATCACCACGGCAATGACCACGACATAAGTCAAAAATCCCATTTCATGCAGGTTGAAATAGAAACTTCCTGCCATAAACAGTTGGAATCCAATTCCGCCTGCTCCGGCTGCTGCACCCATTGCGACTGCATTGGTAAAGTTGATTTCAAACCGCATAAACGTCCACGCCACCATTCGGCTGATGGATGATGGTAAAATTGCCTGAAATACAATCTGCCAGAATCCAGCACCGCTGGCACGCAGGGCTTCCAATGTTCCTGCATCTACTTCTTCTATCGACTCTGCATAGACTTTTGTCAGGTAGGCAAAGCTATGAAACGTCAAGCCAATGACAGCAGCCACACTGCCCAATCCAGCAGATACGGCAAAAATCAACACCCATAATACCGTTGGAACTGCACGAACCAGTGCCACTAAGCTTTTAATGGTGTTTGCAAGAGCAGATGGTGCTAAATTCTTTGCACAGAGCAATGCACAGAAAAATGCTAAAATTGCACCAAAAATCGTAGATAATACGCCGAGGCAGAACGTCACTAGCAACTGATACAACACATTCTGCATGGTATCCGTGGAAAGCTGCGGTTCTAGAAATACGGTTTTCATGTTGTGCAGGGTTGCTGTGATCGCTTCGCCCAGCTGGATTTCCTTATAGTCAAACGACCAGAATGCATACACCGTCAACAGCAGCAACGCACCTACCAAAATCTTTAATACGACACTGCTTTTGTTGATTGCACCAACTTTAATCGTTCCGTTTTTGTTTCGCCTGACATGTGTCTGCACGGCACGCTGTGGCAGCACTGCGGAATTTTCCATTATAAAATCACCTTTCTTATCTGATTGGAAATCAATTCAATGATGATGACGGTGGCAATAATCAGGAGTACCACCAAGCTGGCAGAACTGAAATCCAATCGCTTATAATACATATCAAATAAATATCCAATTCCGGTTGCCGTCAAAATTCCAATCAGCGTGGAGCTTCGGATGTTGGTTTCAATCATATACAGCACCCAAGTAACAATTCCCGGAATGACAGATGGAATAATGCCCTGAAAGACGGTTTGTGCAAAGTTTGCACCAGATGCCCGCAATGCTTCAATACAATCCGAACTGGCTTCTTCAATCGTTTCAATAAATGCACGGGTCAACATGCCAAATGTCGTGAAGAACAGGGCAAAGAATCCAGTCAGGATGTTCTGTCCAAAGGAGAACATCAGCAGCATTGCCCACACAACATCCGGAACATTTCGGAAAAATGCAGCAATCATTCGCACCAGTTGATTGACAGGACGTGGAAAATCCGTTGCTTTTGAGCCAAACAGGCTGACAAAAAAAGCAAAAATGGCTGCAAGAACGGTAACTGCGACAGAAAGTAGAACCGTTTCGATTAACTTATCTAAAATCTTCGGAAATCGGCGAATTGCCAGTTCATCGGGAATCAGATTTTCTCCAATCCAGACAAATGCTTTCGGAAATGACAGAAGTCCTTCCGTAAAATGAAATTTCGTAATGGTAGACGAAAAAAAGTAGATACCCAATACCACCAAAATCAGCAGCGTGTAAGTCATTTTCCGTCTGCGAAATACAGCTTGAATCTGTGCGTTCATATGACTTCTCCTTGCACATCCAGCATTAAATCTTTGTCGTTGGATTGGTAAATAGCATGGATTTTTTCCTGTGTCAACTCTGCTGGTGTTCCGTTAAAGACTACTTTTCCAGCAGCAATGCCCAAAATCCGGTTGGAATATTTCATGGCTACATCGACTTGATGGAGATTGACAATGCAAGTGATTTTTCTGGTCTGGTTAATCTGTGCCAAATGATCCATAATGGTTTTCGAGGCCTTCGGGTCAAGAGAGGCAATCGGTTCATCACAGAGAATCAGCTTTGGTTCTTGCATAATCGCACGGGCAATACCCACTCGCTGCTTTTGTCCGCCGGAAAGAGCATCGCAGCGTTTATATGCCTGCTCTGCCAATCCCAATTCACTTAAAATAGAAAATGCCTTTTCTTTTTCTGCTTCGGTATAATGCCCAATCATTCCGGTGAAAGTGGACTTCTGCCCCAGTCTGCCATGCAGAACATTTTCCATGACACTCAGGCGATCTACAAGATTGTAATGCTGAAAAATCATTCCGGTTTTGGTGCGAATCTTCCGCAGCTGCCCTTTCCCAACCTGCATGACATCTGCACCGTCATAGATAATTTTTCCCTCTGTCGCATCAATCAGCCGATTAATACAGCGAAGAATCGTTGATTTTCCGGCACCGGATGGGCCAATAATGGAAAGGAACTCCCCTTCTTCTACCGAAAAGCTCAGGTCATCCAATGCCTTTGTGGAATTGTGATAAACCTTGCTGACGTGCTGAAATTCTAAAATTGGCATGAAATGTTACTCCTTTTTCCCAAAGGCTCAGGATTCCATGTTGCGAATCGGGTCATACCATGCATCATCTACCGTTACAAAGCACATTTTATCCGACTTTTTCTCATAAAGACCCTGTTCACCACTGCCATCCGTATAGAAAATCAGTGGATTGCTGCTAACAACATCTGATGTAAACAAATCCTGAATTGCCTTCACATCGTCCGCACTCAAGGTGTCCCCGTTATAAGCAAATGGTCCATTCAAAACCGGTGTGGACTGAATGACTGTGTACTTCTCACCCTGAACGGTATCAAACGGTGCACTTGCATCTGCATTGATGGTGTAAACGCTGCCGGTTTCGGCTGGTGTTCCATCTGTGCAGGTTGCATAGGGTGCTAATTCCAAATCACAGAATGCAGATACATCCGACTTTCCAGAGAGCAGGTTGAAAGCAGAACCCTGATGCGAACCGCCAAACAATACTTCTGAGAAGAATGCATCGCTGCCGCCTTCCAGCAGGTCATCCACAATCAGATTATCCGAAGTAAAATGCTGGATGATGGTGTTGGTCGGCACTTTAAAGCCAGAAGTCGAACTGTTGGATACAAACGACATCTTTTTGCCCTTGATGTTGTCAATGGAATAAGAATCCCCACTCTTATAGTTTTCAGCATCTGCTTCTCTGACTGCGAAAAAGCTATAATACAACGCATCATCCAATGTTCCGGATTCTCCGGAGAGTACAAACAGCGGATTTACTGCATCGTTGGCTTTCTTTGCCTGACAGTATCCCTCACCACCCATACTACATCCAATCTGTGCCGTTCCGTTGGAAAGAGATTCAATGGCAATCGCATAGTCCGTGGTTAACTTCTGTTCCACTTTCTTTCCGGTTGCCTGTTCAATCAGCTTGCCGACCTCATCTCTGGCAGCCTGATAATCCTCTGCGGATTCATTCGGATACCAAACCAATGTAATTGTATCGGAACTGCTATCTGCACTTTTTGCAACTGATTCACTGGAAGAAGCACTGCTTTCTGCGGTAGAAGAAGAATCTGTTCCAGTGGAAGAACCACATCCTGTAACGGCACTGCACAACATTGCAAGTGCCAGCATTGCTGCTCCTAATTTTCTTGTTCTCATTTGAAAAACTCCTTTTTCACATTGTTTTAGAAATTCTCTTCGCAATTTCTGTTATTTATTATATCGTCCCTCCGTAAAGAACACTATCGCCACTCTGTGAAACTCTACAAAATAAATTTGGCGAATTGTTCGGTTCTCGTAAACAAAACTGGATATCTGAGAACAAGGTTGTTGCTTTGTTAATAACAGGTAAGCAGAAAACAGGCACGCTTTTATCCCGTTCTTTTTAGAACGGGATTCATTGGACAAAAGCGTACCTGTTCTTTTTCTTTGCTTTATTATTCAGTTTCTCAATTGCAATATTTTCCAGATTCAAATTATCATAAGTAATCTTGTGCCTTTTTCAGCAAGAATATTTATGCCATAGAATAGAAAAGTGCTCTCTGCATAACAGAGAGCACTTTATAGAAATAGAAGTGGTATTTCTTGCTATTTAATGGAACTGTTTTTTTCTGCGAACAATTGCAGTAATGATAAGGGTTGGAATCAAAAGTACAATGATTCCACCACCAATGAATAAGTACCACCATCTTGCAAACAATCCACCAACATAGATTTTTTTCAAGATTGGAAGATTGTTAATATTTCCAGCATTGTCTACCAACGTAGAACGAACATCCGTATACCCTTTTTCAATCATAAAACTGATGGTATGTGCATCTGCATCATAATCAAATCCGCCATCTTCATATTTCAATACATAGTCATTCGTCTGGATTTCACACTGATTTAAATCAATATCCGGAGAAACCCCTTCAATCGTAACCATTCGATGTTCTATTCCATAAAATCCACCGAAAAATTCTTCATTGACTTTTTGAACCGCAGATTCATATTCACCAACAGGCTTTACATTGTCAATATAGATATGTCCCAACGTAATTACCTGCTCACTGTTCTTAGAAGTTGCAACTGCATTCAAGGTCAAATCCGTATCAATTGTATCTGCATTGTAATTCTGGGAAATATAGCTGCTCTTTAATGTGACATCATACATATCAATCTGATTGATTTTCTTGCTGTCTTTTTTCACATCCAGATCCTCGCCGGTTACTTCTGTTCCGTCTATCTGAACTTCAAAATTCTTATCCTTTGTGATATAGGTAACGATTTCAATATCATCAAAGTCTGCAGAACGAATTCCGGTTTTATCAAACTTATATAACCCTGTGTGGTTTTTCTTATTACTGTGCGGAATATAGACCAAGAAATCGGTATCCCGCTGAATCACAAAGGTATGTGTAGATTCTTCACTGGCATTTCCTGCAACATCATAGGCAATACACTTTACTTCATAAATGCCATCTTGACTGAAAAATTTGTCATTCATCACAACAGAATCCGACTTTACATCAAATTCTTCTGATGCCACATTCATATCATATCCAACATGGTCTTCATTCTGCTTCATCCGATAAGAAACAACAGAATAATGAATCTTTGCAAGATTGCTATCAACAAATTGAATCGGCGTTGCAGACTTTTCTTTATTTTTGCTGGTAAATACAAGCACATCTAAATTTTCTGGTGATTTTAAAGCGGGTGCTGTTTTGTCGATTTCAAATACTGGAGAAGTCTTTTCTTCCATTGTTCTGCCAGAGGCATCTGTTGCACGGATTGCCACTTGATAAACATAATCTTTGGTAAACCGGAAACGAATGGTATGCTCATCCCCATTATTCACCCAACTGTTTTCAGAAATCAATTCTGATGTACAATCTTCTCTGTTGTCAGCTGCTAATTCCTGTCCCGCCTTGGTGCGATAAATCCGAAGATTTACAAGACTTGGAACAAAGTTATGTTCTGTAATGGTAATGACCATTTCTTTATCCACTTTGAAGCTATTCTCTAAATCATTGAGAAACTGGTCGAAATTATCCGTTTCTGTTGGGTCGGTCATATCTACATGGAAACTTCTTTCATTTCCACCAGAATAATTCACGGTTGCAACATGATCGCAACGGTCTGTTCCATCAATGCCAAATGTATAGTCCCCTTCACCAAATACAATCGTTGCAACATGTTCGGTGTTGGAAACACTGGTAAAGCTCAAGCCCGGAACTGTTCCAATCTCATTGGTAATGGATGCAAGGATTCTGGCTGCATCGAAATTTCGTTCAATTACTGTAATGGTTGCTGTTCTGTTTTCCCGATAATAGGCATCATTTCCGGCTGGAGAATCAAATTCCACATTGATGATCGGGGCAGTCTGGTCAATCGAGAAAATATCGGTCATCTTATCCGAAGTATTATTGGATCTGTCTGTCATATCAAATGCATACTGAATATTATTGTCATCTGCTGACAGCTGATAATTGCAAACAACTTCTGTAACAAGGTTTTCATCCATTGCAGTGATTGTCCAGCCATCTCCAAGATCTTGTCCAACAGTATTTCCGGTGTTGTCAATTGTAATTGTCCGAATGTCCTGTGTATCCTTTTCCGAAGAAACAGCATAACTAATGTCACGAATGCCGGACATCGTATCACTGATTCGGACAGTAAAGTTTACATTGCTGTCATACAGGGAATGTCCTTCTTCATCTGTATAACCGCTTCCATCCAAACCAATAATTTCAATGTGTTCTTCCGATTCATGTCGTTCCGGCGTATCTATGACAAAAGACTGTGGCGTTTCCTCTTCTGACTCGTTTCCAACATAGTCAAATCCTTTTACATAAATCTGACCTTTAAAGTCTTTCGGAATGTTAAAAGAGGCTTGACCGGATGCATTGATTCGGGCAGTTCCTGTTGTTTCATTGCCCTTTACGCCATTGTTGTAGGAAACCATTTTGTATTCAATTCGGTGCAATCCAGAAGACGGTTCTTCATCTGTTACATTTGCCGTTGCAACCAAATCCGTTTTAAAGTAAAACCCATACTCTAAAACATCAATAAACTCAAATGCTGATGTATAATTATCCGCTGATGGAATCGAAAAATCAATGGAATCGACATGCGGCGGCTTTTTGTCAATATAATAATCCGTTTCTGCAGCGTTCTGATTGCCGGCATTGTCTTCTACTTCTACTCGAATAACATAATGTCCATCTTGCGGTGCATGACCAGTATTACTTAAAAAAGTAATCAGTTCATCGGTACGAAGTTGATAAACATGTAATGTTGTGTCTGGTTTGGATTGTGACATCGTAACCGACTCTGTTAAGAAACTCAAGTTATTGCAATCTCTGTCAAGAGGATTTCCATTGACTGTAACAGAAACTTGATGGATACCAGAATCTTTATCCTGAACCTGAATGGTGATTTCTTTATCGAAACGATACCATGTTGTATCATCTGTTCGTGTTTCGCCATCACTGATCGGTTTTTGCACTTCAACAGTCGGCTTGATTTGCTCAATCATGAAATTTTTGCTGGGTGTTTCCGCTTCGCCACTTGTTCCATCTCCACCATTTATTTTTGTAAAGGTGTTAGAACTGTGTCCGAATCGGTCTGTAACACGAAGAGCAATCCTCCCTTCCATCGCAGTTTCTGTGAAATCGGAATAGACACTACCAGCAGCAGGAATCTCGAAATCATATTCGTTTTTCTCGCTATTAAAGTTCATCTTTACATAATCGTCTGGATATTCCGCATCTTCCTTGATTGCCATCCAAACGGCATCCTCTGCAAGACCGCTATCATTTGGAGCGTCACTCGCTTGTACCGTAACCCGGATTTTGTCATTGGAGTAAATCCCAAAAGACAAGATTCTTAAAACACGATCGAATCCTGTTTCTGTTTTGGTCACTGACACTTGATTGATGGTTGGTTTTTCAAAATCTTTGAATACTTCCACGGGCTTTGCTGTATTTTCAATCTGATTTCCATCCGAATCCATGGCCGATGTGTTTCCGGCTTTATCATAGAAAATTGCATTGACGGTATATTTATGCTCTTGATTTTCATCTAATGCCGCACCAGACTCCGTGGAAGTGAGAGATACTGTATTTTTTTCACCAAACAGTTTCTCCCCATTCGTAGATGTTTTACCAGTTACGTTCCACGCTACCTTATACGAATTCTTGTCTTGAATGGTAAACGAAAATCCAATTTCATCATCTCGGTCAAACCAATTTTTTCCGTCAATCTTTTTTGGAATAGAGGTTAATGCAATTGTTCCAGACGGCGGTGTAAAGTCTGTACTGAAAGACAATGGGTTCATTTCATTGATATTTCCACTGTTATCCGTGATGATGACAGACAACACATGTACTCCCTCTGCAAAATCCCCAATGGGAATCTGATAGGTCTTTTCTGCAACAAAATCTGTACCTGTTGTGAAATCTTCCTGTTGCAAGATTTTTTCGCCATCTTTTATGACAACTTTTGCAATACCGGAATCACTATCAGAAACAGGAATGGAAATATTCTGGTTCTTCACTGATAAGCCATACCAGTTTATCTTGTCTATCGTACTATTAAATGCAGGATTGTCAATTTTCCCATTTGGAGATTCTTTTTCCACTGCAAAACGTCCAATTGACTCAAATTTACTGTGTGCTCCGTCACTGGCGTAAATCTTTAGATTCTCATAATGGCAATGATTCAAATCAAAATAATAATCGTTCTCCTGCTCTTCTACGTTTTGACACGAAACCGATAATGCATTGTCGCCATCATAGAGTTGAACAGATTTGACCGAATGATTATCGGTTGCACAAACTACAATTCTAATTGGAACTTGAGAAAAATATCCGTAACGATAAGCATGAAGGACATCTGTGCCAGCTTCTACCCATTCGCCATCTTCATTTTGATATTGGAACTCGTAGCTTTCAATTTCCGGAGCTTCCCCATCCACTTTTTTCTTTCCATGGAAGGTATTTTGATTTCCCGCTTTGTCGATTGCTTCGATTTCAATATCGACAGTTCCATTCTCTTCACTGAAATCGAATCTATAATGATTCGGGTCAGCAGATTTTGTAGGTGTAAATTCCTGTCCATTGATTCTGACCAATACAGTTTCAATCCCAGAATCCGCATCATTCACATCAAATTGTAAGGAATCTGTCCATTCCCCATCATCACCAGAAACATGAATCTCTGGTTCGATGTTTTCCAATAAGAATTCCCCATTCCGAAATCCCTCTAGTTTCAAAGACTGCCTTGCACTGGTTTTTCCATCTACTTCTATTTCAGCAGACAATTTCAATGGAATCGCAGAATGTTCTGGCAAATCAATGCTGAATTTATGGAAAAATATATTCACTGCTTCTCCAAATTCCCCTGTTGTTCCAGATGAAGTTTTTGTTACTTCTTCTACCAGTTCTTCCCCATTGAAAAGACGGAGGGTTGCATTGTCTGCATTTGCATATCCTGTAACCGCCACAGAAACCGACTGGTTGAAAAATCCTTTCCGAATATCCAAACCATTTCCTTCGAGTGTGGCTGTTTCATCTATCCAAAAATCATTTTCTGCCACTTCTACAGAATTGCTCGCCGTGATTGCACCATAATATGGATTTTCTTCTGTACCCTTTACATTTTTCAGATAATACAAATAATTCCCATTTTCATCGACAATTTCTGCTTTTACCTCATCCTGAAAAGATTGCGGATCTGTAGATTGACTAATTTGGAATTGGTCGTCCGTCGGCTTTAAGAAAACAGAACCATCATCTTTTGTTGTAACCGAAACCGAAACATCTTCTTCCGGTACGTACGTTTTCACAGTGAATTCCTGCTCAAATTCCGAATCCATCCAATATGAAACGCCGTCGACTTCCAGCGGTTCCTCTGGATTCCAATCACTTTCCATCTGTATTTTGTACAGCGTATCATTTTCCGGACTTTCTTCACAATCTTCCGGCGGATTTTCTTCGCCTTCCACTCGAACATAATTAAGTTTAAAGTGATGCTCTTCCAAAGCATTATATACACTTTCCGGAATCTCTTCTGTGTCATCTGCGGAAGATTGCAGATGATAGTATTTTGGAAGATACGTTGAATCTTCTGCAAGTTCAGAAAGATATGGTTTTTCCTGTCCATAATAAATGGAATCCGGGAAAAAATCTTCAAATACAATTTTTAATGAAACCGTTTCTTCATCCTCTGTCGCAGATGCCTCTTCTACACTGCTAACACTTTCTTCTGAATGAACATCCTCCTGTTGTGTCTGTGTGGGCATTGTTTCGTCGTCCTTTGCAGTTACAACAAGCCCCTGAGGTATGTTACTGCAAATCATGCCGAAAGAAAGAAGAAAACTCAATACCCTTTTCTTCATACACGACCCCTCCGCTTCAAATAAAAATAAGTTTCTATTGAAAAAAGCAGCAACGCCAAATCCATGGATATGAGCGTGATGCTATTTTTCCAAAAACATAGAATCATAATCAACAGGAAAAGAAAGAATAATACGGGAATTCCCATCCATTTTTCTTTTCCCGTTGGTTTTTTTGTTCCTGCATGCTTTTTTAAAGCATTTGCCCCCAAAAGCTGCAACCCAATCCCCAATAATAAACCAATCCAAAATATCGCTGCTAAAAAATAAGCAACGCCTGAAAATCCATGCTCCAAATTCAAAAATGGAATTCCAAAAAGACTTCCAGAAGACAATCCAAAAAAGAAAATGGAAAGATGATTCCACCTAGAAATTTTTTGTTTCATATCCGATATTCATCCTCATATTGAAAATAAAATTCCAACACCTTTGGTGTTTCCACCGGCTTTGGTCGGTCTGGAATCGGCGTTGCCGGTTTCTGCACATGTGTAAAATGATTTTCCAGTTCTGGAATGCTGGTTCTTTTCAATGGTACAGAACTAGACGCATTTTGAACGGAACATTCTGCATATGCAGTTGCAAATACAGATTTATGATTTCTGGATTTCAGATTTTGGTATTTATACCGCTTATAGAGCATAAATCCAATGAGAATCAGCAGTGTAATGATAATGACAAGCAGCACATAGACAGCAATGGGAAGATATTTTAGCCATGTATTATTATTTAAAATGAAATGATCCAACTAAAACGCCTCCTTTTCAGGCTATACTATGCACAGCACAGGAATACCGTGCCTTATGGCAAAGGAAAACATTGCATTTTTCCCCAAACCCTGCTACACTGATACAGTTAAAAACATTTTTCGACTGCTGTTGCAGATGCCACATATTTCCTGCGCGCCCCGCGGTATACTGACGGCAGCCATCACCACAGGAGAGGAGACCGTTTCCATGCTGGAACTGCAAAATATCTGCTACCGCGTGTCCGCCCCGGACGGCGAGCAGGACATCCTCAAGGATATTTCCATCACCATCCCCGACCATAAGCTCATGGTGTTCACCGGGCCCAACGGCGGCGGAAAGACCACCCTGGCCAAGGTCGTCATGGGCCTGGTGCAGCCCACCTCGGGCCGCATCCTCTATAACGGCGAGGACATCACCGGCCTGTCCATCACCGACCGTGCCCGCCGGGGCATCAGCTACGGCTACTACTGTTGCTACGGGCGCACTAATAACAGCAGGAGTTGCACAACTGCCGCTATCTTTACTAGCGTAGTTGAAAATACAAGTTATCGCGGACCAACGCGCAATCAAAGCGTTTATGTGATGCGCGATAAAACAACTGGGGATGTTCAATATGTTGGTCGAACAAACAATCCTATAAGGCGACAGAGTGAACATGCAAAAGACCCTAAAAAGGCAAATTTACAACCACTAGAAGTGAAATTTAGTGGATTGACAAAGTTTGAAGCACGGGCTATGGAACAAGCATTGATCTCCGCATATTTGCTGGACAATTTGGTTAATGCCAGAAGAGAAATTGCCACAGAAAATGTTGGCGGATTTGCAGGGAAAATTGGAAATATTATTAGCATTTTCGATGGTGCAGTAGAGGATGAACTATTAAATTTGATGGAAAGGTGATCAAGTGGGTACATGGGGAACGTCGTTGTATGATAACGATTCGACTGGTGATATTCGTGGCGACTTCTTAGATAAACTTAAAAGGGGAAAAACAAACGAGGAAGCAACAAAAGAACTTGTTGATGAAAATATGAATACCGGCGATACAGAGGAAGAACCATTGTTTTGGCTTGACTTGGCAGATACACAGTGGAACTACGGAAGATTGCTACCGGAAGTAAAAGAAAAAGCTCTGTTTTACTTGTCGCAGG
>OIXA01002145.1_pt1 | contig 23255 bp, 17 predicted proteins | sample 1587721 | NCBI WGS metagenome assembly OIXA01 (sample SAMEA3888900, study PRJEB22519) | human gut metagenome | biome: human gut; feature: human-associated habitat; material: faeces | place: Denmark | collected 2013
AAATTATTGAGATTACCAACTTTTATAAAGACTTTCTTATCCCGAACTCAGGTTATTAAGTTTGATAGTTAATGTACAATTGTTGTTATCGTAGTATATATTTGCGAAACTTGTGGTGTCAGCCACAGAAATATTCTTTGCAGTTTTATGCGAAGCATTGCCAATATCCCTGCGACTGACCACGTTTCCGCTCTCGTCGTATGAGTAGCGAGTTATAATCTGTGCAATTGCCTCTTGTGAAAATATGAGAAGCAAAACAGATAAAATAAAAGAGGGTGTTTTCATATAGATTATGTTTGTAATGAAACCTATAATCTCATAGCCAAAGCCTTATTCTCTTCGGCTTCCATAATCTCACGTTCTCCTGGACCTTTGTCGTTGATGCCACAAAGGTGAAGGATTCCGTGGATGATTACGCGATGAAGTTCTTCATCATAATCCTTGCCAAACTGTTCGGCATTGGTTCTTACGGTATCGAGCGATATTACGAGGTCGCCACTTATAATGTCGTCCTCATCATAGTCGAAGGTGATGATGTCGGTATAGTAGTCATGACCAAGATATTCGCGGTTTACCTCGAGTATCTTCTCATCGTCTACAAACATGTAGCCTATTTCTCCGACCTTTCGTCCATGCTGGGCAGCAACAGCCTTTATCCAAGCTGTAGTTTCCCTTTTCTTTATCTTGGGCATTTTTACGCCCTCTGCGTTGTATGTAATCATAATGTTACAGAATTAATTCTTTGGCAAAAGTAGCAAAAAAATATGTAGCTACCATGCTAAATTATAATTATTTGCTTTTTGGCAGGAATTTATCTACATCTTTGCCGAAAGCTCGCAATTCTCTTACCGCACTCGACGATACGCAAGCCAATTCCGGTTCAGAGTATAGCAGGATAGTCTCTATATTGCCCACAAGGCGGTTTATTTCCGCTTGGTCGCGTTCAAACTCGAAGTCGCGTACATTCCTTACCCCTTTCACAATAAAGCCCGCTTCGACTCTTTTTGCCAAATCCATGGTGCAGTCGCTAAAAGCTACTACCTCTACCTTTGGCTCGTTGGCATATACATTCTGTATAGCCTTTACCCTTTCATCGGTAGTGGTAGTATATTTTTTCTTGTCGTTTACGCCTACTCCTATCACGAGCTTATCGAATAGCGGCAACGCACGACGCACTATCGAGTCGTGACCAATAGTGAAGGGGTCGAAGCTTCCTACGAATATTCCTGTTCTCATAGCTCTTCTATATGCTTTTTACAAATTTCTCTGCAGTTTTCCAATATCTCCATCAGCTCCTTCATAGTTGAGGCTCTTAGCATGGCGATACGTATTTGGCGGAAGTCTGGTATTCCCTTGAATACAGGGCTGGCAGCCAGATGGCGACGAGTGTGCAATATACCGCGATATTCGTCGATACGCTCCACATTTATCTTTAGCTGTTCCTCCAAGAGGTCTATCTTCTCGTCTACGGTTAGCGGCTTAGGCTCTTTGCCCTCCAAACAGTCGTTTATCTCCTTAAAAATCCAAGGGCGACCGAAGGTAGCTCTGCCCACCATTATTGCATCCACGCCATAGTTGTCGAATGCAGCCTTAGCTTCCTCAGCATTTGTTATGTCGCCATTACCGATGATAGGTATTTGTATGCGTGGATTCTTCTTTATCTCTCCGATGAGAGTCCAGTCGGCATTACCAGTATACATCTGGCTACGTGTGCGACCATGAATGGTCAACGCCTTTATGCCGCAATCCTGCAACTGCTCGGCAAGGGTAGGGATGATGAGGTTTTCGTTATCCCATCCCAAGCGGGTTTTTACAGTCACAGGCACATTAACAGCCTTTACCACCTCGCGCGTGATATCAAGCATCAACGGAATGTTTCTAAGCATTCCTGCGCCAGCACCTTTGCCTGCAACCTTCTTTACAGGGCAACCGAAGTTGATGTCTATCACATCTGGCTTTGCCTGCTCAACTATCTTGGCAGCCTCTACCATATCTTCAACCGAGCGACCATAAATCTGTATGCCCACAGGGCGCTCTTCGTCGCAGATGTTGAGCTTGTTCATGGTCGACTTAACCGACCTTACCAAAGCCTCTGCCGACACAAACTCCGTATACACCATGGCTGCGCCAAAGCGTTTGCAAAGCATACGGAAGCCTATGTCTGTAACATCTTCCATAGGGGCAAGAAATACGGGGTGTTTGCCGAATTGTATGTCTCCTATCTTCATCTATATTTTTTATCTATACAGAGGGTTATTGGTTATTAATAGCGGAAAGTATATGTTATTTTGTTGCCGTTGGCATCTGTAACGGCAAGAGTCTTTATCGAACCGTCGGCATTAGCTTTGGTGTCGAATGTGTAGCGAGCACCTTTCTTTCCTTCAGCCTTAGCCAATACATACGATTGGCGTGCAAGCTTGTAGAATGATAGCAACAAGTATGGGTCGCAGTTGGCAACACCCTCCATAAGCTGGTTGGCATCTACTGTTGTCATGCGGTTGCTGATGTTGCTGAAAGACAGCTTATACATCTCGCTCTTATGCTTGTGGTCAGAGTAAATGCGTTCTACACCTATGCTATCAGCCTTGTATATGCTGTCTACATCAAGTTTGCTTTTACCATTATAATAAACGCCTATAGCCTGTGCAAACTTATTGCCGATAGAATTCTTTACCATAAAGCCGTTGGCAAAGCTATATTCGTAGCCATTGTTGCTAAAAGCCTGGTATGCCATGGTCTGCTTGATATAGTTGCGAGTGTCGTTGAATGTGTTCACCAACGAAGCCTCGTTTGAGTCAAGAGTCATGAGCATGCATGGCTGATATATGTAGCTATTTACGTTTGGCAAGAAACGATCCAAGTAGCTACCATTAAGCTTCACGTTGTTGTATGTAAACAAGGAGTCGGCATACGAGAATTCGTATTTCGACTGAGTGGCTGTGACGGTATTATCATTATCGTTGTAAGCAAATGATATCTCGCGCTTCATATCGCCAGCCGACATAGATATCGTGAGTGGGCGATGGCGTAGGTCGTATGTAATGTCGATATTGCTACCATCGCTACCGCTAATATTCTTCACCTCGGCTGCATTACCTAAGGCACCGTCTTGGCGTGTAGCAAACTGTACGTATCTTAATGTAGCCTTAGCGCGACTTGCATCCTCAGAGTCTACAATCTGATATGTAGCAAAGCGACCTTTGCCTGTTGTGTTCTCAGAGAAGTTCACACCATAGCTAACAAGTACATTTCCTTTGCCCGAAGTTTTACCATTTATAGTCACGAAGCCTTCATCGCCTTCTGTCTGCACTATTTTCCATGGCGAATAAGATACAAACTTCAGCGAATCGGAAGATTCGTTGGCATAGCTATAGCCAATAGGATAGTTGCCTGTATAAGGCAAAATGACCTGAATACTGTAGAATGATGATGGTTCCTGCTTCTCGCAAGAAGCAACCAAAGCAACGGCAGCCATAGCTGCAAAAATAGTTTTGATAATCTTCATACTAATATTTAAAGCCTCACCCCCCCCCAGCCCCTCTCCAAAAGAGAGGAGAGTGATTAGCCTATTTGGTTAGGATATGGAATGATGTTGGCTTTTTATTGATTATATATTATTAATAATGTTATGCTACTATTATGTTATTTTTAATAGTTTATATGGGTAACTACTCTCCAATCTTTTGGAGAGGGGGTGTGGGTGAGGCGAGTCCTACACCTGTATTCCTTCTTTCTACCGACAGCTCTATGCTCATCGACGGATTAACGTTGTATCTTACCGATGCACCTATGCGGTCGCCCAGTTCCTGCATGTTGTATAAGGCGTAAGGCATGCGATGATTGTTTACAAGCGATTTCTGCCCATATATGAAAGCCTCCCAATGTTCATCAAATCTGTAGCCTATTACAGCCGATAGTCCTGCGTCGCGATATGAGTCGTGTGCCCAGTTTATATTGCTGAAATATCCTCCTGCAGCTATAGTCAAGCGGTTTGTAATAGGCTTCACATACATAGCCGAGATGTCTTGTGTGAATCCTACGCCACTATACGAATGCTTGCCAAATTGCACAAACATGGATAGTCCCAGGTTCATGTTTAGTCCTTCGTGCAAATCCCATGGCATGGAATATCTCCAACTGTAAGGGCTAAATCGCCATGAGTCTACTTGTCCGAAACTATTTATCCTTGGCAGACACAATGAATCTTTAGGCGTAGCATATATGTTGTCCATATATTCCATGCCTAAGGTCTGTGCGCCAATTGCTGGTTGGCTAATGGTGTCAACCTTCATGTCGCTTTGGGCATGAGATAGCTGACTTGCGCACAAAGCGACAAAGATTATGAGTGTCTTGATGATTTTCATAGCTGCAAACTTACACAAAAATATTTGAATAAGAATCTAATCTAATGGTTTTTAACTTGTTTTCAGACAAAGAAACAGCTTGCTATCTTATTGCGTGGCAATATGCATGTCCTGTATACGTTAACTGCCACAAGAGAATCATATACGTGGCGCTCTTGTGGCAGCAATATTAAACTTATTCTTCACTCTTCACTTCTTCACTCTTCACTCTTCCTTTTGTAGATACTCCTTTACAGTCATGTCGAATTCTTTCTTAAAGCATTTAGAGAAATACTTTGGATTGTTGTAGCCTACACGTACAGATAGTTCTGTAAGCGAGATGTTAGGATTCCTGCGTGCTATGCGGCATGCTTCTTTCAGGCGTATTGAAGTGATGAATCCCGATATGTTCTGACCTGTTAGGGCGCGAAGCTTGTTGTAGAGCGTAGAACTGCTCACCATCATATCTGATGCAAAGCCTTCGCGGTCGTAGTCGGCATCGTCGAGATGAGCTTTCACACATTCTATAGCTTTCTGAACGAAAGTTTCGTCAGGGTTGCTATAATGTTGCTCTTCTACCACGAATTCTGTCTGAGCGCTAAACTTACGTCTGATGCGTTCGCGGTTTTTGATGATACTTTGCACACGTACCAGCAGCTCGTTTAGCTTGAACGGCTTAGTCATATACTGGTCGGCACCAGTTTCGTATGCCTTGTTACGGTCTTCGTCGCGAGTTTTGGCTGTAAGCAGCAATACAGGTAGCTGACCATAGTCGTCGCTTTGTTTGATGCGTTGTGTTAGCTCTATGCCGTCCATCTGTGGCATCATCACGTCTGAGATTACGAGGTCGAGGCTTTCCTTCTGTATTATGTTCAGAGCTTGCACACCATTCTTTGCAGTAAGCACTCGGAAATGTTGTGCTAATAGTTGCTTCATTAGCGATAGCAACTCTTCGTTGTCTTCTACCACGAGAATGGTGTATCCGTCGGCAACTTCAATATCGCCAATAGCCTCGTTGTCGTTGTTGGTTGTAGCAACGTCGTTAAGCCTATGACTTGTAGCCAGTTCTGAATACTCTATTTCTTCATCGCTATATGCCGATTTGTCGGTAGGTATTTGGATGGTAAATGTTGTTCCTTCGCCCTCTACGCTTTGGCAATTTATCTTGCCATGGTGTAATACCACAAGGTCGTGGGTTAGCGACAAGCCAATACCTGTACCTACGGTATTCATACGTCGATAGTCGCCATCGAGGAATCTGCTGTACAGGTGTCGCAATTTCTCTTTTGATATACCTATACCTTGGTCGGCAACAGATATGATCATAGTCTTCTGCTTTAATTGTAATTCTACAACTATCTGCCCATTCTCATGGCTGTATTTCACGGCATTAGACAACAGATTGTAGAGAATCTTGTCCATTTTGTCAGCATCGAACCAAACGTCAATCTTGCTGCTATCACGATAGTTGAATACCAACTTTATTCCGCGAGCTTCGGCCATAGGTCGTATATTGTCGCATGCAGCTTCTATGAATTCTGCTATGTTTTGTTTGCGCACCTTTAGCTTCAGCTGTCCAGCTTGCGATTTCCTTACCTCCAGTATCTGGCGTAGTAGTCGCGTTAGGCGATTGATATTGTTTTGCATTATGCCATATTGCTCGTCGTGTCCAGGAGCCTTTTGGCGTAGCATATCAATGGTTGCAGAGATTACCGTGAGCGGAGTTAGCAACTCGTGAGTGATATTGGTAAATACCACAGCCATCTGTAAGCGGTTTTTGGTTTTGATATGGTTGCGATACCATCTGATAGAGCCATAGATAGACAGTATTAGAAGTACTATATATGTCGCATATGCCCACCACGACAGATACCAAGGTGGCAATACCTTTAGCTTGATGGTATATGATAGTTCTGTCCATCTGCCATAATTGTCGCAAGCTCTCAGATGTAGGGTATACGAGCCTGGCGAAAGGTTTTCGAACGAAGCCATGCGCTGATAGTTGTCAGTATATCTCCAATCGTTGTCGTAGCCTTCAAGCTTATATGCATATTTGTTTCGAGCTTGGCTTGAATATGTTAGGAGCGAGAATTCTACAGACAATCTCTTTATATCGCTTGGAACCTCAATTGTTCGTGTATAGCGTGGTGCGATGGGTGATATACGAGCTCTTTCTGTAGAGTCGAGATCGGTATATGATACACCATCTGCGATGATATCTGTAACAATAAGCTTTCGCTTAGAGGTGTCGTTGATGTTTATATCTCGTTTTGGTATAAATGAAATAATTCCGTTGTTGGCACCAAAATACATTTCATCCTTGTATTTGAAAACAGAATTAGGGAAGAAAGATGCATTTTGCACTCCGTCTTCTTCTGTGAAATGTGTTACAAAAGTTTTCCCTTTATCATCGAATATAAGTCGGATGATACATTCGTCGGAATTCAACCACAGGTGTCCATAGTTATCTTCGCTTATAGCAAAAACCTTGTCGCCATCTATGCCGTATTTCTTATTTACAGGTTCGAAGCAGTCTTTTTCGGTATCATATCGGAATAATCCGCCGCTATTACTAATAGCCCACAAGATATTACGGGAATCGATGAAGCAGTTGGTAGCATCTTCTACTGCATATTTGTGGTTTTCCGGATAATATCTATGGAATGCGAACGAACCATCTTTCTTAGGTGTAACCTTTATGATACCTATATTTTCAGTTGCCGCCCAAATATTGCCCTCTTTATCTTCGGTAATACCTCTAACATCGCAGAAAGGATAGTTGCCGTTTTCGTCTTTCATCACAAGAGCCTCGCCCGATCCATCGGGTCTGACAAAACTAAGGTATGCACGTTGGCCTACCCATAAGTTTTTGTTATGGTCTTCGAAGAGTGTGTTTACCACGTTGTCTCTAAGCCAGCTATTTGGATTGCTATAAATGGCTTCTGCAGCTTTGCCATTTCCCTTCACCATTATGCCGTTACTATTTGTGGCAAACCATAATTGTCCGTTATATCTGCGTATGATAGACGTTATACGAGTAGACAGACCTGTATTGTTGAGCTCTGCAAATCCTGGTATGTCGGTATTATATAGGGTTTTGCCATCTTTCTTGTTGTATAGTACAAGACCATTAGGGCTTACACCCAGCCAAAACCATGTGCCGTCAGCTGTATATATAGAAGATACGGCACCTATGTTTACATGGTATTTGATATTGCCAAGTTGTGAGAACTGGAATATTGCTGACGAGGATGCAAATTGGTAAATATGACCAGAAAATGTTGCTGCCCAAATATTTCCCATGTTGTCTATGTTGAGGTTGTAACATAGTCCAATAGGATTTGTACCTGCATAGGTATAACAATTTGCTTGTAGAGTAATAGGGTCTATCAGACAGATACCCTCGCGCGAACTTGCCCATATCTTGTGTGATATGGGATCTTCTATTATCTTATAAAATGTATTGAATCCTGTTGCGTTGATAGTAATTTTTAGATGTTCGGCACGAGGACCTTGTTCTGGATTAGGTATCATTTGTAAGCCTTCGCTCCATGAGCCTATCCACAATCTACCCTTGCTATCAAGATGTAGCGAATAGGCAGAATTAAAATTGTTTATCTTTTCGTATCTTTGGAACGTACGCTTCTTAGGATTAAATATCAATACACCATCGCTCCATGTGCCAAGATATAAGTTGCCATGTCCATCGTCGATTATAGATTTTACACTAATATGTCGGTCGGCAGACTTCTTTCCGTCACTATCAAGGTATATGGAGTTTTTTTCTGTATATGTATCAAATTTGTGTGTCTTTTCATCATATCTTGTCAATCCTCCATCTGTGCCAATCCATACTGTGCCGTCAGTAGAAGTATATAATGTATATATAGTTCGATATGAATCTCCTTCTATAAATAAAGTGTTGAAGCTTCTTGTTTTCATATCGAAGCGTGCCAAGCCATTGCGCGTGCCCAACCACAATATTTTATTATTGTCTTCGGTTATGCTCAATACGGTATTGTTTGGCAATATGCCTGGCGAGAAAGCTGTAGAGCGGAAGTTATGGAAGTCATATCCATCCCATGATTTTAGTCCAGAGTTTGTACCGAGCCACATAAGACCTCCGTGGTCGAACATCATCCAACGGCACTCGTCGGCAGGCGATAAGTGGATGGTATTCACCAATCGGTATGGCAGATTTTGTGATACGGTTGTAAGAACGTAACAAAATAAGCAAGAAAAAATGTATAATAAACGTTTAGCTAACATTATATGTTCTTAATAGAGATTTATATGATATAGATGCAAAGATACATTAATTGAGGTAAAATATGAAGTTTTATAGTGTAGATTTTATTAGAAAATGTATGTTTTTACTTAAAAAGGAGTATTTTCTGTTAAGAAAAGGAGTAATAATAGTTATTAAAGGTATGAAAAATGGTATTTAACGATTTGGTTCCCTTTAATAACGAATTTCCGTCTGTTGATATTTATAACATCGCTATCTTTGCAATCAGAAATAAGAAATAAACGTTTTCATAAGTTTTAGTTTAGTTAGAGATTTATACGATTGTGATTCTGTTTTTAGACTAACATTTTCAACATTCATTATGAAAATGCTCCATTCGCCCGTCTGTGATTGATAGGCAAATGGAGCATTTTTTATTTATGTTTATTTCGTTTTTTTTATTTCTTGCTGCGATATTTCACAGGTTCTATGTTGTCGTTGCGCAATACGTCGGCAAACTCTTGCGGTTTGATAGTTACTGGTCCACGCATAAACTCAGGTATGTTGTAGCTCTTCATAAACATGCGATGGAAGTCAGGGTCTTGCTGAGGCAGCTCAAAAGCCTTGGTGGTGTTGCCATCAGCATCTACATGAGCAAAGAATAGGCGAGTATAGTCGCCATCGTTGCGACGTGATGAGAAGATTATCCACTTGCCATTACTTGAGAAGTTGTGGAAACTCTCTGCCTGTGGCGAATTAGTCTTGGTGAGTGGCCATACCTTGTTGTCGGCTAAGCGAAGCATGTAGAGGTCGGCATCACGATGCCAAATATGGAAACATCCCCACTCACCCATCGAGAACAAAAGATACTTGCCATCAGGAGATATGCGAGGCAGAGTGGCGCTCTTGCCAAGCGATGCTGCATCGAATACCATTTCGCGAGGTCCAAACTGCATAGTCTCAGGATTAAACGATTTGCGATAAATGGAGTATTTGATCTCTTTCGAACGCTTTATGCACTCTGCTTCGTGAGGAATAGTGTCGCGGAACTCAAAGTGGGCACTAACATAATATAGCCATTTGCCATCTGGCGACCAAGCAGGATAGCATTCAAACTCTGTAGAATCGTTTTCGATATTCGTCACTTCGTTCTTGTCTACATCATATATAATAAGGTCAGACTGCGAGTCGAACACCTCTATCTTATTGATGTCGCTGGTGTGGAAACTCTGCATGGTTTTGTTGGTGCTATAGGCAATAAGCTTTAGCCAAGGGTGCCATGCTGGATAAACTCCTGCCGATAGGATAGAATCGTTTTTCATGTTCACCTTCTTCACCTTGCCATCATAGGCAACAACGGTTCCTCCATGATTCTGTCGAGCATGAAATTGCATGCGATTAGGATTGTAAGCCTGATAATTGTGACAGTTGATGCATTGTCCTTCGGTTTCTACAGACAGAAGCATATTGTTGTATATCACGCTCTCGTCGTAGTTTTCAAGGCAACGTTGGTTTATGGTTAGCTCTTCGTAGGTGACATACGAAGGTGCTATCAGACGATAGCTGATATAAGGGTCGATAGAATCCTTTGACACATGAATGGCGAAAGGCTTAAAGCGAGTCCACTTGTCGTCGTTCTTTGCAAACACCTCGACTGTGATGTCGCCACCTGCAGCCTTTGATGTCAGGTCTTTCCATTCGTCGATAGCAGGCATAGCCTTTTTGCCGCCACAAACAATCTCTTCGCCACTCGTAGCATAGCGAACCACTACGTCTTGAGCCTGCTGACATAGTTCCATAGATAGTGGAGCTATGTTTATAGGTATCATCACGTCTACATAGTCGGGATACATCTTAGGCAGCTGCGAGCTGTCGGTATATTGTGTAGGAACCTCAGCCTGTCGGCAACTTGCAAGTAGCACGAGGCAGAGGGTGAATAATAATGTTAGCTGTTTCATTTGTTTAATAACTCTTCTGGTTTCTAATCAAGAAATATTCGTAATAGAAAGTGCCGCCATACTGAGGATACATTATTGGCTTCAGCTGCTCCTCTGTGAGTCCTGCGTTTTGCTGAGCAAGAGCCATAAAGCCTTCGTAGTTGGCTTTCACCTCTTCGTCGAATGGCATATGCGAAATGTCTACTTGGTTTTCAAGATGACCATACAGATATGCAGCCTCTTGATAGTGGGTAGGCATGCGCTTACCTTGATGCAGCTGTGCATAGTGGAAGAATCGAGGCCAGAACATCTGGATATCCTTCTGTTGTAGAGCTGCCAGCAGGGTTTGCTCTTGGTATAGAGGGTCGTTGCTATCTTCGTTTGAGAATTCGTTGAGAAGATAAATCTCCACAAGGGTGTTGTCGGAAGTCAGCACATCATTGCTCTTCATATAGTGGCGAATGGTAGAGAATTCCGAGTTCTTAGCTACGAGCTTAGGATTCTTTACGAACACTTCAAATTGCTCGCCATAGTTGGCATAATATTTAGTTTGCTTCAATATGTCGATATATTTTTGTGCAGCCTCCATTTCTCCATTTAGGATAGAGCATTTCAATAGATATTTTATGAAGTCTACTCTCCATCCATATTCCACTCCGTCTTCAAGACACCAACGATAGCAGAAGTTTATCTGGCCGTAGTTGTAATATATCTGTTTACCGCCAATCTGGGTCAGTCGCACTTCGAAAGGAGCGTCGCTATGTGCGTCGCCATTCTTATAACGGAACATCTCGTCGCCAGCACGTCCCAGGCGAGTTAGAGCCAAATTCTTCATCATCCACATCATTCGTGTAGGTTCTTCGTCGGCATCCATGTCGCGATATTCCGTTAATACTCCTTCCCAGTCCTTGCTGTCGATGCAATGACTCATCACTATCTCGTGGTGGAAGTTCTTGTCTTTATACCAGAAATGCCATGTGCCTACAGCCACTAAGACAACAAGTGCAACTTGCGAAGCCCAGAACAATAAAGGCTTGCGTGGTTTTTCTGCCACCTCTATACGTATTGTCAAAGCCAGAATAAGCATTAATGCCGTCATGGCAATCCATGGAGTATAATAAGCCATGTGGTTTACGTCGGTACGGAACAAAGGTAGGGCTGTATACCAAATGTCGCTTATGTTGGTCTGCGAGAAGATTGTACGATAGCATACCAACGGTACTGCAACAAGCGAAAGCACAGCCACGATAGCGTCGATAACTTTTCTGCCTATCGACTTGTTGGCTACCAAAGCCATAACAGCCATCGTTAATGCTGCTATGAGCGAATAGATGCCAACGAAAGGGTAGGAGAGGGCTACCGAAATAGGCAACCATATTGTGCGCAGCCACCATTTTGTAGGCAGCACTCGATAAGCCCACACCATGGCGAAAGCCCAACTAAAGCCCATCGGAGCTATGAAGAAATGGCCGCGAAGCTTTAGGTAGTATATCCAATAGCCAAGGTCTACATCTGTTATCACCACCAACGCTAATGGCACAAGGAGTAATGCCGAATAGCGGTCGGCTATACGGAATGCGTGCTTAAAGAGCCACATCATGAGTCCTAACCACAGACACAACAACGTGGTGCCAAGGGCTGGGTAATAAAAATACTGAGTGAAATAAGTGCCGAGCCATGTCAGCAATCCGCCAGACACCACCATCTGCTGCTCGAAGAACATCTTTGAGTAGAGAAACAAGTTGAGTTCTTGCACCTTGAATAGGTAGTCCGACTCGTAGGTCGCAAGGGCTATGCCTACGGCAATCAACGCTACTATTGGTAGTAGCCATGTCTTAAGAAATCGGTAGATCATAGTTTTTTAGTTTGCCTATTTCCCAACTTCTCTACAAACCAGAAGTCGTTTTAAAAAAACGTCGGTCTTGTTTGGAGAGATGTTGGGTTTTGGCTTAATTATAATGGTTAGTTTTTATTATTTCTTCTTAGGTCTTCTGCGTGCCCATCCTTCTTCCGAGAAGTCAGGCTCTTCGTCTTTGAACTTAAACTGTCGTCCCTTCATGAGTTCGCGCCAATCGCCATTAGCGCTGTCACGTCGACGCTCAGCCTTGCTCTTTCTTCCGCCACGCGAGTCGCCAGCCTGACGTCTGTCGCCACCTCTTCTGCTGCCTTCTCTGCTTTCGCCACGGTTTGCTTTGCCGTGTCCAGCCTCGTCGGCATCGTTGCATCTTACTGTGCGACCTTTATATTCCAAGCCGTTGATGGCTTTTATCACGCGGTTAGCATCGCTCTCAGGCACCTCGATGTAAGAGAATTTAGAGAGCAAGTCGATATGGCCAACCTCCTGGCGCTGCTTCATGTTGCGGTTAAGGAACTGCATCACCTCACCTGGATAGAAACCGTCTGCCTTACCAAGGTTGATGAACAAACGCTTGTAGCCAGCTTCTGTTTCGTGCTTACGACGTCCGTTTGAAACCTTAGAGCGTTGTGCGCCCTTCTCCTTGCTGCTTCTTCCTGTAGGCTTCTCTATTTCTGGAGCATCCTTGTAGTAGTCGAGGAAACGGCCAAAGGTCATCGTAACCATCTTCTTTATCAAGTCTTCCTTGTCTACATACTCAAACTGGCGCATTATATCGCCCATGTATGGAGCAATCTGCTCTTCGTCTACGTCAGTCTTCATGATGGTGTCCATCTGCTTGTAGAGCTGCTTCTTGCAAATCTCCTCAGGTGTAGGCAACACTCCGTCAACAAACTCTTTGCCTATCTCGCGCTCTATGTTGCGCACCTTTGTCTTCTCCTTAGAGTGGATGATAGAGATCGATGTACCCTTCTTGCCGGCACGTCCCGTACGGCCTGAGCGGTGAGTATAGTTCTCTATGTCGTCTGGCAAACCATAGTTGATAACATGGGTCAAGTCGTCGACATCAAGACCGCGAGCTGCCACGTCGGTAGCCACGAGCAACTGAACAGTATGCTGGCGGAACTTCTGCATCGTCAGGTCGCGTTGCTGCTGGCTAAGGTCGCCATGCAGGGCTTCTGCGTTGTAGCCGTCTTTGATAAGCTTGTCGGCAACCTCCTGAGTCTCTATCTTTGTGCGACAGAAGATGATAGCGAAAATCTTAGGATAGAAGTCTACAATGCGCTTCAAAGCCAAGTACTTGTCGCGTGCATGTACCATATAATATATGTGGTTCACATGCTCCGCACCCTCGTTGCGCGAACCAACCACAATCTCCTTATAGTCGGTAAGATAGCTCTTAGCCACACGCTCCACCTCGCGGCTCATAGTGGCAGAGAACAAGAGAGTGTTGCGATCCTTAGGCACATTCTCGAATATCTCGTTTATAGAGTCGGCAAAACCCATGTTGAGCATCTCGTCAGCCTCGTCGAGCACCACATTCTCTATATTGTCGCATTTCACAACTCCGCGATGCATAAGGTCGATCAAACGACCAGGAGTAGCAACAATAATCTGCACGCCATGGCGCAGAGTGCGAATTTGTGTTTCGATAGATGCACCGCCATATACGGCAGCTACGTGCAAACCATCTATATATTTGGCAAATTCGTTCAGGTCGTCGGCTATCTGCAAGCACAGCTCGCGAGTAGGGCTGAGCACCAAGGCTTGAGGAGCCTTTAGCTTAGGGTTCACCTTCTGCAGAGTAGGAATACCATAAGCGGCAGTCTTACCAGTACCAGTCTGTGCCAACGCAATAACGTCGTTGCCGTGACCTAACAAATAAGGGATTACTTCTTCCTGAACAGGCATAGGCTGTTCAAAACCTAATTCTTCGATGGCGCGGCGAATATCCTCGCATACGCCCAATTCTTCAAATGTCTTCAAATCTTTTTTACCGTATTGAATGGTTATAAAAAAAGGAAGGTCGAATTCACCCTCCCAGCCATTAATAGGGTGCAAAATCCTTCCGAAACGCTTGCGGCAATTATGCTTTTTGTTAATAACTCAAGTTTCGCATGTAAGCTCCACACGTCCTGTAAGCTCCATACGCCCTGTAAGGGCAGAAGCCCATAGCCCAGGGCATCGCCCTGGGTTATTACGGACGCAAACCTGTCGCCCTGTAAGGGCAAAAGCTTTAAAACTCCAGGCAAAACATAAGGCTTTTGCCCTTACAGGGCGCCTTGCTGATTGCCATCATACCCAGGGCGATGCCCTGGGCTAGGAGCTTTTGGGCCTTCAGCCCGTACTTGAATCACATGCGAAAGTTCAGTTAATAATAAGCTACATACTTATTGTATAATTGCCTAATTCGTCTGCAAAGGTACTGCAAATGAGTGAAATATCAAAGAAAACCCATGTTTTCTTTGTATTTCCGAATGCAGCAAGCCTTATTTAAAGGTACTGCAAGTGAGTGAAATGACAAAACAAAATACGAAGTTTTTGAGCCAAGGTTGTATTTGTTGTACATGTTGTATTCGTTGTCTTAAAAAAATAACCACGTTGTCTTTTATACGACTACTCGCATGCCCTTGTGCGACTATTCGCATAGCCTCCTTCGACTATTCAAAATGCCTCGTGCGACTACTCGCATGTTTTTTTATCCTATAGCCAACAACTAAAAACTCGATAATTGTGGATTATTCAGCAGAAAAAGTGTACATTTGCATCGGTAATGACTAATCGAGAATTAGTAACTGATAATCTATAAAAATAGGAACTTATATGAAAATAGCTGTATTCTGCTCTGCCAACAACAATATAGACCCCGATTTCTTTGCTATGACCGAAGAAATGGGCAAATGGATGGCTGAGAATGGACATAGCCTCGTGTTTGGAGGTTGCAATATTGGTTTGATGAATTGCATAGGTAATGCCGTTAAGGCTAATGGCGGACGAACAATAGGCGTTGTGCCTTCGCTGGTAGAGAAGGGTGGCAAAACCTTCAAGAACCTTGACGTAGAGATTCCATGCGACAACCTCAGCGACCGCAAGGATATAATGCTGTTGCAGAGCGATGTTGTCGTTACTTTGCCTGGCGGCATAGGCTCGCTCGATGAGATTTTCACCGTTGCCGCATCCCATACCATAGGCTACCACCACAAGATGGTGATACTCTACAACATGAAAGGCTTTTGGAATTCCCTCATCGCCATGCTCGACGACCTGCAGCAGAAAGGCATGATTCGTGGCGATTGGCACGACTATATCGAAGTGGCTAACAATCTGGAAGAGCTGAAGGCTAAAATTGCCGATTGCTAATATTTAATATTAACGACAATAGGGACAACCCCTTGCTTGTTGCCCAAATAAAAAGCGGAAAGACAACTGATAGTCCCCAGTTGTCTTTCCGCTTTTTATTTTTATTCCGCAGTTTCCTTTATCTTTGCTAAGTCATTTCCTCGATATACAATTGCCACTTGGTGAATATGAGTTCCATTCATCATCTGCGGCAAACGGGCATCATTGGCATATTGAGCAAGTTGCTTTACTGCTTGTTTATATGCTTCTTCCACATCTCCATCAGAAGCACTTGTTTTCAGAGACTTCAATTCCAAAAGATAGCTGTGTTCTATCTCTGGATAGTGAATCTTGTCAGGTATCAATGCCATGTCGCAATATCCTCCATTTAATTCCATTTCCTGCACTACCATATAATAGTTGGCTTGATTCAGATAAGCGGCAATGAACCCCTGTATATTACGCTCCTGCTGAATGTTCGAATGAATGCTGGTGCAGTTTTGATAACCTTGGGTAATATACTTGAAAACTGGTTCAAGATTCCCCTCAAAAGCCATTTCGTCATAATAGTCGCCAATAACAGACGCCTTGATGTTGGCCTCCTTACCATACTCCTCAATCAGATAAGCATAATATTGGCGACGCACATTCTCATTCGGAATGCCCAATTTCACACGGCGCCCCTTTTTGCCCACTATCGTCAGCAAACCATAATAATAGAGCAAACTTGGAAACAACTCTGGGTCTACTAAGTCTTGAGCAGGAAAACTCTCATGAAGTTCGGCATAAATATACCCCTGGTTTGTAATCTCGCGAAGCAAACTATGCCTATCACCCTTCAACTTATCCAAATAGATGATTTTCTTCAACTTACCCGTATCTGTCATTGTATTCGGATCTATCATCTCTACAGGAGGTTTACCTGTACGGATGATGCTGCGAAGATAATAGATAACCATATCGTTGTTGAACATCGATGGGTCAATACCAAAGCTCTGCTCGGCAAAACAATAGTTGTCGTACCACGGCTTCATGTCGGCAACAAGCTTATCTGCCGACAGCTTTATCAGCCCCAATTCACTATAATACTCTATCATCTCTCGCAATTCCAGTTCGCTGAATCCCAACATCATATTAAAAGTAGGATCCATAGAGATATTCGTGGCAATATTATAGCCGCTTGATAAATCGTTTACCGTAACAGGACTTACTCCCATCATCAGTATACGCTCAAAAGTACCCTTAAACAGTTTGAAGAAATCACGATAGAAGCCCTGAGCATGAGTCAAGGCATGATAAACCTTCTCACCCTGCTCGCTCAGCACATTATTAGTGAAATTATCATATTCATCAACTATCAGATAAAGAGGTATCTTCCTTGCCTTAGCCGACATTGTTATCGTATTGAGTTTGGAGGCTGCATCCTGGCAGCTTTTCACCTTCGCAATAGTATCTTCATCATAATACTTTGCATACTTCTTGATAAACTCATCAAGCACGATGCCGGAATAAGCATTGAAGTTATCATCAAGCGAACCCGTGCCAGATGCTGCAAGCGAATAGTCGAAAAACAGCACCTGATAGCGGCTCTGTAAGGATGTTGGATGCTTCTCTATCCAAGTTTCCTTAAAAAGAGATGAAAAATCCTTCTTCCCTTCCACATCATAATAGGCAGAAAGCATTCCGAGGAAGATGCTCTTTCCAAAGCGTCGAGGGCGGATGAGATAAAGGAAGTTTCCTGCTTCCTCTATCTGAGGAATGAACATACTCTTATCTGCCCAATAGCAATTTTGGTTGCGCAATTGGGTAAAAGATGATATTCCGTATGGTAATTTCTTGTAATCCATGATGAATGAAGTCTTGCCTATAACGTTTGTTTCACTCTCATCATTTCTGATGGTTCGATAATGCAAAGATAATACTTTTTGTGAGTAAACATCACAAAATGCTTAAAAAATGCACATTAGCATACATTTCAAGAGGATTGTGACTGTTTTTTGCGAGAGGCATGTTGCATGGTTTCTTTGCTTGCAGAGCTAAAAAATGATGCTTTTGTGCCTTTTTTGATGTATAAAAGCCTTAAAAATGGAGGGTAACTGTGACTGTTGCTCATGGCTTTAGCTTATGGTTCAGCTTGTTAATGCTTGATTATCAGCCTTTTAGAGAGAAATGGGCGGAAGAATAGTCTCAAATCTCAGAATCACAGTTAGAAAAAAGTAGGTCGCTATCTTTCCTATCTTTCCTCTTCTTTATATATGTATTATATTTATATATATTATAATATATTGATTATTAATTAGTTATATAATCTTTAAAAGAGGGTTTTAGAGATGTTCGGAAAGTGAGATACGCTTTTTTCTAACTGTGACTCTGTGATTTGTGATTCTGAGATACTGAGATTTGAGATACTGAGATTCTGAGAGCCGTCTATTCCTTGTTTGTTGCCCATTCTCCTTTCTGGGGCTTCAAACCATAACTCTATCATTATTTTTGGTGTTTTCACAGTTAGTAATTCTAAAATCACTAATTCATAATTCATAATGTAACGGCCGTTAAATTAATGTGCGTTAAATAAACGGAGCAAAGATACAATATTCCGATGATATTTCTTTCGCATATAAAAACATAAACCGAGATAAACACCCTATGTTGTACCTATACAACTTATACACCTTCAGATAGTCTTTTAGCTATAGAAGAGATTTTGAGCTATCTACCTGAGTTGAATGTCGAGGTAAAGCCCTCCAGGCTATTGTCTGCTTGCTCTTTCCTACCGAGGGCTGCGCTATGCTTGCCCCCGGTTACCTACATCGCAAGCGATGTGTACAGCCTTCCAGGCTAGTCTTTGCGACTATTCTCTATGATATTTCTATTGAGCCCAATTATGGTCAGGTGTTGTCATTGAAACCAAAAAAGGGGCACGACCAATCGTGCCCCAAATATTATAAGGATGCTTTCGTCTTATTCTACAGCAACTTTCTTCACGCTACCATCGCTATACTTCACGATATTCAATCCCTTGGTTGGACCTACCAATCGCTGACCATTTACAGAATAGCGAGATACCTCCTCGACATCGATAGAGGTTGTGGTCTTGTCGATGCCTGTTGCATCGAATTCTACAATATTCTCAAAGTAGCCAAAGTCAGAGGATCTATAATCACCATAAGTTCCCTTAGGTACATAAATAGTACTTTTTAATGTGAAACAATTGATTTATAAGCAATAAAGGAAGCTTCAACTCGGCGTGAGCAGAATGGGTATCTGGTTGCGAAGGTAATCAAAATATTTTAAATGTAACACCTTTTTCAGAATCTTTTTTGATACAAAGGCAAAAAAGATAAATGTGAAGGCACACAAGGAAGAAGCGAAAAAACGCAAAAGTTTAGAGAAGAAAGAGCGAAAAAACAGCTGTTAACTGTTAACTCTGTTAACCCCATTTTGTTCTTCCGCTCTTTATCTTTCGATGTATCAGCCTTACATATCCTGCATAGACAAGCCTATCAGCTGCACTTCGTTATACTTTCCGAAATTACTACGAATCGATTCAAATTTCTCCTGCAAGAGTTTAGGATTATATCGGTCGGCATTACGCTTCACTTCTGCCACCAATGCCGTCTTGTCAATATCGTTGAGTGCGATAAGGTCTATCTCGTTCATTCCTTTCCTGTCCCAATAATTTCCAACCAAGGTAACACGCTCCTCCTCAGCAATCTTTTGGCGAAAATATTGTTCCAGTACCAGTCCCGTATAGTCATTGTAATCTCGCTCCACGATTTCCAAGAGCAAGTCGTTGCGCTCCGTTTCTATCAAAGCTTGATTAGGCAAGACGAAACGGAACCAGAAGCGCAGGAAGCAATCTTCTACACTCCACCTGAGGTTTCTACTGCCAGGCTTGCTAAACATCGGTGTCAACTTGCTCACATAGTTATAGTCTTCCTCCAGTCGCTTCAGATAAGTACCCGTATTCTTGCCGATGATATTATCTATCTGGTTCTGAACAGTCATTCCCCCAGCTACCAGCTGCAAGATGCTGAGATAGTTGGCATAATCCTTGCCAAACTCCGACAACACAATTTCCTTACCCTCTGTGATTAAAGGACTTTCCGAGCTTGTTGCCCAACGGAGCATACTCTCTTTATCGGTCGCTCCTGCATCCATCAGCAAGGCGATGTATTTAGCTACACCACCAGTCAACATATACAGGCAAAGCAAGTCTTCAGAAGTATAGTTGGGGTTGTAGTCATGCAAGATTTCTTTGATAACGCTTATCCTAAATGGCTTGAGCCTTATCTCGCAATCCTTCCTGCCATATAGAGGCTCGTCATCGTTATCGAAGATTTTGTGCATCATGCTATAGATGCTGCCACAAGCCACGAGATTGACCGTTGTTGATTCGTGGTATCTATCCCAAATGTCCTGGATATGGCTTGGAATGGCTGGATTCACATTCAAGAAGTTTTGGAATTCATCGAAGACAATGGTAAAATGATGTTCCTTTCCATACTTCATGATTTGCTCGAAGAACTGTGCAAAAGTCTCCATTCTACCATATACATGAAGTCCCAGCACTTCCTCAGCAGTCTTTTGGAATTTCTCCGTCAACACACGTTCGTTGTCCTTCGACACATATAGATACAGCATCTTCTGCTCTTGCTCCGTCTTGAGCAAGAGAAGCGTCTTTCCGATACGTCTTCTGCCTATCATCACAGTAAAAAGGGAATGCTTAGCCGATTTTTCCCAGTTCCTGCGCAGTATCTCTATCTCCTTTTTCCGATCATAAAACTTCATAATGTAACAGCCGTTAAATTAATGCGTGTTAAATAAACATCGCAAAGATACAATATTTTGTCATTAAAATCCCTAAATCGCGAAAAAAAACATACTTTGGGGAAATAAAAGACAAAAAGTTAAGATATAAGATAGATTAGAACCAAAAAAGGGGCACGACCAATCGTGCCCCTTAAATATCTTCAGGATGCGTTCATCTTATTGAACAACAACTTTCTTCACGCTACCATCGCTATACTTCACGATATTCAATCCCTTGGTTGGACCTACCAATCGCTGACCATTTACAGAATAGCGAGATACCTCCTCGACATCGATAGAGGTTGTGGTCTTGTCGATGCCTGTTGCATCGAATTCTACAATATTCTCAAAGTAGCCAAAGTCAGAGGATCTATAATCACCATAAGTTCCCTTAGGTACATAAATAGTACTTTTTAATGTGAAACAATTGATTTATAAGCAATAAAGGAAGCTTCAACTCGGCGTGAGCAGAATGGGTATCTGGTTGCGAAGGTAATCAAAATATTTTAAATGTAACACCTTTTTCAGAATCTTTTTTGATACAAAGGCGAAAAAGATAAATGTGAAGGCACACAAGGAAGAAGTAAACTTTTGCAATAGCGTTATAATCCAAAGCTCTCTTTGGCTTGCCATTTATTCATTAAGCTCAATACTCTCCACAAGCATTTTCAATTTATCAACCAGATATAATGGAAGATTAAGCAAATCATCGTCCTTCCTCATGTTAAGAGTAGAAAGGCGAACTGATAGTTTAGGGAGATATTGCTTGCGATAATACGCCAGGCTCTTCGCTGTAACATTCTTGTCAGCCTTCACCTCGATAGGAATGATTTTACCAGCATCCTGCAAAAGAAACTCCACTTCTGCCGTATTACCAGAAGTCCAATAATAATGCTGACTGCCATACTGGCGAACCAAAGCCTGAAGGACATAGTTTTCAGCCATCACCCCCTTGAACTCCGTAAAGAGATTGTCGCCCATCAATATCGTAGTAGCATCCAAATCAAACTTGCGCCCCAATAAGCCCACATCATTGAGATAAAGCTTAAAGGCATTGTCTTTTTTATAGGCAGAGAGCGGCAAGCGAGGAGTTTCTATCGCCGAAACCCGATGCACCAATCCTGCCAGGCACAACCATTCGATGGCTCCCTCATACTCACGTGCCCTAGCTCCTTTCTGAACATCAGCATAACGGAACTTCTTGTCCTCACGGGCTAACTGATTCTGCAAATTGCTCCAAACCTGAAACACACGTGGGATATCCTTGTTGTTGATGTGCTTGGCAAAATCAAGGGAATAAGACTGGAGAACAGCATCCTGAACCACCTTTACTTCCGCCCACGACCGTGTATCGATGTAGGCACTTACCGCCTCGGGCATTCCTCCTAACACAAGATACAACTTGTAAGCATCTATCAGCTGCTGGTGTAACACTTCGGGCACAGCCATCACCTCGTCTATCATCTGATAAGAATGATAGAGCTGAGCATCTGCTGCCCTCAGATATTCAGCAAACGATACGGGATAAAGCGTCATGAAGTCCACCTTGCCCACAGGAAAAGACGCTCCTGTACGATTAAGAGCCACTCCCAGGAGTGAACCTGCGCACACAACAGCGTACTCAGGAGCATCCTCACAGAAATACTTCAAGCTATTCAATGCTTCATTGCATTCCTGAATCTCATCAAGAACAATCAGAGTGGAAGTTGAAGAAATTTTCTTCCCCGTCATCAGCTCCATCGACTTAATGAGTTTCAAGGGTTCCTTGGTACGTTTAAAATCCTCCTTCATGGCTGGCATCGTATCGAAGTTGATGTAAACCATATCCTCAAAAGATTCCCTGCCAAACTTCTTCAATGCCCACGACTTGCCTACTTGGCGTGCGCCCTGCAACACCAATGGCTTGCGACGCGGATTCTCCTTCCACGCCTTCAATTTATCTAATATTTCTCTTTGTATTTCTGCCATAATTCCTTCGTTGATATGATTTTTCGGCAAAAATACACATTTTTAATATCAAAAAGTGGCAAACTCGCACATTTTTAATATTAATTAGAATTAGAACCGATAAGATGGAGTATTCAAATAAAAGGAAAGAGCGGAAAAACAACTGTAACCCCCAGTTGCATTTCCGCTCTTGATAATGATCTCTATAAAATAAGAAGTTTCTTATTCTGCCAATAGCTTCTCAGCCATAGCCTTACCCAAAGCTTCGCATTGCTGGCGAACTTCAGGGGTGATGGCTTGCTTCATGTCTACAGGCTCGCCTACAGCCTCGTAGTGTAGGCGGTTGTCGTTCCACTCCTGAATCTTGGCAACAGCCTTGCTTGCCCAGCAATGAGAGCCATACCAGCCGAGGAGATGGTTCTTGATGTCCTTGTTGGCAAGTTCTGAGAGCAGAACCTCCATCTCGTGATATAGGCCTGCATTATATGTTGGAGCACCAACTATCAAGCCACGATAGCGGAACACGTCGCGCAGGATGTAGCTATGGTGAGTCTTCGAGATGTTGTACATCACGATATTCTTAACGCCAGCCTTGCTTGCTGCCTGAGCAATAATCTCAGCCATACGCTCGGTATTGCCATACATGGTGCCGTAGCAGATAACCAAGCCTGGCTCTGTTTCATATTTCGACATTTTGTCGTACATGTCGATGACCTTAGCGATATGCTCGTGCCAAACCGGACCATGGGTTGAGCAGATGTAATCCAGCTCCACGCCAGCCAACTTCTTCAAGG
>OIXA01002146.1_pt1 | contig 23255 bp, 14 predicted proteins | sample 1587721 | NCBI WGS metagenome assembly OIXA01 (sample SAMEA3888900, study PRJEB22519) | human gut metagenome | biome: human gut; feature: human-associated habitat; material: faeces | place: Denmark | collected 2013
GCTTGAACGGGGGAGTGAAAATTATAGATATAAAGAATGGCCCCTTTAAAGCGATTGGTTTGGATGAAGGATACATTATCGTGAAAATTAATAACACGGTGATTTATGATAAAGACGATTTGGTACGGGCGCTGAAAGCGGCAGAAAATGAGGGTGTTCTTGTGACAACTATCTCGCCGCGAGGACGTGTCGAGTACTACGCTTTATCTTTACAGAATTAAAAAACGTTAATATTGGAAAGGTGTCGATTTTAACATATTGGTTTATGGATAAATTGTTCTACCTTTGCGACATATTTGGGGGAGAATATTAGAAGACTATGAGACAGCTAAAGATAACAAAATCTATAACGAACAGAGAGAGTGCTTCTCTTGACAAGTACTTGCAAGAGATTGGTAAGGAGGATTTGATTACGGTTGAAGAGGAAGTTGAGCTTGCCCAACGAATCCGGAAAGGAGATCAACGGGCTTTGGAGAAACTGACTCGGGCAAACCTTCGTTTCGTGGTATCTGTTGCAAAACAATACCAGAATCAGGGGTTAAGCCTTCCGGACCTTATCAACGAGGGGAATTTGGGTTTGATTAAAGCGGCAGAGAAGTTTGACGAAACGAGGGGATTCAAATTTATTTCCTATGCCGTATGGTGGATTCGCCAATCTATCCTGCAAGCATTGGCAGAACAATCGCGTATCGTGCGTTTGCCCTTGAATCAAGTTGGATCTTTGAATAAAATCAATAAAGCATTTTCTCGTTTCGAGCAGGAACATGAACGTCGCCCGTCACCGGAAGAGTTGGCAGAGACATTGGATTTGCCGGCTGAAAAAGTTGCCGATACTTTGAGAGTGTCCGGCCGTCATATTTCTGTAGATGCACCTTTCGTTGAGGGGGAGGACAACAGCTTGCTCGATGTATTGGTAAACGATGATTCTCCTGTTGCGGACAAGACGTTAATTAACGAGTCCTTGTCAACGGAAGTCGAGAGGGCATTGGCCACGTTGACTGAAAGAGAACGCGATATTATTCGTTTGTTTTTCGGCATCAATTGTCAAGAAATGACATTGGAAGAAATCGGTGAGAAGTTCGGGTTAACCCGCGAACGTGTTCGCCAAATCAAGGAAAAGGCTATTCGCCGTCTGCGACACTCTTCCAGAAGTAAGCTACTAAAAACTTATCTAGGATAAATAAAAAGCGCCAACTGGCGCTTTTTTTTATGTTTTTATTGACCTGTTATTGACATCGTTTTCGTTAATTGGTCAAGAGTATTGACAGTTTCACTTTACGTTATAAATCTAATGCACATAGAGAGGTCGTCTAACAAGTCTTATCCAGTGTTAAAACTACCCCCTCCAGCTCCCCCTTACACAGGGGGAGAGCTGATTACCAAGCGGTTTCTCCCCCTGTGTAAGGGGGAGTTAGTGGGGGTAGTTTTTCAAAATTGACTTTTTGGACAATCCCTCCTAAAATCAGCTTCTTCCCGTTTTACGCGGTTGTTATTTTCACGTGTTGGGAGGGAGAGGCCAAGTAACCGTTTTCTGAAGTGGCGAAAAGATAGACGTTACAATTTTCCACCGTCCAGATCTCGGGTAATTCGATAGAGGTTACCCCCGATTCTCCCCGCGCTCTTAATGATACGATCCCGCTGAGATTTGTCTTGGTTTCGAGGATGGATGCGTAGAGAAGATCCTTCGGGTCACTGTTCAGCAACGAGTTCGACTGTGCTTCTTGTTGGAACGTGAGCATCCTGCCGTCGGCGTTGTACGTTACCGTGACTTCGAAGAAACAGGGCAGTTTACCGCCCGATACCTGTAGCTTCTCGAGGTCAATCGTGGCCTCGTAGTTTTCATCCACTTCCACGAAGTTTTTGTTTGCTCTCACGAACTCGTTCGACGAGGAACACCCCTTCGCTTTTTCAGGGAAACCGGTTCGAGTCGTTTCGATTAGTACCCGTGCTAATTGTACGAGCATCGTGAAGGTTGCTCGATGACGAAGTTGTTTCGGGGTTTTCGCGTTTTTTACGTGTGCGACTTTCGCCCGGGCGAATGTTTTACCGTGCATGATGTAATACGTTACATTTCCCACGGATTTTCTCAATTTTTCAGCCATTGGCGCTTGATATTCTGCCATAACTTTTAGGTTTTAATTGTGATTATTAATTTGAAAGGATCCTTTCTTATATAATATAGGAAATGGTTTTAATACCCCGGTTGTAAAAGTTAAATAATGTTAGATACATTGATTCGCTGGCATCGTGTAGATCGGTGTATTTGTAATATGCTGTTTGCTCGTTGTTTGGCTAGGGTTTCTCCGTACTTTCTCCGTGCTTTCTCCGTGTCACTTGCGAGTGACGCTAGAAAAATATTTGTTTGAGAAAGGGGGTATTTTTGTCCAAAACTATATTTTAAGATAGAGAGAGGGTAGCATGACGAGAGGGAATTCAAATATTTCATGAATAAAAAAAGAGAATTATGGCAAAAGTGGGAAATTGTTTAGGAGGTTTTTCCGGGAAAATCGGGAATGTAGTTTATTATTATTGTAACGGGAATTTGTACGCACGGCGTCGACCGTATAGGAAGATGTTGGTGAGGAGCAAGAACCAGCAATTATGGCAGAATCGTTTCAGTGCCTGTATTTCGTTCTATCGTTCATTGAATGGAGTTTGTTTGAAACCGATTTGGGAAAAGTTAGGTAAGTTGATGAGCGTGAATGGGCTAAATGCTTTTATCGCTTCGAATATCCAGGCTTTTAACGGGGAGATGGGCATTAGTAATTACGAGGAGATTCATTTTAGTAAAGGAGTTTTGAAGGTGCCTATGGGTTTCGAGATTAGGGAAAGAAAGGGAAACAAGTTGAAAGTGTGTTGGGATACGGGATGGCAGACTTCGCTTGATGCCGGTACGGATCGGCTTTGTGCAGGGGTGATTTATGATGACGAGCCTTTGCGTCCGTTGCTGGCAGAAAATGTGACAGGAATCCGGTCGGAAGGGATAGGAATGATCGAATTGAGGGAAGGAATTACGAAATGTTATCACCTGTATTGTTATTTCATGTCAAGGGATGGACGGTGTTATTCCGGCGACAAGTATTTCCGGGGATAAGGGAAAGGCGGTTTGCGGCGTGTTGACGAAAAGGGGGCGAGGGAACGTCACATGTTCCCTTGCTTGTAGCGAATACTTTGAAGGTTTATAGGCCGAATGTTTGGGTGATATTGTTTCTAAATAAAGGACACCGTCGAAAGGCATCCGGGATGAATGAAATGTTGTTTTTTTATGACTTAATGTGTAGTAAGGTTAAATTATTCTTGTTATCGTTCATCTCTAGATTTGTTGAGTGGTGTCTAAGAATTGGGAGGATATAGAATGAAGTGCCCCCTAAAAGTTTTGTGTCTAACTTTTAGGGGTACTTCATTTGTGTCATATTATACGGAGGTTCAGAGATTTGTTTGAGGGCGTAACCCGAATCCGTGGTGATTTCTCTATATAATACAGACGTGTGTGCCAGGGGCAAATAGCCTTGTATTCTATTGTTGGTTCGTTTATTACCGGATCGTTTTGCGAGATTTCGAAGTTAAACGAATCGTCCTGCAAGACCACGTTGATAACACTTCCAAAACTTCTGACTCCAACTTTCAAGGTTTTCATACCCAAATACGAAAATATGAGCGTGTCTCCAGGTATGGCGTAGATCGTGTAATGACCGTCGAAATCGGTTGTGGTGCCGATGTTGGTACCCTGAATTACCACGGTTGCCCCGATGATCGGATTTCGGGCCCAGTCAGTTACGGTTCCCGGGATCCCGAATTGTGCGAATGCTTGGCTTAGCGGACTGAATCCCAGTAATAAAATGAATAGTACGAGTACTCGTTTTGATAATAATTTAGATTTCATAGTTGTAGAGTTTTAATTAAACATGACTGTTACTTGGAACAGCTTGATTTTAAATAAAAGACACCACTCGAACCGAGTGAGGATGAATGAAATGTGAATATTTTAACCGGGTTAAATGTTTGTGCCTATGTAAAATACGCTTTCATGGCTGATCAAGCTCGTAATCATTCGAATTGAAATATTCTCTCAATTTGCGGATCGCTGAATATTTGAGTGTTTTGATCGTGTTCACGGAAACACCCATGACTTTTGCGATTTCCTTGTTCTCGTACCCTGACAGGATGAGGCGCATGATACGAGCGCTTTGTACGGGTAGCAGATCGATGGCGTGTATCAAAATTTGATTGATCTCTTCTTCGATCAACATATTAAGTACTTTTGGATGTTCAAATTCCTCTACCTCAAGATGGTTGTAATGTTGTTTCTCTCTTTGTGAGCCTCGCAGGTAATTTAAGGCTTCATTTTTAATCATGGTATATAGGAAGTTATCCGTGGATTTAATGTTTTCATAGTTTGCCCGGTTTTTCCAAAATTTGATAATGACTTCTTGAGTGATGTCTTGTGCGATGTCGGGAGAACCGATAAAGCGTAGGGCGACAGCACACATGGATGAGTAGTGTTTTCGAATGAAAATTTCTAGCTGTTGATCTTCTCTCATAATTTGTAACACTTATATGGACGGTATGGTTCGTGTGGAGTTTACGTCATGAGGTATCGTTGAAACGATGGGAGCATGTTGATTGAAATATCCTTTTTTATTTCTTATTGGATGTGGGTTATGAAGTAAGATTTGTCTTGATAATACAATTTGGATAAAAATTCGGTGTGAACAAAGTGTTACAAGGTTGGTAACGGTGTTTTTCTTAAACGGATGATAGAAAATAACGCTTTGGGGCCTATTCTCAGACAATCTGTAATAAGTGTTAAATGTAGAAAGTGTTATCATACACAATATAGGATATTTGTTCGACACGGTATATTATTATAGACACCGCCCGAAATCTTGAGGGATGAATGAAATCCCGTTTTTTTATTAATAATGATTTTATCAGTTCAAGTATTTTTTGAAGGTTTTCGATTTCGTCCTGTGTGGCTATATTTTTGATGAGAGTTGATATAAAATGCAGAAAAAAGTATAATCCGGTTCATCCCGTTGTTCAACTAGTGGTGTCTATATACCAAATGCAAGATGATATATGGTGATGAAGAGAGAACAAATACTAGCAAGGGTTATTATTCGTGTACGCTTGGGAATGGCTACTGAAGAGGAGCGGGAGCTTTTGGGAAAGTGGTTGGATGAAGAGGTAGCTAATCGAAGGTTGTATAGAAATATTATTAGAGGAAGAAGTATTGCTGGAAGGTTAAGATTGGAAGATGAAATTAACCAGACCACTGATTTTCAGAAGGTGTACGAGGAAGTGGCTCGACGTTTAGCCGTGCATCGTTCTCGTCGGTACTCGTTGAGACGGATTGTTGTGGTTAGCGGGGCAATTGCGTCATGTCTCGTGGGGATTTTCGTGGCTTTACATCCTTTGATAAAAGTGGAGGTACACGAATCGATAAGTGTGCAGGGGGAACTGAAAGAGATGAAGGTCGTGAAGGAGAAAGTGATGCTCGTACTGGGAAATGGGGAGCGTATCGGGTTGGTGAAACAGGTCCCCGATAGTTTGAAACTGGAACAGGCAACTTTGATTGGTACGAAAGGAGGTTTACACTATGAGGCAAATACGGATTCAGTACCGGAGCGGGAAGAATTCCACCGAATAGAAACAGCCGTGGGGGGAGATTTCTTTGTCGTGTTGAGTGACGGTACACGGGTGTGGTTGAATTCCACGTCTGAATTTGTTTATCCGGTACAGTTTATTGGTGATCGCCGGGTTGTACAGTTGAAGGGAGAGGCATATTTTGAGGTGAAGCATGATCCTGCCCGGCCATTTATTGTACAGGTTCGGGATGTTGAAACCCGGGTATTGGGGACTGCTTTCAATGTTAGTGCTTACGAAAACGAGGAGTCGGTTTACACGACCTTGCTGACAGGGAAAGTACAGGTCAGTTTAATGGACCAGAAATCCGATATTCCATCCATGATTCTGAAACCGGGTATGCAATCTTGCTGGAAAAATGGAACGGGAGAGTTTTCCGTGAGGAAGGTAGATACGAAAAATGTGGTGGCTTGGCGTTACGGGGAATTCGTGTTTGATGAGGACGATATTGAAGTGGTGACCCGGATGTTGTCCCGTTGGTATGAGGTTCGTTTCGTGTATGACGGGAAAAGGAAAGGGCGACACACGTTTAGCGGGAAGATGAGTAAGGATGAGAAGTTGGAATCTATTTTAAAAATCTTGACTCTGGCGGGAGGGCCGGAATTTAGGGTGGAAGATGGAATTGTACATATCATAGAGAAAAGGTGAAAAAGAAATGCCGGAAATGTTTCGGAGGCATTTCCGGCTTGGGACCTTGTTGATAACAAGGCACTTGTTTAATTAAAACAGAACAAAGTTATGAAAAAAAACTGCAAAGCAAAAGTGTTTTGTAGACTTTCGGTGATGCGTGGTGCGTTATGCGGATTGTTATTACTGTCCTTAACCACGTTGTTTACTCACTCACCGGTCTACGGACAACAGAATGTGAAAAGAATTTCTTTAAAGCTTGAAGCGACCAGTTTGCTTGAGGCGTTACGCGAGATCAACCGGTTGGGAGACAATGTGGTTGTGTTTAAAAAAGAGGAGGTGGAGCGGGAGACGAAGCGAGTGACGGTTGACCTGAAGAACGTGACAGTTAAGGCAGCGGTAGAGGCCTGTGTGGAGGGGACCGGATTAACTTGTGTAGACTTTGAGGGAAAGGTAGTCGTGACTCCTCGGCAGCAACCGACTTCGATCACGGTTACGGGAACCGTGCGGGATGTGAACGGTGAAGTTCTACCGGGGACAACGGTAATCGTGAAGGGGGATTCTCTGTTCTTGGGGACGAGTACAGGAGCTGATGGTGCATATCGGTTGACGATGCCGACAAGCGTGACGACGTTGGTATTTTCTTTCGTGGGTTATAAACCGAAGGAAGTGACTGTCGGTGGACGTACGAAGATCGACGTGGTGTTGGAAGAGGAGGTGAAAAGCGTGGACGAAGTGATCGTGACGGGTATATTTACCCGTAAGGCAAGTAGTTACACGGGTGCGGTCGTCACGATGACAGCCAAGGATATTATGCGGGCTGGAAATCAAAATTTGTTTCAAAGTCTGAAAAATCTTGACCCGTCGTTATTCATCATGGATAACTTGGAGATGGGTTCGAACCCGAATGCGATTCCGGAAATGAAGATGCGGGGTATATCGAGTTTCCCGCTGGAAGAGACAGGTGTCCGCTTGAAGGGAAATTATAAAAATAGTCCGAATCAACCGTTGTTTATCCTTGACGGGTTCGAGGTGACGGCGGAGCGGGTGATGGATATGGACATGAACCGGATTGAAAGTGTAACCTTGTTAAAAGATGCTTCCGCGAAAGCCATCTACGGTTCTAAAGCAGCTAATGGGGTAGTGGTGATCACGACTAGACGTTTGGCTGGTAACGAACAACGGGTGACTTACACGGGCAGTGTGGATATACAGATGCCGGATTTGAGTAGTTACAATTTGTGTGATGCGGAGGAAAAGTTGGAAGCGGAACGTATTGACGGGATTTATGATGATGCTAATTTTCTGTTATACACGCAAAAGCAGATGTTGTATCAGCAGCGAAAACAATTGGTTGCAGCAGGATTAGACACCTATTGGTTATCGAAACCTTTGCGTACGGGTGTGGGGCACAAACACAACTTGAGCGTGGAATTGGGAGATGCCGAGACATTAAGAGCCGTGCTGGACGTGTCCTACAATCAAGTTATCGGTGTAATGAGGGGATCCGATAGACGGAATATTTCCGGTTCATTGGATTTGTCTTATCGGAGAAATGACTTGATTTTTAGCAATACAATGACTGTAAATAGTAATAAAAGTTATGACTCCCCTTATGGTGCTTTTAGTGATTATGCGAAGATGAATCCCTACTGGCGGGCAAAGGATCCCGAAACGGGACAGGTGGTACGTTGGGCTGAAGATCGGATTCCCAACCCGATGTATGATGCCGAGATCGGTACGTTAAAAAAGGAGTCTTACGTGGATTTTTTGAATAATTTTCAAGTGGAATGGAGAGCGTTGAATGGTTTGATCCTGAGAGCTCGTGTGATGTTGTCTTTTAAGCGGAATGATGGTGACGAGTTCTTACCGGCTGCGCATTCAAGTTTTGCTAATATTACGAAAGACTCTCCGGTGGAGGAACAATTACGAAAAGGATCTTATCGTTTGGATAATGGGAAAAGTAGTAACGTGTCCGGTGATTTACATGGGAATTATGCAACCACGATAGGTAAACATTCTATCTTGGCAATGGGTGGTTTTGGGATATCCGAATATTCATACGAGGCTTACGTGCATAAGGCCGAAGGGTTCCCCAATAGCCAGTCTGCAGATATTACATTTGCTCGTCAGTATGCCTTGGACAGTCGTCCGGAAGGATCGTCATCTTTGCGTCGGGAGATTAATTTCGTGTTGGGAGGTGGTTACAGCTATGACGACCGGTATTTTCTAGATTTTAACGTGCAGACCAGTGCTTCCTCGCTTTACGGAAACGATAATCGTTGGGCTACGGGGTGGTCCGTGGGAGTTGGATGGAACTTGCATAACGAGCATTTTTTCCCATGGAAGGATTTGGTTCGTCAATTTAAAGTTCGGGGTTCGATCGGATTAACCGGAAATCAGAATTTTGATACCAATGAAGCAGTGGCAACTTACCAGTATTACACGGATGCGAATTATTTGGGTATGACGGGATCCTATTTAGGGCGCTTGGCAAACCCCTCGTTGAAGTGGGAACAGAAAAAAGATTATAACGTGGGGGTTGATGCAACGATTCATAGGGCCACGTTACGTTTCGATCTTTACCGGGCCGATACGGAGAATATGTTGACGGATGTTTCTGTGCCGACAAGTACGGGATTTGCGACCGTGAAAGATAACTTGGGACTGGTACGGAATAGTGGAATTGAGGCTTATCTTTCTTATGGAGTGTTGCAACAGAACCGAACATTCTTGACCGTTTTCGGTTCATTGGTGACCACGAAGAATAAAATTATCCGGTTGTCGGAAAGTATGCGTGCATTCAACGAGCTACGGGATAAGATGGCTTCGGATAAAGCAAATAATCGTCCGGTGCTGAAATACGTGGACGGGGAGTCCATGGAAACAATTTGGGCTGTGCGCTCTGCCGGGATCGACCCGATGACAGGACAGGAACTTTATATTCGTCAGGATGGTTCACTGACCTACACGTATTACGAATCGGATTTATACCCGGTAGGTAATTCATTACCCAAATACAGGGGAACTTTCGGTTTCACTTTCGAGCATAAAGGATTTGGTGTCAGCACGACTTTCCGTTACCAAGCCGGGTATCAGTATTATAATAGGACATTGATAGACCGGGTGGAGAACGTGGACATGAATTATAATGTTGACAAACGGGCATTGTACGGTCGTTGGAAAGAACCGGGACAGGTAACTCCTTTTAAACGTTTGGGAACTTTCCGGTATGACGATGATCCCTTGTCACGTCAGGAGATGACAAGGGCAACTTCTCGTTTCGTGCAGGATGCGAAGGAATTGACTTGGGGATCGTTGAACGTGTATTATGATTTTCAGGCGGATATACTTAAATATCTTCGAATGAAACGATTGAGAGTGTCTTTCTATATGGAAGAGATCTCGAAAATCTCATCTATAAAGGCCGAGAGAGGGTTTGATTATCCTTTTGCCAGAACGATGTCGTTTTCGCTTATTGGAACATTTTAATTAGTTAGATATGAAGACAATAATAAAAAATATCGTGTTGTGTGTGATATTATGCACGATGGTGGCTTGTGATAGTTGGCTGGATACGACACCCCCTTCGCAAGTACCGGAAGAAGATCAGTTCGATGATGAATTTGGTTTCCGGCAGGCCCTGATCGGTTGTTATATCGGTATGGCGGATGTTGATTTATACGGGAAACAGCTCACGTGGTATTCTACGGAAATGCAAAGCGGGCAGTACACGATTCACTCGCAGGCTTACGTGTATGCAATGGGAACCTACCAGTACACGGCCCAGCGGGCATTGAGTATGCTTAACAGTGTTTGGCAGAAGGCGTATAACGTGATTGCCAACGTGAATAATGCGTTGAAATTTATAGATAAGCGTCAGGGGGTGTTGGATCCGGCTTCTTACCGGATGATTAAAGGCGAATTGTTAGCTATTCGTGCCATGTTGCATTTTGATATGATGCGCTTGTATGGGTACGGGAATTTGGCTGGTCGAACGGATAAATCAACGAAACCAACCGTGCCGTACGTGACGGATTATGACAAAGAGATGACTCCCCAGTTGTCGTATGATCAGACGATAGAATTGATTGTTAAGGATTTGACAGATGCTTTGGGATTATTGGATGATGAGCCTATCACGGGAAAACATCCTGCAGATTATTACGATGCGTTGAATGACGACGGGTTCTTCAGTGACCGTACTTTCCGGTTGAATTATTTTGCCGTGAAAGCTTTATTGGCAAGAGTATATATGTGGGAGGGAAGTGATGCATCCATCGCTTCGGCTCGTCAAGAAGCGTCGGATGTGATTCGTGAAGGCGAGCGTTTAGGACTCTACCAGTGGGTGACGACAGATTTGGTTAGTACAGACCCGATTCATTCCACGGAACATATTACTTCTTTAAATATTCCGGCATTCACGGATCGTTTGACGGATTATTATCTTTATAATTTCTTGGAAGGTACGGCGTATGAAGCTATCAAATTGAGTGAGGATAATTTGCTTAATATTTACCAAGAAACGGGAAGTGGGGAAAATGCCGATTACCGTCGGGAAAAGTTATTCTTCAGGAATTCCAACGGGTATTATACACCGTTAAAGTTAGCGCAGGATCGTTCATCGGGATATTTAAAACTAAACCGCATGCCTTTGATCCGTCTTCCGGAAATGTACTTGATCGTGGCCGAGAGTTATTTGCGAGGAGCAAATATTGATTTGACCGAGGCCGTGTCTTATTTGAAGACGTTGAGGGAGAATCGTTCGAACTATATTGATATTAGTGGCTATACACGAGACGAGTTATTAACATGCCTGATGAATGAATATCGGCGGGAGTTCTTGTGCGAGGGGGTGTCCTTCTTCTATTTCAAGCGTATTGGAGCAGCGGATATTCCCAACTCGACCATCGTGATGAGTGACGAAAAATATTTGTGGCCTTATCCCGCTATTGAACGGGAAATGGGACGTGTTCAATGATGATTAATAATGCTATAAATGAAAGGATATGAACAGATTTAATTTTCTGTACGCGATATGTTTTCTTTTGAGTGGTTTGCTATGCGGCGGTTGCTCGAAAGTGGGAATAGATACATTTGACGAGACCCAGGCTACGGTAACCGTTCCATGGAATAGCGTGGACGTGAGGACTTATCCGGGATATAACTCCTTAACGAAGACTTTTGATCAGACTTATTCGTTTTGGAGTGATCCGGAAGAAGAGACGATGGTGGTGAATATCCCGTTAAAGTTGGTCGGGGACGTCCGGGATTACGACCGGACGGTAGGGTACACGATCGTCCGGGATAGCAGCCGATTGTTGGAAGGATCGTATAAGGTGTTGAATGCCGTTATTCCCGCCGGGGAACGTTACGGGTATCTCACGCTGGAATTGCCGAAATTAGTTGAATTGGAAGACACGACGTGTATGATGGAAATTGTGTTGGGTGCTTCGGAATATTTCGTGGCCGGCCCACCGGAATATACACGCATTAAGTTTTCGTGGGATAATCAATTACCGATGCTTCCCAGTGGTTCATTTTATGCCCGAACTTATAATTTCTTAATAAATGCAGGGCAAAGTATGAATCTGGCGAACTATAATTATTATAGCCGGAATGCGCATAAGGCGATACTGGCCGCTTTAGGGTGGCCGTGGCAGGCGGGCCAGTGGCCCCGGTATAACCGGATGGACCCGGATGGGTATATGTTCTATAATACGGCAATCACGAATGCTTACTACGAGTTGTTACAGAAGTATCTGGATGATTACGAACAGGAACATGGAACCCCATTGTTGCATGATGGAGGACTTGCTATAAACCAACCCGTGAGAGCGCGAAAGTTTTGATAAAACGGATTAAAGATAATGAAGATGAAAACAATATATTACCTGTTGTTGCTCGTGTTGGGATACGGCCTCGTGTCGTGTTATGACGACAAGAGTACCTATGACACGAAAGAAATTCCTAACGTGGAACTAGACCTGAATGGTGTGTCGGAAACGCAGTACGTGGCGTATTTGGGCAAATTGCATATTGATATTCCCGTGAAGAAAAACGGAACCCCGGACCATCCGGATTTGGAATATAAATGGGAGATCGAGTTAAGTTCGTCAGCGGGATTGAGAGAAGTGTTGTCGAACGAACGGGTGCTTGACACGATTGCTTCCATGCCGATTCAGGCTAGTGGTTACACGTTGACCTTGGAAGTGACGGACAAAGTTTCCACGCTTAAATATTATTCTGTCTTTTCTCTAGTGGTGGAGAGCCAATTCGGGGAAGGTATTATCGTGGCTCATTCCCGTGATGGAGAGACCTCCGATTTGTCGTTAATCATGGATAAAGACATTAGCAAGGGATTCACGGGAACGGAGAAAATTCAATACGATGATATTTTCACCTCTAAGGGGGAGCCTTTGGGTGATTGGATTGATAACGTGGCCTATACCGTGTCGGGAGCGACATGGAGTACCTATCAGAATATCCTGTGGATGGCCGGAAAAAATGGATTGTTCCGGGCTGATTGCCGGGACTATTCCTTCTTGGAAACGGGTAAAATTATTCCTTTCGTGACCGAGACATACACTTCCGGACATTTCTATTTGGCACCTCAAACGACGATTCTCGTGATGAATAATCAGGTGTACCAGCATCTTCGTCAGAATGATGCGATATTCATCAAACCGGAAGTGATTTCCGACTTGGGCGGTTTGCAGTCCAATTACGTGGATAATCGAGTGGTTGCCGCGGCTACGGGCGATGGGACTCATTCCAGTGGATCGTCGATCTGGTATGATTCACAGGTAGGACGTTTTGGGCGTTTTAACGGGGCTTTCTCGCAGAACAAATGTTCGTTGTATTCCTCTTCTGAGAATGACGACAATTTCCCATTCGATCCTTCTGCCGTGGCGGGTAAAGAAGCCGTGGCCGGAGGTTTCATGAATAGCTCTTCTTTGGTGATGGTGTTGAAGGACAAAGTGTCGGGAGAGTATTCAATCTATACGTTCTTCACGAAGAATCAGGATTATACGTTGGTTAACCCGACACCGAGTTACTTGTATTCGGTTCCGGCAGCCATCAAGGATTTGTTGGATCGTTCCGTGTCAATTTGTTTCAGTACAGTAGATCCTATTATGTACGTGGCAACGGCCAGAGAGATTCATGCGGTTCGTTTGAATATAGATGGTTCGCTTGCTTCCTCGTTGAAATACACGGCGGCCGCGGGGGAGAATATCAGTATTCTGAAATTCTACACGCAGGGAAGATATAATGTCAATTCGGAAGACTTTGACAGTGACACGGAAAGTTTGCTGACCTTACCGTTGAACACGAAAGCCGTGATGATGGCAACGCAGGCATCGGATTCGGAAGGATATGTTTACTTGATTCCGCAAAAGGATCCGGGAACGGGAAATCTGGATGAGGAAAAGCAGGTGAAATATGACGGTTTCGGGAAGATTTCAGATATAACAGCTCAAGGAAGATAGTTTATAATAATACAGGCGGGTAAGGTGTGACGAAAGCCTTACCTGCCATAATAGTTAATTTTTTAAAATGAATAACATGGAGAATCCGGTTGTAAAGGTGGAACATTTGTCTCACCGTTATAGTGTGCAATGGGCGATACGGGATATTAATTTCGAGATTTACGAGAAGGGAATATTGGGATTGTTGGGATCGAACGGAGCGGGTAAATCGACAACGATGAATATCATGTGTGGTGTGTTGAACCAGACAGAAGGGGAAGTGTATATTAACGGGATTAATTTTCGGGAGGACCCGATTGCGGCTAAAATGAATATTGGTTTTCTACCACAGAAACCCCCGTTGTACACGGATTTGACCGTGGAAGAGTATTTAGCCTATTGTGCGGATTTGCGTTCGGTCGCTCCTAAAAAGATTCGTTCTTCGGTGGACTACGCGATGGAGAAATGCGGGATCACGCATTTCCGAAAACGGTTGCTGAAACATTTATCGGGAGGTTACCAGCAACGGGTGGGTATTGCGCAGGCAATCATACACAATCCGAAGTTCGTGGTGTTGGATGAGCCGACGAATGGACTTGACCCGAACCAGATCCTGGAAATTCGGGAATTGATCAAGGAGATTGCTACGGATCGTTCAGTGCTACTTTCCACGCATATCTTGTCGGAGGTGCAGGCCACCTGTGACCACATCAAGATGATCGAGGAAGGGCAACTGGTATTCGCAGGGACGATGGATGAGTTTAACAATTATATCCAACCGAATTCGTTCGTGGTGGTACTGAAGAATCCGCCGAGAATGACCGAGTTGGAACACGTGCCGGGAGTTAGTCGGGTGGAGGCAATAAATTCGAAAAGTTTCAGGGTATGGTTTGATACGGATGACGATGTGACAGCCCGGATGGTACACGAGAGTGTCAGCCGGGGATGGGAGTTAAGCGAGGTTTCCGTGGAGCGGAGTTCTCTGGATGAAGTGTTCGCTCGCTTGTCGGGAAAAAGTAAACGTGAATCATAAGTTCGTGTAGTATGAGAAAAATATTCAAGATAGCGTTGACAGAGTTATGCACTCTGTTCTATTCCCCTATCGCGTGGTTAGTCCTTATTATCTTTACTGTTCAGGCGTGCATGACCTATTTCCGTTTGGTGGACATTATGTTGATGCAGCAATTTAACAAGCCTTTATGGTATAGTATAGCAAAAGAGATGTACACGGGAAATATGGGATTGTTCCCGAATATGTTGGTGCATCTTTACCTGTATATTCCTTTATTGACAATGGGATTGATGAGCCGGGAATATAGTAGCGGTTCTATCAAATTATTATATTCTTCACCGGTGTCCAGCATACAGATTATCTTCGGGAAATTTCTTTCCATGATGATATACAGCCTTATTCTGGTGGGGATTCTCTTTTTGTTTGTCGGGTTCACGGCATGGAACGTGCCTTCTTTTGATATGTCGTTGGCCTTATCGGGGTTGCTGGGAATTTATCTGGTGATCTGTTCTTATGCAGCGATAGGACTGTTCATGTCTTGTCTGACTTCCTATCAGGTGGTGGCGGCTGTTGCCACGTTAGGGGCTTTGGCTTTCCTGAATTACGTGGGAAGAATAGGACAGGAAGTTCCTTTTATTCGGGACATCACGTATTGGCTGTCAATTTCCGGGCGTTCCGACGAGTTAATCAACGGTTTGATCAGCAGTGAGGATGTGTTTTATTTTCTGATCGTGATCGGTCTTTTCCTGATGCTTTCGATTATGGTCATCTTGTCGGGGAAACGCAAGTTATCAAAAAGTATGGCTTTTACCCGTTATACCGGGGTGATCGTGTTGGCGATGCTGTTGGGGTACGTGACCTCCCGGCCGGGATTGCAATGTTCTTACGATGCCTCGTCCATTAAACTGAATAGTCTGAATCCGGTCAGTCAGGAGATTATGGAAAAAATGGAGGGAGGACTGACAATTACGACATACGTGAATCTTTTGGAAGGTAATTTTTATCGGGGGGCTCCTTCGGAAAGGAATAGTGATGCAAATCGATTTAAAAAGTTTATTCGTTTTAAACCGAAAATTCAGATGAACTACGTGTATTACTATGCAGACGCGGGAAACGAGGTTTTGGAAGATCGTTTCCCCGATCTGAACACGCAACAACGAGCGTGGAAAATGGCGGTCATGGAAGATTTGGATATAGAGATGTTTCTGAGCCCGGAACAGGTAGCCCAACAGGTTGATCTTTCGGGTGAAAAATATCGTTTCGTGCGTTTGTTGGAACGGGAAAGCGGGGAAAAGACCTTTTTGCGGATTTTCGATGATAGTTACATTTATCCGAGGGAAGGAGAAATCTCCACGGCCATGAAACGTTTGGTGACGAAAGCCCCCAAGGTCGTTTTTCTGACCGGGCACGGGGAACGTGATATTCAACGGGCAGGAGACCGGGACTATTACACGTTTGCCATTGATCCGACTTTCCGTCATTCCTTGATTAATCAAGGGTTTGATGTGGATAGTATTACCTTGATGGGGGATCGGCCGATACCCATGGATATTGACGTGTTAGTTGTTGCAGATTTACAGCGTCCTTTGTCAACAGATGAGTTGGCTCGGCTCGAGGAATACATAGCGAAAGGCGGGAATATTGTTATTGGTGGGGAACCGGGAAAATCGGATTTGATGAATCCTCTTACGGCTTCTCTGGGCGTGAGTTTCCTGCCAGGAACTTTAGTACAACCGACGAAAGCTTACGATGATAATTTGCTGGTTTGCTCTTTTGTTGAGGAGGGTGTGAATGTCGTGACTCCTTTGCGGGGACTATGGCAACAAAAATATGGGGTTACGATGCCGGGAGCAGCTGCGTTAAGTTACAAAAACGGACATGGTTTCAATGTGTATCCTTTGCTAAAGACAAAAGACGAGGGAAGTTGGAACGAGTTAACCACTGTAAATTTTACGGACGAAAAAGCTGTATTAAATCCGGAAATCGGGGAGCAAGAACAGTCCTACCCGACGATGCTTGCCTTGACTCGTAACGTGGGAGACCGGGAACAGCGGATATTCGTGTTAGGTGATGTTGATTGTATCAGTAATGCCGAGTTATTGATGTCTAGAGTTGGGATGAAAACGAGTAATTTCTCTTTAATCACGGGTATGTTCCGGTGGTTGAGCTACGGGGAATTCCCGATCGTTTTGTCGAATATACCGCCCGTGGATACGGTGTTGGAATTGAGTAAGGACACGGTACCTTATGCGAAATTTGCTTTCACGTGGGGATTACCCATCTTGTTCGCGTTGGGGTATTTTGGCGTGTGGTTTAAAAGAAGACGGAGATAACGTAATTGTAAACGAATGAGAAAGATATTGAAAATAGCGGGAAATGAGTTGCGCGCTCTCTTTTGTTCTCCCGTGGCTTGGTTTATTTTAGTGATATTTGCCGTTCAGTCGGGAATGACTTTTACCGACTTGTTCCGGAGTGTTTTGCGACAACAATTTATGGGGGAACCGATAGAATATAGTATCACGACGGCTCTGTTAACAGGAATGTCGGGAACATTTACGGTGATACAACAATATTTGTATCTATATGTTCCCTTGTTGACGATGGGATTGATGAGCCGGGAATTTGGTAGCGGTTCGATTAAACTCCTGTACTCGTCCCCCGTGACAGCGGGACAGATCATTTGGGGAAAATTCCTTTCTATGATGGTTTACGGGTTGATATTGATGGGCGTGTTGCTGGTTCTGGTTCTTTTTGCTTGTTGCACGGTGGAATCATTTGATCTTTCTGCGGCCTTATCGGGTTTACTCGGATTGTATTTGTTAATGTGTGCTTACGCGGCAATCGGGCTTTATATGTCCAGCCTGACCTCTTATCAGGTTGTGGCGGCCGTGGGAACATTGGCCGTGTTAATCGTGCTGAATTTCATCGGTAGTGTGGGGCAGGATATAGCTTTCGTGCGTGAAATCACGTATTGGTTGTCAATCAAGGGGCGGGCAACCGTGTTCATTGACGGGTTGATATGTAGTGAGGACTTCCTGTATTTTGTCGTGGTCATTCTCTTTTTCCTGACGTTGGGAATCATGAAGATCGAGGCTCACCGGGCAAAACGGAGTCAAGTGATGACGGTAGGACGTTATCTTGTTGTGATTGCAGTTACCGTGGCATTAGGGTATATGACTTCTCGTCCCACGTTTTTATGGTATTATGATGCGACAGCAAGTAAGACACAAACATTGACTAAAGAAAGTCAAAGTATACTGGAAAGGATGAAAGACGATTTGACAATTGTCACTTACGTGAATCTTTTGGGAGATAACTCTTCTTACGGGATGCCCCGTTCCCTGAAGAGTGACATGGAAAACTTCAAACCGTACATCCGTTTCAAATCGAATATCGAGCTGAAGTATGTGTATTATTATAAAAAAGCGTCTTCCTACATACGAGAACGGTATGCAGACGTGAGCGACCGGGAGGTGGCCGAAAAATATGTTGATCAGATGAAATTGAATCTGAAAATGTTTTTATCTCCCGAAGAGATCGAGGCCCAGATTGACCTTGCTCCGGAAGGTTATCGTTTCGTGCGGCAGTTGGTGTTACCCGACGGTTCGGCCACTTTCCTGCGGTTGTATAATGATATGTTTGTACATCCGATGGAGGCAGAGGTTTCCGCGGCTCTGAAACGCCTGATCATGGAGGTACCCAAGGTGGCTTGTCTTACGGGACATGGCGAGCGGGATATGAACAACGTGGGAGATCGGGATTATTATGCTTTTGCCAAGAATCCGACTTTTCGTTATGCTTTAGTAAATAATGGTTTTGATGTGATCGCCTATCGCATGACCGAGGGGGAGGAGATTCCGGAAGATATTCGTATTCTGGTGATTGCTGATGTGAAACAACCGTTGACCGAAAGCGAGTTGGAAAAGATTGACCGCTACGTGGCCCGTGGAGGAAATTTGTTGATTGCGGGAGAACCGGGGCGTCAGGAAGTAATGAATCCTTTGGTGGAACGTTTCGGGGTGCAGTTTATGCCCGGTGTTCTGGTACAACCCAGTCGGGATTTCGATCCGGATCTGATTCGGGGTGAATTGACAAAAGATGCCGCGGAGATGTCCCTTAACTATGCCGATTTGCAGAAGAAAAAACGGGTGATCACGATGCCCGGAGCTACGGCGTTAAACTATACAATGGATAAAGGTTTTATGGTGCGTCCTGTTTTGACCACGCATGACACGGGATGTTGGAACGAGATAGAAACCCGGGATTTATTGAATGAGCCGGTAGAACTCAACCCTGTTGCCGGGGAAAAAGAAGGTGTTTACCCGATAGCCTTGGCTTTGAGCCGGAAGATGGGAAACCGGGAACAACGGATTATCGTGTTGGGAGATGCGGATTGTATCAGTAACTCCGAACTGATGATGTACCGGAAGGGTATCAAGGCGTCCAACTTCTCGTTGATCACGGAGTCCTTCCGTTGGTTGACGGATGGGGAATTCCCGGTGAATACCCGTCGTCCCGATCCTGCCGATACCTCGATTTCACTGGAATTGTCATCTATGAAGTGGGTGAAACTGATGTTCGTGGGGATATTACCCCTGTTATTAATTGGTTGTGGAATATTAATCTGGCACCGTAGGAGGGGTAGATAAAATGAATATGCGTAACGTGAATATCGTGGCTCGCTATGAGTCTAAATTGTTAAGACGAGATATTGTTTTTCTGGGATTTGTAGTGATTGCCCTTGTCGGTATTTCGTTATGGCAGATGATAAAGCAAGGAAGAGTAAATGTGTTTTGGTATAAAGTGGCTCTTCCTTCCTCTTTTCCTTTTTTTAGTATGTATTACTATAACCTGGTACAAGTCCTGATTGCTTTGTTTGTGTGCATGGAGGTCGTGTACCGGGAAAGGAAAAAAGACGCGATGGAAGTATTCCTGTGCCGACCGTTTCGGAACAGTGAATACTGCATCGGTCGTTTTCTAGGAATATTCAGGATGTTCCTTTTCGTGAATATATGCGTGCTGTTGGTATGTATGTATATAAACCTTTGGGTTGTAGGAGCCCCTTTTAACGTGTGGATTTATGTTTTCTATCTGTTCACCTTGTCCATCCCGACTTTAATTTTTGTATTGGGTTGTGCGTTGAGTATATCGGCAATGGTCAAAAATCGTCCGCTATCTGTTTTAGTTCTGGGACTTTTTGGATTGGGTGTATATTTCTATTTGGATGAGTGGCAGTTTGGAGCGTTTGACTTTTGGGGCAGGAATTTGCCGAATATGTTTTCGGACGTGGTAGGACACCCTGATTTGAAGGGGTATTTGCTGCATCGCTTGACTTATACCGGGTTGGGTGTTGCCGGAGTTTTATTCTGGGTTGCTAACATGAAACGTCTGCGGGACCATAAAGAACATCAAGGATTGCAATGGGGAAGTGGGGGAGTGGTTGTATTGTGCAGCGTGATCTGTTTGTTTTTATATTGGGATGCAATTCGGCAGCGGGAGTGCCGTTCAGAAGAGTATAGGCAAGCTTATGTCGAATATCAATCCCGACCTAAAGCACGGGTTACCAACCATGAAATCTCCTACGAGTGGAAGGATGGAGAGATGTGGTTGGATAGCAGGATGACCTTACAGAATCGGAATCAGGAAAGGCTCTCGGAGATCGTGTTGTACCTGAATCCTTCGTTAGAGATTTATTCTCTAAAGGAGGCAGGTAACGATATGGGGTATCACCGGGATCAGCAGGTTGTCGTGCTTGAACGCCAGCTTTTGCCGGGTGATACCATTTCTTTGCATCTCTCCTATAAAGGTAAAATTGATGAGGCGATATGCTACTTGGATGTGCCTTTTGAAGAGCGGCATAATGTAGGAAGGTATGATCCCGGAAAGCGACGTGGATTATTCAATTTCGGAACTCGTTTTGCTTATCTGGGAGAAAACTATACCTTGTTACACCCGGAAATTCTTTGGTACCCGGTAGCTGTCCCCCCGATCAATATGGTATCACCATACGCTCGTGAAATAAATTTTTCGGAATATACTCTGCGGGTAAAAACACGGGATGGACAACAGGTTCTATCGCAAGGCGAGCCGGAATACGGAACAGGTGAAGTATTTTTCAAGAATCGGCAGAAATTACCCGGGATAACGCTTTGTATCGGGAACTACCATAAGAAAGAAATCGAGATCGGTAATCTTCATGTGGAATTTTATTATTTCCCCGGCCATGAATTGTTTTTCGAGGGGTATACTGAAATTCAGGGAGAGAAATTGAGCAAGGTCTTGGCCATGCTCAAAGGACGTTTGGAGGCAAGAATCGGGCGGGGCTACCCGTTTCAAAAATTGATGTTGGTAGAAAGTCCTCTCTCGTTTGTTTCTTTTTTACGGAAATGGAAAACGGGTAGCGAATTTGTCCAGCCTGAATTTGTTTTTTTGGGAGAACGGGCAGCAAGTATTCCTTCCTACGTCCCGATGACTGTTGCGAAAAAATTTGCAAAGGAAAGACAGGAGAATTTGGATGATCCGGAAGGGATTTATAGTGTTGAACGTATGGGATTGCAATCTAACGTCACGTTGCTTCAACAAAAGTTACATGACATTTTGCCTATGTATTACGATTTCACGGGATTCTTGTCTTTAGGTACTTATCCGGCAGCCAATATGCTACTTAGCAAAATGTTTATTTCTAAAAAGAAATATACAATAGGAAATACCGGTCTCAGACCGGATGATATGTTAGCTATTGATTGTTTAAAGCAAGCCAGCTTGAAGGAAATTCTTTCTAACGATTCGTTACCGGATAAAGTACAGGCAAGAATTTTCGAGTTGGAAGCAGGAGCATTGGCAGCTTATTTATCTACTTCTGTTGCCCCCGAAAAGTTGTACCAATTCTCGGAACAGCTCTCTTCCGGCACTCAATTTGAAGAAATTACTTTAGAACAGATCGCTCGGAATTTTCAGGTTGATCTAGGGGTTGATTTACTTCCGTTTATGGATAAATTATACCAACGGGAGGGGCTCCCGTCTTTTGATATAAGAGATATTCAGGTACAGCAAATTATTACGGATGGCTTCCCGAAATATCAAGTTTGTTTTAAAGTATGGAATATGTCGGATATGGATGGGGTTATATCAATTCTTGCTGATGATGAAACGGTGGATGAATTTATGTCGAAACGAGAAGGAGGCATTGCCGTGGATTTTAATATGCCCCTGAGAGAGAAATATTACATGATTCCGGCCGGAGTATGCAAGGAGGTAAAATTTATCATGAACGGGGATCATGGTTACATCGGGACGAATTTGGCGGCTAATTTTCCCGGTGATTATAATATTCCTTTAGTAAAAGAAGGAATTTCCAAAATAAGGGAAGGCATGGAGGGCATTTGGGATATTGATCGTCGTTTCTTCGAAAATTCCGGCGAGATCATTGTTGATAACCGGAGTGAACAATTCCAGTTGATTGATTCCGGGGAGCGGAAAAGATTACCGTTCTTGACAAAGGAGCGTAAATCGACTTTTAAGGCGTCATTGGAGAAGAAGGAATGGACAGAAATGTTCACGGCAGAAAGCTATGGAATCCCCGTGCGGAGTGCTTTTGGTAAAGTTTCCGGAACCGGGACGGGAAAGGCTATCTGGACGGCAGATATAAAGGAAACCGGGAAATATGAAGTCTTTTTTTATCATCAGGTTTCATCACTTACTTATCCCCCGATTAGTTCCGTTTTCACGGGTTCTTTGCTGCATTACAAGGTATATAATAGCTTGATGGAAAAAGAGGTGATCGTGGAAGCGGATATTATTCCGGTCGGGTGGGTTTCCTTGGGAAAATTCGATTTTCCGGTCGGGAAGGCTCAAGTGATTCTGGATGACAGGGGTGGGGAGATCAAGGCTGATGCAGAGGATAAAAGTGCCGGTTTAGTGCAAGTTCATGGCGTGCCGGATGATAAATTACCAGTTAAGAAGCAACTGATCATTGCTGATGCCGTGAAACTGGTGCGTGTGAAGGAGTAGTTTGTCATTTAGGATTTGAAACCTGTTATATTTTTCGTAATTTTGGAGAATCATTTAAAACTACAAGAATTATGAGAAAGTCATTTTTATTTTTAGCGGATGGTTTTGAGGAGGTAGAAGCTCTCGGGGTTGTAGATGTTTTACGTCGGGGAACGATCGAAGTGAAAACGGTTTCTATTTCCGATAAGAAAGAGGTTACAGGTGCGCATGGAGTTCCTGTGGTGGCCGATCTTTTGTTGAGTGACGTGGAAGAAGAAGAGGCGGAATTCTTGATTTGTCCGGGCGGAATGCCGGGAGCCAAGAATCTGGGAGATTGTACGGCATTGGTGCAAATGATTCAGAAACACTTTGACAAAGGTGGTTACGTGGCGGCTATTTGTGCAGCTCCGGCTTTGGTGTTGAGTAAGATAAAAATGAATAAAAGATATACAATGACTTGCTATCCGGGATTTGAAGAATATTTACCGGGAGCCGAAATGCAACCTCATGGC
>OIXA01002150.1_pt1 | contig 23238 bp, 8 predicted proteins | sample 1587721 | NCBI WGS metagenome assembly OIXA01 (sample SAMEA3888900, study PRJEB22519) | human gut metagenome | biome: human gut; feature: human-associated habitat; material: faeces | place: Denmark | collected 2013
TGACGAAAGAAAAAGCGGGTGTTGCCCCACACAGGGCAACACCCGCAGGTCTTTTCACTTCTTTCCCAGCTGGTAGAAGGCCACGGCGCTGGCGGCGGCCACGTTCAGGCTGTCCACACCGTGGGCCATGGGGATGCGTACCGTATAGTCGCAGTGGGCGATGGTGGCGGCGGCGAGGCCGTCCCCCTCCGTGCCCAGCACCACGGCCAGTTTGTCCTCCGCCAGCAGGCGGGGATCGTCGATGGACAGCGAGTCGTCCCGCAGGGCCATGGCGGCGGTTTGGAAGCCCAACCGCCGCAGCAGCGCCATACCGCCCTCCGGCCATGCCGCATCCTCCGGGAAGTACGTCCACGGGACTTGAAACACCGTGCCCATGCTGACCCGGACGGCCCGGCGGTACAGGGGATCGCTGCCCTGTGTGCTCAGCAGCACGGCGTCCATGTTCAGCGCGGCGGCGCTGCGGAAGATGGCGCCGATATTGGTGGGGTTCATGACGTTTTCCAGCACTGCCACCCGCCGCGCTCCGGCGCAGACCTGCTCCACCGTGGGCAGCTTGGGACGGCGCATGGCGCACAGCATGCCCCGCGTCAGCTTGAAGCCCGTCAGCTGCTCCAGCACCTCCAGCGGCGCGGCGTACACCGGAATATCCGCCGGACACCGGGCCAGCAGCTCCGCCGCCTTGCCCTCCACGTGCTTGCGCTCCATCAGGAAGGACACCGGCACACAGCCCGCGTCCAGCGCCCGGCCGATCACCAGCGGGCTTTCCGCGATGAACAGGGCGTTGGCCGGGTCGGCCCGGTTTACCAGTTGGTTCTCCGTCAGCCGGGCGTAGACGTCCAGCTCTGGGGCGTTAAAATCCGTGATCTCGCGCAGATCCATGGTCGTATCCTCTTGCTTTCTTCCGTAGGGGCCGACAGAGTCGTCGGCCCCTATGGAATTTTTATTTCTCATGAACGATCAGCTCCGTCACATCGGGACGGGAGTAATGGCCGCAGGGGTCGAACTCCATGCGGGCTCTGGCAGCCTCGTCGGGGTTGATATCGGCATAGATGATGGTCTCGCAGTCCCACACCGGATCGGTCACATAGTGGCCGTAGGGGTCAATGATGGCGCTGCCGCCGTTGCAGGGCGCTTTGGGCAGGCGGGCAATCTCGTCGGCGGCGGGGCCGTGGTAGCTGGTGGGGTACATGTCCCTGGTGAAGTACTGGTTCACATGGAACACGAAGCACTTGCCCTCGATGGCGATGTGCTTGATGGTGTCGTGCCACTCCGGGTTATTGTTGGTATTGGGGCACAGATACAGGCTGACGCCCTTCTGATACAGTGCCACGCGGGCCAGCGGCATATAATTCTCCCAGCAGATCAGCGCGCCCATGGTGCCCCAGGGGGAGTCCACCGTGGGGAAGAAGTCCCTGTCCGCGTCGCCCCAGACGATACGCTCCGCGCCGGTAGGCTTCAGCTTCCGGTGGTTGCACAGCAGTTTGCCGTCCGGCCCGAAGATCATATTAGAGCAGTAGAGGGTGCCGTTGTTGCGGCCCCGCTCTGTATAGCCGATGGAGACGTAAGCGCCCGCCTCTTTCGCTGCCGCGCCGATGCGGTCGGTGTCCTCGCTGGGGCAGAGAACGGCGTTGTCATAGTAGATTTTCCAGTCGTCCCGGCACTCCTCGGTGCGGCTGCCCACGGTAAAACCGTAGGTCAGGCCGTAGGGATAGCAGGGGATCAGGGATTCGGGGAACACGATCAGCTCCGCACCGTTCTGTCCGGCCTCGCGGATCTGAGCGCACACCTTGTCAATGGTGGCGTCCTTGTCGAACATCACCGGGGTGGCCTGTACCAGCGCCACGCGCAGCTTCTTTTGCAGGTCTTTCATAGGGATGCCCTCCTCGTTTTTTCAGGTGAGCTTATCCTACCAGAAACAACGGCGTTTGTAAATCGTCTTTTCCGGAGAGTTTCGGCGGTTTCCAGAAAATTCCACAATGGCTTCCATTAGCAGACAGCGTGGCCGTGTTAAGATTCCGTTCAATTTCATGAAAATCCTACAAAGTTTATAGTCAGTACCCGCTGAAATATCCATAAATTGGCCGTTGACTTTCGCGGTGCAAAGTTCTAAAATCAGTGCCAACAAAAAACAACAGCCGGAGCGATCCCGGCGGAAAGGAGACCACCATGGCACGTCAGATGATGAACCACACCGCTAAGACCCACAGCCTGCATACGGTCTCCTATTTTGCCGAGATGGCTCGCTACTTTGCGGGCTTTTATTGGTATGCCTATTTTTGCTCCCGATACCGTAAACCGGCTGAATCGACATAAGCGTCAGACCCATTTTTTACCATTGGCGTCAAGCGGCTTCGTCCTTCAGACGGAGCCGCTTTTCATTTTGTCCCATCCACACTTTGTACATTTTGAGAAGGAGAAAAATTATGACTGCAATCCTTTCTGCGGCTGTCATCTTCGTGGTGTTCGCCGCCGGAGACATGATCTCCGCCAAAACAAAAGCCATTGTATCCATGCTGCTGGTGGCGTCCGTGTTGTTCCTGGCCGGCTTCTGGACAGGCATCTTCCCCACCACCATGTTTGCCGACTCCACGCTGCTGAGCATGGCCGGACTGCTGGTGACCATGCTGCTGGTGCACCTTGGCACCACCATCAAGCTGCGTGACTTCGGCGCCCAGTGGCGCACGGTCATCATTTCCGCGCTGGCCTGCGTCGCCATTTCCGTGGCGGTGTACTTCCTTGGTCAGCTGATCGTTGACCGCGGCTTCGCACTGGTGGGCGCGCCCATCCTGTCCGGCGGCGTGGTGGCTACCCTGCAAATGACCGAGATGGCCAACAACGCCAGCCGCCCCGAGCTGGCCGTGTTCGCCACGCTGGTGATGTGCGCCCAGGGCTTCGTGGGCTACCCGGTGGCCTCCCTGTGCCTGAAAAGCGAGGCCAAGCGCCTGAAGCGGGACATTGACGCAGGTTCCGTATCGCTGGCGCCCGTAAATGCCGCCCAGACTGCCGCCCGCAAGAAGCTGATCCCCGCCCTGCCCGCCAAGTACAACACCCCCAACACCATCATCGCCAAGGTCATTCTGGTGGCGCTGCTGTCCACCTGGGTGTCCAGCCTGTTCCACGACGCGGTGAACAAGCTGGTGTGGTGCCTGATTTTCGGCGTGCTGCTGAAGGAGCTGGGCTTCCTGGATGAGGACGCTCTGGGCAAGGCCAACGCCACCGGCATCGTCATGCCCATCATCACTCTTTCCATCTTCACCAATCTGGCCTCCGCTACCCCCGAAATGGTGGGCAGCATGGTGGTTCCCCTGCTGGTCTGCGTGGTCATCGGCACCATCGCGTTCTCCCTTGCCTCCATTCTGGTGGGCAAGCTGTTCGGCTACAGCTGGCAGATGTCCATGGCCATCGGCAGCTCCTGCCTGTTCGGCTTCCCCGGAACCGTCATCATCTCCAACGAGGTGTCCGAGAGCACCGGCACCACCGAGGAGGAAAAGGCCTATATCAGCGCACAGATCATGCCCAAGATGCTGGTGGCCGGTATGGTCACCGTGTCCATCACCTCCGTGCTGGTGGCGGGCGTCATGTGCAAGTGGCTGTAAGCGCAGCCCGTTGAAAGGAGTCTTTCTATCATGTCCGAGATCAAAGCTTACGTCGAGAGCATTTTCGATGAACTGGTGGCTATCCGCCGGGATATCCACGCCCACCCCGAGGTGGGTATGACTGAGGTACGTACCAGCGCCCTGATCCGCGCTGAGTTGGAAAAAATGGGCATGGACGAGGTGCAGTCCCCCTTGCCCACTGCCGTGGTAGGACTGCTCCACGGTGGAAAAGGCCCCGGCAAGTGCGTGGCCTTCCGGGCCGACATTGACGCCCTGCCTGTCCACGAGGAGACGGGCCTGCCCTTTGCCAGCCAGAACGAGGGCGTGATGCACGCCTGCGGCCACGACCTGCACGCCACCATGCTGCTGGGCCTTGCCAAGACGCTGTGCCATCTGCGGGATAGCTTCGCCGGAACGGTGAAGTTCATCTTCGAGCCCAGCGAGGACATCATGCCCGGCGGCGCACGGAAGCTGGTAGCCGCCGGTGTCATGGAGAACCCCCACGTGGACGCCATCTTCGGCCAGCACGTGTGCCCCTCCGAGAATGACACCGTGGGCACGCTGAATCTTTACAAGGGCTACTTCACCAGCGCGGTGGATCTGTTCCACATCACCGTTCACGGCAAGAGCGGCCACGGCGCCGCGCCCCACACCGCCCATGACGCCATTGCCTGCGCCGGATATCTCATTACCGTGCTGCAAACGGTGGTTTCCCGCCGCACCGACCCGCTGGCCACCGCCGTGCTGACGGTGGGCACCATGTCCGGCGGCGACGCGGTGAACATCACCGCCGGCGAGGCCCGGATGGTGGCGGTGCTGCGCAGCTTCAGCGACACGGCACGGGATACCGCCATCGAGGAGGTCAACCGGATCTGCAAGGGCATCGGGTTCGCCTTCGGCTGCGACATCGAGGTGAAGCTGGAGGAGGGCTACGCCCTCCAGTACAACGACGGCGCCATGATCGATCTGGTGGAGCAGGCGGTCACGGAGGAGCTGGGCGCGGACAAGGTGATCCACCTCGACCGCCCCTTCTCCGGCAGCGAGGACTTCAGCTTCTTCGGCAAGCTCACCAATACGCCGTCGGCGTTCATGATGATCGACGCGGGCCACGGCGAGCACATGGTGTCCCTGCACAACGGCAAGATCGTGTTCGACGAGAACGTGATGCGCTCCGGCGTGGCGGGCATGAGCGCTGTCGCACTGAAGTACCTAGCGGAGTGAGCGCACATATTATGAGGTAACAGCGGAAAGTTTCCTTCCTGAAAACAGGGCAGGGACGCACGGCAGGTGCGTCCCTGTCCTGTTTTTTCGCGGGTTTTGGCAGCTTTTGGCGAGCGCCGCCGTTGACAAGAGGCGGAAAACCGTATATAGTATAAAATGGTTCGGTGGACACCGGACCGACAAGTGGATAACGTGTTCTGTGACGACGTGTGGCTGCGCGCCGTAACGGCCGGAAACGGTCAGGCGGCAGTTTTGAAGGAATAGGGGTAAGACCCTCTGCGGACGGCACTGTAAACGCAAGGAAGTGACCAAAGCGGCGGAGACGCCGTGTGGTGAACAGCAGCCATTGGGACGGATGTCCTGAGAAGGTAGGTCATGTACGGGAGGCGGCAGCCTCGGGGCGTTAGGGCAGGAGAATTGCACGGCGGAGAACAGGTACACAGCGGCGCTTCTTCGTTGTGGCAGAGAGCAGAAGTGGGCGCGGACCATCCCGACAGGGACGGACCGGCCTTTTTTTGCGGCAAATGCGCCGGCTGTCCCGTCAGGGAGGCCGGTTTTTTCGCGGGAGGGGCGTCATCCGCCCGCAGTCAAGTCGGGACGGCGCAAGCCGTCCGCTTTCCATAAGGGCGGGAGGGGTTTGCCGACCCCTTCCGCCTCCTTCTCTTATAAGACAGAAAATTTACAGATAAAAGGAGACAGAGACATGAAGAAACGAGTGGTATCGTGGCTGCTGGTGGTGCTGATGCTCACCAGCATGCTGCCTACCGGCGTGTGGGCGGAGGACGTCTACCGCAGCAGCGAGGACACCGGACGGTACGGTGTGTCCACGCTGGCCAGCGCCGCCGACGCGGAGCTGGAGGGCTTTTTCGACGAGTGGGAGGGCATCGCCACCGTGGCCAACGCGGCCACGCGGGGCTTTGTCAGGGACGGCGACAAGCTGAAGTCTGGCAACAGCTCGGCCAGCTCCACACGCTCGACGCTGACGGTGACGATGCTGAAGGCGGCGGAGCTGTCCTTCGATTACCGGCTCAGCGGCCCTAACCAGAGCGGCATGGAGGTGAAGAACAGCAGCAAGACACTGTATACGTACAGCAGCTACGGCGCCGGCGGGGCAAAGATCGTCAAAGGGACGGACAGCGGCACGGCCACCGTGCAGGCCAACGCCGGTGACGTCATCACCATCTCCTATTACCGCGGCTATTACAGCAGCGGCAGCAACTGCATGTGGCTCAGCAATTTCAAGGCCTCGCTGCCGGCACAGGTGATCTTCCATGCCAACGACGGCACGGAGACCACGGTGCAGCAGGGCGTGTTCGGCAGCGGCACGCTGCAGGCCAATACGTTCAAGCGGGACGGCTACCGCTTTGAGGGCTGGGCCACGACGCCGGACGGCGCGGTGGCCTATGCCGACAAGAGCAGTATCACCATCACGGAGAATACCGACCTGTACGCCGTGTGGACGCGGGTGTACCGTGTGGCGTTCCAGCTGACGCCGGCGGACGCGGAGTTCTCGCTGTACGGCGATGAGGCGCGGACGGCGCTGATCGCGGCGGACAGCGGCACGGCGTATACCCTGGCGGCGGGCACCTACTATTACAGCGTCTCCGCCTTCGGCTACGCGGCGGTGCAGGGCAGCGTCACCGTCAGCGGCGACGCACAGGAGCCGGTGGTGCTGGCGGAGAAGCCGGTGGTCACGGTTACGTTCGCCTATGCGGACGGCAAGACCGATGTGGACGGTGGGAAGCTGACCGTGCGCACCGGTGAGCGGGACATGGCGGCGGAGGAAGGCTCCGACGGCATGGCGTTCCGCCTGCCCGCAGGCTACGCCTACGACTGGAGCTTCCGCAGCGCCAACTACGGCAAGCAGAGCGGTACCGTGGACCTGACGGGCGTCAGCGAGAGCGGGACGCAGAGCGTGACCATCCCCATGACGGCCAAGTCCGCCTGGGAGGGAGCGGGCGACATCAGCGAGCCCGCCGCAGTGGACGGCGTGTACCAGATCACCAGCGGCAGCGAGCTGGCGTGGCTGGCCCAGCAGGTGAACGCCGGTGTGTCCGACGGCACCAGCTTCAGCGCGGTGCTGTGCAATGACATCGACCTGGGCGATGAGGCGTGGACGCCCATCGGAAATGGCACCGGCAAAGCGTACAAGGGTACCTTTGACGGGCAGGGGTACACCATCCGGAACCTGTACGTCACCGGCAGTACGCCCATGGACTACGGCCTGTTCGGCACCGTCTATGGCGGCACCGTCCGGAATGTGACGGTGGAGGGCCGCGTGGAGGTCACCAGCAATTCCAGCAGATACGGCATCGCGGCCATCGTGGGCCAGCTGTACGGCACCACGGGCGGCGTGGAGAACTGCCTGAACAGGGCGTCCGTCAAGGGCGGCCAGTATGTGGGCGGCATTGTGGGCTATGTGGCCGGCGGGTCCAGCAGCGCCGAAAAGTTCATCAAGAACTGCGGCAATATGGGGGATGTGACCTCCGAAGGCCACCGCGCGGCGGGCATCGCGGCCAATATCAGCGGCCAGGTGGCAGTGGAGAACTGTTACAGCACCGGCACCATCACCGGCGGCTGGTACTCCGGCGGCATCAGCGCGTATGTGGACAGCTCCTACGCATCGGTAAAGAACTGTTATGCCGCGGGCAGCGTTACCGGCAGCGGCGCGGGCGCGGTGTTCGGCAAGGTGAGCTACAGTTCGACGGTGGTGGCCAACTGCTACTACCCCGACACGCTGAGCGTCGGCGACAGCAAGGCTGTGAAGGTGACGGAGCAGCAGCTGAAAACGCTGGACAGCGCTGCGGCGCTGGGCGAGGCGTTCATGCAGGACGCCAAGAGCATCAACGGGGGCTATCCCATCCTGACGTGGCAGATCACCACGTATGAGGTGACATTTACCGTGACGCCGGAGGACGCGGAGGTACGCATCGACGGCGCAAAGGGCAAGCAGAACGGAAACGTGTGGACGTTCCGCCTGCCGGAGGGTACATACAGCTACACGGCGTCCGCCTTCGGCTATGCCGATGAGAGCAGCACCATCGAGGTCAGCGGCGCGGCCCGGAAGGATATCACGCTGACGCCGGTGGAAAAGCGCACCGTCCGATTCAGCGTGACGCCCAAGGACGCCGGCGCGGCGGTGACGGTGCAGTGGAACGGCAAGACCGTGGCGGCGGAGCAGGACGGCAGCTATCGGCTGCCCGACGGCACCTACACCTACACGGTGCGGGCCAAGGGCTACGCCAAGGTCAGCCAGACGCTGGAGGTCAGCGGAGATGTGACGGTGCCGGTGACGCTGGAGCCCTCCGCCGCCTGGGACGGCCAGACCGTCACGGCGCCGGAGGCGGGCGACGGCACGGAGGCCAGCCCCTACGAGATCGAGAACGGCGAGCAGCTGGCATGGCTGGCCCAGACGGTGAACGCAGGGAAGGGCAGCACCAGGCTATACGCCGTCCTGACGGAGGACATCGACCTGGGCGATGGCGCTTGGACGCCTATCGGCGCAGATTCCCATGAGTTCACGGGCCGCTTTGACGGCCAGGGTCATACGGTGTCCCGCATGAAGGCGGAGGCCCGGTACGCGGGCCTGTTCGGCGTGGTGAAGGACGCGGAGATCCGCGGCGTGGTGGTGCAGGGCATCGCCGCCAGCACCGACAGCAGCAGCGGCGACGCGGCGGGCCTTGTGGCCCGCACCAAGGGCAGCACCGTGACCATCACGGAGTGCGGCAGCGAAGTGGCCGTCAGCAGCGGCAACAACGGCGGCGGCATCCTGGGCAAGAACGCCAGCAGCAGCACCGTGGTCACCATCAGCGCCTGCTACAACACCGGCGACATCAGCGGCAAGGCGCGGGCCGGCGGCATCAGCGGCGGCAACACCAATGAGGTAAACATCAGCGACTGCTACAACACCGGCAGCATCACCGGCGGCAGCTACGCAGGCGGCGGTATCCGCGGCTATTACGGCGGCTTCGAGGGCACGGTGGCCAACTGCTACAACAGCGGCGCCGTTACCGGCACCAATACCGGCGCTATCGCCCCGGGCGCCAACAGCAGAATCAGCAACTGCTTCTATCTGGACAGCGGCACGGACGGCAACAGCGGCGCAGCGGCGCAGACCGCCCAGCAGATGCAGGAGCTGGCCATCAGCGACGCCTTTGAGCATGTGGCGGGCCGCAACGGCGGCATGCCGGTGCTGAAGTGGCAGAAGCTGGCACCGGTGGTCAAGGACCCCGTGCTGGCTCAGAACGTGGAGTTCGGGCTGGAGCAGGTGCATCTCACCAACTCCTCCGCCATGGAGGTGGAGGACGGTGTGGGCATGCTGGCCTCCTCCCAGCTGACGTGGGACGCGGTGGACGGCGCGGAGGGGTATGTCATCACCCTGTGGCGGCAGACCGCAGAGCTTGTGGAGGGCGAGGACTACACCCAGATGGTGCTGGCCCGCGCCACGGCCTTCACCGCCAACGGCACTGAGACCGACTATGACTGCGCCGCCGAGCTGGCGGAGCAGGGCGAGGGCGTGTACTACGCCACGGTGACGGCAGTGGTGGACGGCGCGTACACCGAGCCTTCTCTGGAGTACGTGGACGAGTATGTGGCGGGCTATCAGATGCCCTATGACCGCATGTCCACCGTCACCAATGTGAAGTGGGAGGGTACGGTCCTGCACTGGGACAAGAAGCCCTATTTCACGGCGGAGCAGATCTACACCATCCTGCTGTCCATTGTAGAGGACGATGGCAGCTATCGCACTCTGACCCCCGTGGAGGTGTCGGGAAATGCGGGCATGGCGGATCTGGGCAACACCTTCGCCGCCGGGCGGCGCTATGCCGCGCAGGTCATCGCCCACTCCGACGCGGACATCCTGGAGACAATGGGCCTGACGGACAGCCGCCCGTCCCAGGCGGTCATCTATGACGGCAGCGGCACGCCGGAGGTACCGGACGACCACGACGACACGTGGGTCGCCATCACCTCCGCCCAGCAGTGGATCGACCTGGCCAACGTGGAGGATATGCCCTCCGATCCCGCAGACAGCAGATCCGACAGCCAGCAGAAGGTGGAGTGGAGCAAGAAATACTATCTGGCCAACGATCTGGATTTCTCCCAGCTGTCGGCGGCCTATCAGACCAAGACCAAGTCCATCGGCAACACCACCAACCGGTTCAACGGCGTGCTGGACGGCAACGGATACGTCATCCGCGGCCTGACATTGAGCAACTATGACTCCGGCCTGTTCTGGTACGTGGGGGCCAGCGGCTATATCTACGATCTGAAGGTGGAGAACGCCAACGTGCTGTTCTCCGACAACGCGGCGGTGCTGGTACACAACAACTACGGCCTCATGGAGCAGTGCGCCGTGGTGAACACCAACATCACCGCCGACACCGGCGCGGTGCTGGGCGGCATGGTCAGCCGGAACTACGGCACCATCCGCGACAGCTATGTGGAGGGCGGTACGCTGACCTCCAACTCCACTACCTCCACGGGCCACGCGGGCTTCGTGGGCGCCAACGAGGAGGGCGGCCTCATCGAGCGGTGCTGGACCTCCATGAGCGTCAGCACCCAGAGCGACTACGCCGGCGGCTTTGTGGGCCTGGGCTACGGCGGCACCATCCGCAACTGCTTCGCACTGGGGAACGTGTCGGGCCGCGGCTATTCCGGCGGCTTCGTGGGACGCTCCGTATTCCAGGGCAACGCCTATGAGAGCTGCTACGCTGCGGGTATCGTCACGGTAGCGGGCGCAGAGGGCAACGGCTTCATCGGCGGCAACAAGCCGGACAGCGGCTTCCAGTACGACCAGTCTGAGGGCGTGTGGAACTGCTACTACAACAGCGAGAACACCGGCGCTCACGGTTACGGCGCGGAGCCGCGAACCGGCATGCAGATGCGGCTGGCGGACTTCGTGCGGGAGCTGGGCAGCGGCATCTGGACCCGCGACGATGCGGTGAACGGCGGTCTGCCCTATCTCACCACGGTGAAGGCGCCGGAGACGGCCAAAACCGCGGACATCACCGTACACGTAGCCGTGGTGACGTATGACAAGGAGACGTACACCTTCGACTTCGACCACAAGAGCGTGGTGGATGTCACCGTGGAGAGCACGGGCAACACCCGCGTGGTGGACGTGATGGACGCGGCTCAGACGCAGGGCAAGCTGACGTACAGCTACTCCACCACCGCTACCTTCGGACGGTTCATCCACACCATCAACGGCCATGCAGTCAACGCGCCGGATGGCTGGATGTTCACCATCAACGACGCCCTGTCCAACGTCAGCACCTCCACGGCGTCGGTGAAGGACGGCGACAGGGTGCTGTGGTTCGAGGGCACCACCGAGAACCAGTTCCAGGGTCCGCTGTGGGCGGAGCTGGACGGCAGCACCATCCAGTGGGAGACCATTTCCACCGTGGCGGAGCTTCAGGCGCTGGCGGCGTCCAAGGACCCCGCAGTGCTGGCGAAGAACTACAAGCTGGCCAGAGATCTGGACCTGTCGGGCGTGACGTTCTCCGGCATCGGCAGCGCGTCCGCGCCCTTTACGGGCATGTTTGACGGCCAGGGCCACACCGTGTCCCATGTGACGGTGAAGGGCGGCGACAACGCCGGATTCTTCAATGTGACGCTGGGCGCGGTCATCAAGAACCTGCATCTCAGCGATGTGAACGTCACCGGCGGCAGCCGCGTGGGCGGTCTGGTGGGCTGGGCCCGGGCAGAACTGGATCGTCAGGATATGGCGGGCAGCAAGGCCGGCCTTGCCGGCAGCTGCACCGTGTCCGGTACGGTCAGCGGCAGCCGCGCCGTGGGCGGTCTGGTGGGCCTGAACGAGGGCCTCAGCGATCAGGAGACCATGTTCTCCGTGGCCAGCGCCGTGGATAAGTGTACCGCCGCCGTCAGCGTCTCCGGCAAGGAGAAGGTGGGCGGCCTGGTGGGCGAGAACAGCGGCAGCATCACCAGAAGTGCCGCGCAGGGCAGCGTCACCGCGCCGGATGGCATGATGGTGGGCGGCTTTGCCGGCGACAACAGCGGCAGCATCTATGACAGCCATGCCGAAGGCGAGGTACGGGGCAAGTCCTACACCGGCGGCTTTGTGGGTATCAGCGACGGCACGGTGAAGAATTGCTACAGTCTGGGCAGTGTCACCGGTACGGACTACACCGGCGGCTTCGCCGGAGGCATCAGTGCGGCGGAGAACGCTGTGGGCGCCGGGCTGGTGTCGGTGACGGGTACGTCCACCTACGGCTATACCGGCGGCTTCGCCGGACGGCTGGGCGGTACGCTGGCGGGTCTGGACAACCAGATCACCGTCAAGAATGTCTACGGAAACTGCATGAAGCCGGACGGCCAGTGGAAGGCCGCGGGCAACAGCTTTACCGGCAGCAGCGAGCAGGCCGCGGTGGAGGGCATGAAGCTGACCACGTGGCAGCAGGTGAACGACAAGCTCATGGAGCTGTTCGGCGTATCTCTGCCGTGGATCGTGGATGATACCGCCCTGATGGATTCCATCGCGGCCACCCTCACCGAGACCAAGGACGGCTGGAGCGCCATGGACATGGCGGCCTACGGCCAGCTGGCGGGTAAGACCGCCAGACTCACCGATGCGGCACGGCAGAACATCATGGATCTGCTGATCGCCGAGGCATCCGGTACGACGGACGCCGGCGCCAGAAGCCGCATCGAGCTGGTGCTGCGGGCGCTGGGCGTGGACAGCGCGGAGCTGTATCCCAAGGGCAGCAGCAAGGCCGTGAACAACGGGGCGCTGCTGAAGGCCATGGATATGAGCGGCGTCACCGTGTGGGCGGCACCCTACGTGCTGCTGGCCAATATGCAGGGCGTCGTGAAGCTCACTGACCAGCAGATCGAGACGCTGATCGCCACCATCGCGGCAGCGGAGTCCAACGGCATTCTGGGCAGCAGCTACGGCGGCGCGTATTACGCCGATCCCGATACCACGGGCGCGGCCATGGCGGCGCTGAGCGCTTACACCGATCGCAGCAGCGCCAAGACGCTGCTGGATAAGCTGGTGCAGGGCGCGGCGAACCATGTGGCCGGCGCGGGCTATTACAGCAACGCCAACAGCGACGCCATGCTCATCATCGGCTTCATCGCCGCGGGCGTAGATCCCGAGACAGTGCTGTGCGCCAGCGGCATCACGCTGGTGGAGGACATGCTGCGCTATGCCAATGACGCCAACAACGGCTTCCTGTACGCCGGTGAGGACAACGCACTGGCCACGGAGCAGGGCTTCCGGGCCCTGGTAGCGTTGGCGCAGTTCCGCGCCAACGGCGGCAAGGCGTACAATATCTATGATTTCAGCAAGACGGCGGTGAAGCCGGGCCACGCCACCGGCAGCGGTGAGCCGGATGTGCCGGTGAACCCGCCCGAGGAGAACGAGAATATTACCGTCACCGTGTCTATCCGTACGCCGGCGGGCATGTGGATGGACGGTAAGAGCGTCACCGTGAAGAAGGGTTCTACCGTGTACCACGCCTTTATCGAGGCGCTGAGGGACAGCGGCATCACCCAGTCCGGCGCGGCCAGCGGCTACGTCCGGTCCATGACCAAGGGAGGCGTCACCTACGGCGAGTTCACCCACGGCGACAACTCCGGCTGGCTGTACAAGGTCAACGGTGTGCTGCCCAATGTGGCGCTGACCCAGAAGAAGCTGGCCGACGGCGACGACATCCTGTGGTACTACACCACCGACTGGAAGCAGGATCCCGACGCCGGCGCCATGGCGGACCAGAGTCTGACGGCGGCGGATGTCATCAAGCTCATTAACGCCATCGGGGATGTGACGCTGGACAGCGGCAGCGCCATCGCAGCGGCACGGACGGCCTACAACAGGCTGCCGGCAGAGGAGAAGGCGCTGGTCACCAACTATGCGGTGCTGGTGGCGGCGGAGGAGACGTATGCCGCGCTGGTGAAGGCGCAGCAGGAGACCTCCAGCGTCAAGGAGAACACCGCGTGGCGCACCCAGTATGAGACGGCGCTGGACAAGGCAGGCGAGAACGACCTGACCTTCGGCAGCGAGTGGCTGGTCATCGCGCTGGCCCGCAGCGGCAGGACGGTGCCCGACAGCTACTACGACAGCGTGGTGAAGGCGGTGCAGGACGCGGGCGGCGAGCTCAGCGATAAGAAGTTCAGCGAGTACTCCCGCGTGATCCTGGCGCTGACGGCCATCGGCAAGGACCCTGCGGACGTGGGCGGCTATGATCTGCTGGCCAAGCTGGCAGACATGGACAAAGTGACGTATCAGGGCCTTAACGGCGCCATCTTCGCGCTGATCGCGCTGGACAGTGCCGGGTATGAGGTGCCCGCCGCGGCGGAGGGCGCCAACCAGACCTCCCGCGAGGCGCTGGTGGCTTACATTCTGGACAAGCAGCTGTCCGACGGCGGCTGGGCTCTGTCCGGTGACAGCGCCGATCCCGATATGACCGCCATGGCGCTGCAGGCGCTGGCGGCGTACCGCGACGACGCGGCGGTGCAGGCGGCGGTGGACAAGGCGGTGCAGACCCTGTCCGACATGCAGCTCTCTGACGGCGGTTACAGCAGCTGGGGCACGGTGAACAGCGAGTCCTGCGCCCAGGTCATCATCGCGCTGACCACGCTGGGCATCGATCCTGCCAAGGACAGCCGGTTCATCAAGTACGGCCTGAGCCTGCTGGATGCGCTGTGCGCCTACTATAAGGACGGCGGATTCTGCCACACGCGGGACGGCGCGGCGGACGATATCGCCACGGAGCAGGCACTGTGCGCCCTGACGGCCTATGCGCGGCTGCTGAACGGCCAGACGGCACTGTACGACATGACCGACCTGGCCGCGGGCATCACGCCGGCGGAGCCGGATGCGCAGGAGCCTGCGGAGGAGCAGGAGCCTGCGGCGCAGAACGGCGCCGTGGTGTGGATCGTCGTGGCGGCGGCCGCAGCGGCGGCCGGTGCGGCGGTGATCGCAGCGTCCAAGCGCAGAAAGAAAGAATAAGGACCCCGCTGGGCGGAAGCGTATGAAAAGCTCCCCCTGCCGGCATAGGCCGGCAGGGGGAGCTTTTGCAGTTGATACAGCGCTTATTTCTCCTGTTCTGCGAGCTGGCGGAGGAGGATGTCCTCGGCGTAGCCGCAGGCACGCGCAACGGAACCAGCCTCAAAGGGATTTGCCAGATTCGCATAACGCAGGGTTTCCAGATAACTGCGGCTGCCGCCGGTCTTGCAGAGCTTCAGGTAGTCCTGCCAGGCCGCCGCCTTATCCTCGGCGTACTTCTTCTTGAACTCCATGGCGCCCATGGTGGTGAGCGTATAGTTGATGTAATAGAACGGGTAGAGGTAGATGTGCAGCTTGTGATACCAGTAGCCGCCGCGCTCCATGAAGGCGTCATTGTCGTACCTGCGCCAGGGCATGTACTTCTCCTCCAGCAGGCGCCACTGGTACGTCCGCTCCTTGGGCGTCAGCTGGGGATCGGCGTAGCAGATGTGCTGGAACTCGTCCACAGCCACGCCGAAGGGCACAAAGGTCAGCGCCTCCTGCAAATGGGCAAAGCGGAACTTGTCCGCCTGATCGCCGAAGAACCACTGGGCATAGGGGTAGGCGAACTGCTCCATGGACATGGAGTGGATCTCCGCGATGTCGGTGGTCTCACTGTAATAGTCCGAGATGGGCTGGCTGCGCATGGCCATGTAGCCGGCGAAGGCGTGGCCCAGCTCGTGGGTCAGGACCTGCATGTCGAAGATCGTGTGGTTGAAGCAGGAGAACACGAAGGGGGCCTTCAGGCTGGGCAGGCTGGTCATGTAGCCGGTGGAGGCCTTGCCGGGCTTGTTCTCCAGGTCCATCAGCTGGTGGTCGATCATGAAGTCGATAAACTCGCCGGTCTCGGGACTGATCTCGTGGTACATCTTCCGGGCGGTCTCGACCATGAATTCTGCATCGCCGGCGGGCTCGGCGTTGCCGTCGGGGAACACCATTTTCTCATCGTGCCACATGACATGGTCGATGCCAAGACGCTTGGCCTGCGCGTCATAGAGCTTCTGACACAGCGGAACGAGGACAGTGCGCACCTGCTCACGGAAGGAGGCTACCTCCTTCTCGCCGTAGTCGGTGCGGCCCTGCTCCAGGTAGCCCAGGGGAATGTAGTTCTCATAGCCCAGGTTTTTGCCCATCTGGTTGCGGATGCGGATCAGCTCGTCCCAGATCTCCTCCAGACGGGGCTCGTTGGCCTCGTAGAACGCGGAGTACGCCTTGACCGCGGCGGCGCGGACGGCGCGGTCGGGGTGCTCGAAGTACTTCTGCACGCCGTAGAGATTCAGGGTCTTGCCATCGAAGGGAATCTCGGCGGCGGCCATGATCTTCTGATACTCGTTGGTCAGGCGGGACTCCTGCTGGCGCAGGGGGACGTTGGCCTCGCAGAACTGCTTTTTCTGCAGGTCGATGGCGACGAAATACTGCCTGCCGAACTCCCGCTCGATGTCGGGGCGGAAGGGGCTGGAGGCGATGGCCTCGCTCAGCGCCACCTCGGCGGCGCCCAGGGTGGGCAGGGTGTCCTGCAGGTAGTGGATCTCCGCTTCATAGAAGGCGTCGCGGGTGTCCAGAGTGTGGCGGATGTGGGCGATGGCGCACTGGGTGGACAGCTCACCGTTGGCGCGGTCCATCTCAAAGAGCAGCGCACGCAGCGCATCGAAGCTCTCCGCCTGCTCCACGGCGTCCTGCCACCGGGCCAGCTGGGTGCGGCGGGCCTCCAGATCGGGGCGCTGATAGGGTAAGGTCGAAAATTTGTAATTCTCCATAGGGTCCGTTCCTCCTCGCGGTCTTCGAAAGAAATCCTGCAAAGCTGCAATATGTATATTATCATGACTGCGCCGGAGGATGTCAAGGGACGATTTGCGGGGGCTGTTAAATGTCATTAAAAAATGTGCATCTATCGTGGTTTTTGCCGCTTATGAAGATAATGCGTTAAAAAATGTTGCTTCTGTGCGATTCCCATGGTAAAATGATAATTAACCGATCTGGACGATCATCATTCCTTCCGGCAGCCGGATACAAATTTTGCACCTGATGCATCGGTCAGATGAGAGACGTAAGCAGCCAAATGAGCAAGAAAGAGAAGTGAAGAGCACGCAGTCAAGTGGGCAAGAAGGAGAAGTGAGATGAACAACAGCAGTTTGAAAAAACGGCTCCTGTCGGTGGCGATGGCGGCGGTGATGGTATTTTCCCTGCTGCCCGCCACGGCGTGGGCGGCGATGGCGGAGAACCTGCCCGCCGCGTCCGGCCAGATACGGACGGAACAGAAGCGGGGCGGCAGCGACACCTACACCGTGACCCGGGACGTCAAAAGCGTCGCGGCGGCGCAGACAGGCGCGGTGAAGAAGGTCACCTGCCTTGATCTGACCACGGGAGAGAACCAGGTCTCCCTGGATGCCAACGGCGGATACCAATGGGTCGCCGGCGAGAACTATTTGTATCTGTACAAGGTGCAGATCGAGGCCGAGGGCTCCAATGCGCTGATCCTGCCGGCCGGAACCACCGTGAAGGTGGTGGGCGAGTGCAGCATCACAGGCGGCGGCGCCAACGAGTGCGCCGTGTGGTCTAAGGGCGATGTGACGGTGGGGCTGGGGCAGGACGCCACGCTGACTGTCAACGGTCTGGGCTGGCGCGCGGAAGGCAATTTGACCGTTGCGCATGCATATGATGCGTACACGGGCGGCGAGCTGACCGTCAACTACAACGGTACCAGCTCTGACAACGGCACCAGCGGCGCGGCCATTTACATGGGCGGCAATACGCTGCGCGTGGAGCAGGGCGCGAGGGTGACGGCCAACGGCAGCGGCATCGGCAACGTAAAGGCCAAGGACAGCTGCGGCGTGAAGGGCGCTGTCTATGTGGACGGCGGCGCGGAGCTGGTCGCGGACGGCGGCAGCGCCGGAAGCGCCGGCATCAGCTACGGCATCTTCGGCGACGTGACCGTGAAGAACGGCACCGTCACCGCCAACGGCGGCCGCGGCCTCCAGAGCTACGGCGTGTCCGGCAACAGCGTGAGCGTCTCCGACGGCGGCGTGCTGAACGCCAACGGCGGCACGGCGGTGCAGGATCTCAATTCCAGCATCAAGCCCATCAGCGGCGGTATCTATCTGGGCAATAACGCGGTCATTGAAAATGCCGAGGTGAACGCCAGCGGCGGCGTGGCTCCCTGCGGCGACAGCTTTGCCAGCGTCGGCCTGCAGATGACCAGCCGCAGTGAGGTGACGGTCAACAGCGGCGGCGTGCTGAACGCCAACGGCGGCCAGCTGACAAACGGGTCCTCCGCCAATGAGACCAACGGCTTCAGCGCCGGTATCAATATGATGGACGCCGGCGAGGCGAATCTGTTCGTCAACGGCACGGGCCGCGTGACCGCTATCGGCAATCCCGAGCGGCTGGACGGTGGGACGGTCATAAGCTACGGCGTCAACCATGCGGACATGGGCGAGCTCACCATCGAGCTCAGCGGAGTCGCCAGCTTCAAGGCTGCCGGCGGCACCGCTGCCAGCCGCGCGGCGTTCACACCGGACACGGTGTCCATCAAGGGCAGCGAGTCCTATCGGGACTTTGACAACGTGACCGATGGATACAAGTTCCTCAACAGCACCTATGTCAGGAATGACGTTCCGGCGCAGAGTCTGGAGGTCACCGTCTGCGACCACAGAGCGGGCGTTACCAACGGCAAGTGCAACAACTGCGGCGCGGAGGTGGCGGCGGCAGCGGTGACGGACGCCGCCGGTGTGACCACCGGCTATGGGACCTTCGAGGAAGCCGTCAACGCGGCGGCGCGCCTGGACGGCAGCACCGTGAGGATGCTGGCGGATGCGGCGGTGGAAGCGAACTACACCATCGCGGCGGGCACCTTTACCATCGACTTCAACGGCAGGAAGCTGACGGTGGCTGAGAACAACTTCTTCGCGGCACAGACCGCCGAGGTGACCCTGACGGACAGCGCGTCCATCAAGGTGGGGCAGCCGTGCGTGCCCAACGCCGCAGAGGGCGGCAGGATCATCGTTGAGAGCGGCAAATTCGGCGGCGGCATCGTGCAGCGGGATGGCGGCACGCTGCTGCTCAACGGCGGCTACTTCGGCATGATCACCCTGATGGATCCGAATGAGAACGTGATGGATCTGCTGGGCGAGGGCAAAGCGTACCGGTCGGTGATGGGCACAGATGCCTGGCAGGATGACAGCAACGCGGATACGACGTCCGTGGCCGGCCAGAAGCGGCTGCATGAGGTCGAGGTGGTGGATGCACCCCTGCGCATCATCCAGCAGACACCGGCGAGCGGCACACTGACCGTCTACGAGACCTCGCCCGCTATTCCCAGCCTGAAGGTAACGGCGGCGTATGACAGCGCCATGAGCTGGGTATTCGACGCCAAGCTCTATTACCGCGCCAGCGCCATCGATGGGTGGTCGACAGCGGATGCGCCTAAGGTCAGCAGCGACGGGAACGGCACCGTTACGGTAAGCAGCAATACCGCGCTGAAAACCGGCCAGTACCAGCTCCAGCTGACGTTCCACGGCTATCGGGCGGAGTCCCGGGTCTTCAACGTGACGCTGGAGCCCTGCGGCCACCCCGACATTGATGCGAACGGAAAATGCGGCACCTGCCAGTACCAGTTCGTGGCTACCCTGACCGACGCGGCGGGCGAGGTCACCGGATACGACACGCTCAACGGGGCGCTGGCCGAGGTCAAGGCCCTCTCTGCCGACGCGCAGAACGCCAGCCGCTACACCGTCAGGCTGCATCGGGATGTGACGGAGGATGTGCGCATCACCGGCGGCAAGTTTACGCTGGATCTCAACGGCAAGACGGCCACCGTGCCTGACGGCCTGACTATCAGCGGCACGACCGATATCGGTATCCAGAACGGCAGGCTGGTATCTGACGTGACCGTCAGCAGTGCATCGCTGACCGTCAGCGCTGCGGAGGGGCTGGGCAGGATCACGCTGCAGGGCAGCGCCAACGTGCAATTCTATCCCGACGCCAGCGCATCGGCCTTCGAGGTGGAGAGCGCCAACGCGCTGCTGATCATGAACGGCGGCACCGTGGGAACCATCGATATGACGGGAGGTGAGGTCCGTGTCCATTTCAACGCGAAAGTCACCGGTCAGGTCAATGCGGATGGCGGCGAGCTGAGCGTGCGGGAGGCTCCCGTCTTTGATGGGAGCGTCCGCATCGGGGACGGCGTCAAGATGACGGTCGTTCCCAATTCCACAGCCAAATTCAACGGAGTGCTGGAATTTGCGGAGGAGGCCGTCGGCGAGCTGGCAGGCGGTACATACAAAAAGCTTGGCATCGCCGCCGGCCGCACGCTGAGCGAGCTGCTGAAGAGCGGTTATGTCTATTACAGGACCGACATAAGCGAGTTCATTCAGGGGGAAACCGACAATTTGACCAACGTCAAGGTCATCAGTCACGTCCACAGCATCCGCGGCGACGGCACCTGCGCCTGCGGCGAGAGCTTCACGGCCTCCGTCAGCAGCGGCGCCAGCGTTGACTGGTACAAGACACTGAGCGAGGCGCTGGCCGCAGTCAAGACCCTCTCTGCCGGCGTGCAGGACGCCGCCCTGTATACCGTCAGGCTGTATCAGGACGCGGCGGAGGATGTAAGCATCAACGGCGGCAAGTTCACGCTGGACCTCAACGGCCATAAGGCCGGCAATACCGCCTTCACAGCCGACGGCAGCGCGGCGGTGATCCTTTCGGGCGGCGAGGTATCCTGCAATATGCAGGTCAGGGACACGGCGGACCTGACCGTCAACGGTACCGTGCTGCGCGATGTGGAGCTGTACGGCAGCGCTAAGCTGACCGCCAACGGCGCGGCCATGGAGCACCTCCAGACCAGGGACGGCACTCCGGCGGCGGTGACCGGCGGCACGATAAGCCGTATAACGATACAAGCCGGTACGGTCGGACTGACCGGCAGCGTCACCGTTGAAAATCAGACCGAAGTGCTCAGCGGCGGTGTGCTCACCGTGACTGCACAGAGCGGCGAGCCTGAGTTCCGAAATGCGGTCACGATCGGGGACGGCGGCAAGCTGGTGGCCTCTGCCGGTAAGTTCCGCAGCAACGTGGAATTTGATATCGGCGCGAAGGGTGAGCTGTCCGGCGGCGAGTATGGCGGTCTCGAGTGCGGCGGCGACCAGCTGCTGAAGGATATGCTGAAGACCGGCTATGCCTACTTTGGGATCGAGCATCTGGAAAACGGTTATGTGAACAGCCTGATGAGCCAGGGCTACACGGTGAGACCCCATTCCAACCACAGCTATGAATGGGACGCCACTACCCATGAGAAGAAGTGCGGCTGCGGCGACGTCAGCGAAACGGACACTGCCGCGCCGGTGATCGACTTCCTGAACGGCGCGGCGCTCAAGACCGAGAACGGACGGCAGGTCATGGACGTGACGGACAACGTGATCTATACCGTGACGGACGCCAATGAGGTAAAGGTGACCGTGTCCTACGGCAGCGGCACAGCCGCAGAGGTGCGCCCCGACGCGGGCAGAAGGACCGTGACCTTTACGGGCTTCGCTCTGGCGGGCAGCGACGCGGCCAACTATACCCTGGCCGCGCAGCCCATTTCCGGCAGCGCCGCCATCACGGCGCGTCCGCTGAGCATCGGCAGTCTGACCGTCCGCGACAAGCTCTATGACGGGCTCAACACCGCCGCCATCGAGGGCACGCCCACGCTGGTGAATCTGGCGGACGGCGAGACACTGATGCTCCGCTGCGGCACGCCGACCTTCGACACGGTGGCTGCGGGCGATAACATTCCCGTCAGCTTTACCGAGTTTACCATCGCCGACAGCGCCAACGGCAAAGCCGGCAATTACAGCCTGACCCAGCCCGCCGGCATCACCGCCAGCATCAAGGCGTATACCGCCACCGGCGCGGAGTATACCGCCAGCACCGGCCAGTGGACGAATCAGGACTTCATGGTGACGGCGGCGGACGGCTGGCAGGTGTCCGGCACCAATACCGCCAACGGCGATTGGCGCGGCAGCCTGACCCGCTCCGATGAGACGGGCACCGGCAGCCTGACCTTCTATGTGAAGAACACGGCGGACGGTTATATCTCCGAGTCCGTCACCCTCACCTACAAGATCGACAAGACCGATCCCACCGGCGAGATCCGCATCGACCAGCGCAACGCGTGGCAGAGCTTCTGGAATACCATCAGCTTTGACCTGTTCTACAAGAGCCGGCAGACCGTGACGATGACGGCGGCGGACGAGGCCAGCGGTGTGACGGCCATCGAGTACCTGCTCAGCGAGGAGGACTATACCGCGGCGCAGCTGGACGGCATGACCCTCCAGTCCTACACTGCGCCTGTGGCCATCACCCCCAATGACAGGCTCATCGCCTATGCACGGATCACCGATGCGGCGGGCAACGTCACCTATCTGCGGTCCGACGGCGTGGTGCTGGATGCCGCCGCGCCGGTCATCGCCGGTGTGGACGACGGCGCGGTCTACTGCGGCAGCGTGACCTTCACCGTCACCGATGCGTATCTGGATACCGTCACCGTGGACGGCACAGCGGCTGTCAGCGCCCCCGGCCGCGCCGCGGGGAGTACCTATATCATTGAGGCGGACAGCCAGCTCCACACCATCGTGGCCACCGATCGGGCCGGCAACAGCACTCAGGTGCAGATCACGGTCAACAACGGCCACACTGTGGGCACTCCCGCCTCCTGCAAGGCTCCTGCGGTGTGCAGATATTGCGGCGAAAGCTTCGGCGATCCGGCACCCGGGAACCATGGCGGCCTGCTGCGCCGCGTGGACAAGGTCAACGCCACCTCCACCGCCGACGGCAACATCGAATACTGGTACTGCTCCGGCTGCGGCAAGTATTATCTGGACGCCGCTGCCGGCAGAGAGATCACCCGTGGGGACACCATCCTGCCCGCCATCGGTCTGCGCATCGTGGGCGATGTGAGGGTATGGAGACCCGGCGACAAGACGCTGGGCGTTACCTTCCACCAGGAGTATGGCGGCTTCACCGTGCAGATCGACGGCGTGACGGTGGACCCCGCCAACTACGAGGTGACGGCTGATCCCGATGGCGGCAGGCTGGTCGTCACGTTCCGCGCACAGTTCCTGCGCACGCTGGCCTTCGGCGAGCGCACCATCACCATCGTCTCCGACGACGGCAGCGCCTCCGTCTCCTTCCGACGGGACAGCGCCCGGGCCGCTACCTCCGGCGGTAAGGACGGCGGTAAGGCTGGCGTGACCAGCGCCGCTACCGGCGACGGCTTCCCCATGGGCGGCATGGCCGCGGCGCTGCTGGTCAGCGGCAGTGCTCTGGTGATGCTCACCACCCGCGCCAGACGGAAGGAAGAGGAATGACCCATTCCCTCCCGCGGGGAAAATCGGATAACATGCCGGCAGGGCGGGGTACTTTACCCCGCCC
>OIXA01002156.1_pt1 | contig 23217 bp, 24 predicted proteins | sample 1587721 | NCBI WGS metagenome assembly OIXA01 (sample SAMEA3888900, study PRJEB22519) | human gut metagenome | biome: human gut; feature: human-associated habitat; material: faeces | place: Denmark | collected 2013
AAAACCGGTAAAATCGGGGTGTGAAAAACCCCGGAAAGGCTTGATGCCATGCGGTTTTCACCGCATGGCATCTAAACCTGTTTGTTAACTTGGTACGCCCGACTGGATTCGAACCAGCAGCCTACAGAGTCGGAGTTATCAGGCCGTCAAGCCACAAACCATTGCGGCACAACGGTTTGGTGGGTATTGCACAAATTTGCGGTGATTTATGAAAAAAGCCGGGAGGCCCTGCAGCGCAAGGCCTCCCGGCTTTTTCGTGGTAGTAGTCAAATAGTAGTCTGAAATATGTAATACTGTCTAGATTTTCTCAACTAGGACAAATACGTTCTCCCGTCTCATTTCTTTCTGAGTGTCAGTTCACCGATGAGCAGGCAGGCCACAACTACGGCGAGGGAAATGCCAATGACAATCCAGTCGCTTTGCATACAAAGCATGGGGAACAAGGCGACCATAAAGGATGCCACAGGCCCCATAACGCTGGCCGAAACACCGAAGGAATCATAAGCACAGGTCTTGCCGTCGGGATCTGCGCAGCGCCCCAGCGCCATGCCGGTGGTAGAGGAGCCCAAGCCCTGACCAAAAATGATCAAAACAGTTTCAAACCAGTCTTTACCTACCCAGCGCTTACCAAAGAAGAAGCAGACGAAGATGGTCAGTGCCACCAGCACCACCGTGTAGATTACGATGGGCAGCAGGTAGGTGGATACCATTTTCAGGTTCAAAGTGGCCACCGCAGCAGTAACGCAGATATCCAACGCCACATTAGAAATAGTTCCCACGGTCTTTTTATCCACATAGCCGTCCAGATGTACCGCCTGCAGCAGTAGCCAGACAATGATGGCGCCCACCATGCCGTGCAGGAAGGAGGGGAACTTATTGACGAAAGGAACGACACTGCCCAGAAGTGCAAAGAGCTTGTCGCCCACCCAAATGCACGCCAGAAGGATACCCAACTGCAGCGCAAAGGAATTGATGCCACTGCCGGACACACGCTCCATACCAATCGGTGTCCGTTTGTTTTCGGGGATAAGCCCGCCATACATGCTGGGATCGGCGTTTTTTGTTACGGTGGACACATACCCCTTTCTGGCACCGATGTTCAAAATAACAACGCCTACCACCATGGCCAAAACGAGTCCCAGCGTAGAGAAGATGATACCCAGATCAAGGGAACCATCAATACCGTATTCACCAAAGATAGCGCCGGCGCTGGCTGCAGTACCGTGACCGCCGAAGAAGGAAAATACGCCGATAACACCCCAGTGCTCCGGCAGAGTATCCCAAACGGCAGACAGGCCGCAGCCCACCAGCAGGCCCACGGCAGCCTGGGCAAAATACAGCATACAGCTGATATCCGTAGCGCCGGCATAATTCTTCAAACTTGCTTTCGAGACTTTCATTCCCATGAACATTGCGGTCATCACCAGCACGATCATAGGTCCGGGCATGCCAGACAGGGTTTCCGGCAGTTCAATCAGGCCTAACACCTGCGGGCCGACGATCAGTGCCACCAGACCGCCCAACACGGATGCGGGAATAAACAGTTTTTGCAGTGGCTTGATCAGCTCACGCAGAATGAATCCGACAATAAGGAAGCAGAACAGAACGATCAAATCATTGAAAACAGTAGCAAACATGGTCTTCTCTCCTTTTGTATGTTTTATACGATCATACTTGAAACGGCCTTACCATCCAGCACATCCAGCACATTCTGCACCACGGTCATGCCGGTTCGGTAAAGCGCCTCCTGGGTGTTGCCTCCAATATGGGGCGTGGCGGAGAAGTTGTCCAAAGTCAACAGCGGACTGTCCTTGGGCAGCGGGCCGGGATCTGTGGCGAATACATCAAAGGCGGCGCCGCGCAGCTTGCCAGCCTTCAGTGCCTCATACAAATCATTTTCGTTGACGACCTTCCCGCGTGAGGTGTTTACGAAGATGGCAGAGGGCTTGAAATGATCAAACAGATCTCCGTGGATCATGTTTTCCGTCTGAGGATTCAGATGTACACTGATGGTCACCAGATCCGACTGTTCCAGCAGGGCTTCCAGCGTATCCGCCTTTTCGATACCGCGGCGGGCTGCTTCCTCTGCGGAGACAAACGGATCATACCCTATTACCTTCACGCCAAAGGCGGCGGTCATCATATGCGCTACCATTTGAGGAATATTTCCCATGCCAATGAGTCCCAGCGTCTTACCGGTGACCTCAGTACCCTGCATTTCCGGCGGGGCAATGCGGGTAAACGCTCCCCGACGCATCCCTGCATTGGCGCGATAGAGGTCTCGACTCATTTCCAGAAAGCGTGCCACTATTAGCTCCGCCACGGAGGTGGCATTTGCCAGCGGTGCATTGACTACATGTACACCGTGTGCTTTGGCAGCTTCAATGTCCACGCCTTCAAAGCCTACACCATGGCGTCCCACGACCTTCAGGTTTGTGGCTCGTTCAATCATCTCCCGAGTCACCTTTACACCGCGAACCACCATGCCGTCCAGTTCTTCCGGATGATCAAAGTTGTCCACGATCTCCGCATGCGCTTTCAAATACTCTACAGCAGCGGGATGGATATATTCACTGAGATATACTTTCATGTTACCGTCCTTCCTTAATGGCTGCGGCTGTCCGGTGCAGCAGTTCCTCATTGGGAGCCTTGCGGTCTATTGCAGACACGTGAACGATCAGCTGATAGACATCTACTTGCTCTTCCTGTGCCACCTGGTGGAACATCTTCAAAAAGGAAGAATGGCAGCCGGACAAACCCAGAATCAGGTCCTCCGGGCAGACAGCCACATGATAGCCGTAGGCCTTCATGGCGGGAATCAGCTCTTCATCTTCATACCGCAGTAGCTTGTACAGGTCTACACCATCAAGCAGTCCCTGATGGGAGAGCGTAGCCACAGCCAGCTCCGTAGCACAGTTGCCTGCGCTGCGGGCCATACCCAGCAGACCACCATCCACTTCGTCCGCGCCGGCTTCCGCCGCTGCCAGCGCATTGGCCTGCGAAAGGCCCAGATTGCTGTGACCGTGAAAACCCACGGGAATGCCCGCCTTCTCTTTTAATGCTTTGACATAGGCAGTCGTTTCGTGAGGGTACATGGTTCCGGCAGAGTCCATGATGGTAATGATGTCCACACCAGCCTCTGCCAGCATTTTTGCTTCATCCGCCAGCTGTTCGGGGGGGCAGATATAGGCCTTCATCATGGAGTAGCGGCAGGTCAGGCCGGCCGCTTTGACCATTTTTACGGCCTCTACCGCTTTAGCGCCGTCACCGGCCGCAGTTCCTACCCGGATAAAATCAAGGCCGTTGTCCTTGACCATTTTGATCTTGTCTGCGTCGGCAAAAGCAGCTAACATAAACATGCCCAGACGCCCCTTGTCCGCATAACGAGATGCCAGCTTGGCGTAGCTCTCGTCATCCAGCGGAGCTTCCGCACCGCGATCATAGCTGCCAATACCCTTGGCATTCCCCATTTCGATATCCTGAATACCGCAACCAAGAAGTCCGCGGATCATGCTTTCCGTCAACTCTGGCGAGAAGCCGTTACCCACCACATTGGCACCATCGCGCAATGTGCAATCAAAAATGCGCATGACTGTATCTCTCCTTTATTATATTTTTGCTATATATACAAAACGTTTTGCACTTCTTGATTATATTTCCAAAATAGGTTATACTGGTTCAAGCAAACCTGGAGGTTGATTCCATGACGAATACACAATTGGAGGCATTTCTCACACTTTGTCGGTACGGAAATATCACTCAGGCCGCGGAGCATCTATTTATCACACAGCCCGCTCTGAGTCGGTTGATCAAATCGTTGGAATCAGAGCTGGGCTATACGCTGTTTCGCCGCGGGAAAGGGCAGCGCCAAACGGTTTTGACGGAAAGCGGACAGCGATTTCGCGCTATTGCCGTCGATATGGATCGTCTTTACAGACAAGCAAGAAGTCAGGAGGCAACCAAGGTAAGATCCATGCTGCGTATCTCCGCAACACCCGCCCTATACTCTTCTTTCCTGCCAAACGCATATATCCGTTTCCGTAAGGCACGTCCGGATGTCGATGTGGAATTAGATGCTGTACACTCTATGGAGGCATATCGTCAGCTTGTCCAAGGACAGGCTGACTTGGCACTTGTAAATTCTCATATTGTAGAACCGTCTGTTGTCAGTGTTCCTCTATTTAGCGAGCGGGTCGTTCTGCTGTGCAGCAAGGGACTGTACCCAGAAGGTGCTGTTCATCCATCACAATTAGACCGATCACTGTCAATATCAACGGGTTGGAGTCCGGATTTTCAAGCATGGTTTGAATATTGGTTTGGAAAAGCCCTATCCTCCTCATACCTGCGAATCAAAATTGGAAGTATGGTGGAGTATTTCGGGGCTTTGCAGGATTTCTGGATCGTTGTTCCAGAATCCAGTGCAGAGCATATTCAAAGAAACACAGGTGCGGATGTTCATCTGTTGGCTGATGCACCGCCGGATCGTATTTGCTATGCGCTGTATATGCACCACAAAGAAAGCAGCGCCAGAGATGATATGCTGTCAGCTATACGCGAGAGCTTGCAGACGATGCCAAAAATCAAACTTCTATGATGTATCATGTAATTATTTTATAGCATGTATTTGCAAAATAGTAAAATGCTGATTTTTTGATTATATATATAATATTTAAGTAATATTATATAGCTTACGTTCACATCATTTTCTTGTGCACATTACTCCCTTGTACTATTTCTCAATCTTTGCCTCCCATTTCACAGTAAAAAAGCATGCGGAGCTTTTCAGCAGAAAGCTCCGCATGCTTTTTTACATAAGTTCCAATTCGACTTTGTGTCACCACTAGTTCCAATAAATGGTACTTCAAAGAAGATGAACGCATAGGGCCACCCTAAAAATGAAAGTTACATAATAGCCCAATTTAATCGTCACTTGTGCCATCCCTCGCTGCACATCTTCGGTTCATAATATAACACATATTGTACTACTCCTTCTTAAACCTTTGGTTATTCTCCAGCAACTCATCAAAGGTCACCGGGCGGAATCCATTCACATCCACGCCTGCATTGAGGACATTATCCCGTGCGGCGAGCAGCGGCCAAAAGTCGGCAGTCTTGTCATTGTGGATATGCCCATGGATCATATAAGACCGCCGTGCGTGCTTCCATGACAGCAGAGGATAGTGGCACAGTGTCAGAGAGTGCTGCCCATCCGAAGTCTCTAGAAAGCTGTCCACACTTACAAAGTAACGCGCGTAGTCAAACTTCGTCATCCATGAACCGTCGTGATTGCCAACGATCAACCGCTTCTTTCCCTTGAGTCGCTGCAAAATCGTCTCCGCGTTTGTCGAGCGAAAAAACATATCTCCCAGAACATACACGGTATCATCGCCCTTCACCCGGGCATTCCAGTTGGCGATCATCGCCTCATCCATCTCATTAGCAGAAGAAAAAGGCCGGTCGCAGAAGCGGATCACATTTTCATGTCCGAAATGTGTATCCGCAGTAAAATAGATCATACATCTCCCTCCTTACGGTATTGAGGATTGTTTCGCACTGTCAAGTCCACAACACCCCTCAAAGCGCCCGCAGCAGAAATGCCATATACAGCGGCAGCGTCAATATCTGTCCCATGCGCCCGACATTGTAGTCGCCCAATTTAATGGCACTTTCCACATGATACTTCTCCGGATGCTTCAATATCGTTTTTGTGCTCTTGACATTTCCGGTGGCCGCTTTTACCTCCACAAGCGTACACTCGCCCTTGTAGCGGATCACAAAATCCACCTCCAGACCGGAATCCTTATGGAAGTAATAGAGCTTCCGCCCCATCTTGGTAAAAATATCTGCGATCAGATTCTCAAAGATAGCGCCCTTATAGCCATACAGGTTGCCTTGCAGAATGTCGTACTGCGTACCGTCCTCCAGCATGCTGACGAACAGGCCCATATCCCGCATATACACCTTGAAGGTATCCTCCTCGGCATTGCCGTCCAGCGGCAGCTCCGTAATGGAAAGGTTGTAGCAGCGGGCGATGATCCCCGCATCCTCGATCCATTGCAGGCTTCCGGCGTATTTGGCCGCGGTGGAGCCTTTTCGTACCACGGAATACTGGAATTTCTTGTTTTCCTTGGCCAGCTGACGCGGGATAGATTGGAAACACTCCTTGATACGGGATTTATCTTTCTTCTCCGCATATTTCACCATGTCGTCCTCATAAGAACGCACGATGTCCCGCTGGATGCGGAGCACTTCGTCCATCTGCTTGCTGTCCACGAAGGTCTGTACGGCATCCGGCATTCCACCCACGACCGTATATTGCAGCAGGAGCTGTCTCATACGGTTGTGCAGCGCTTCTGGCACCGGCGTTTCGGTGTCCAACGATTTTTGCAGCATAGCGATGACCGGTTCAGAGATACCGTTCGCCCACAGGAACTCCTCAAAATCCAACGGATACATGTCGATCACGGTCTCCGAACCGACAGGAATCGACTTTGGCTCTTTGCCATAGCCCTTCACGCCCAGCAGAGAGCCTGTGCCGATCACATCGTACCGGCCATCGATCCGGAAAAATTTCAAAGCCGTCCGCGCCTCGGGACAATCCTGGATCTCATCCAGCACCAAAACAGTCTCCCCTGCCTCAAAGACCGCTTCTTTGCCCAGCAGCGCCGAGAGCATCATGACAATGTTGTCAATCTCCAAAGACCCCGCAAAAACGGAAGCGTAATCCGGATTTTCAAAGAAATTGAGATAGACCACATGCCTATAGTTCTTTCTGGCAAACTCCAGAACAGAAAAAGTCTTGCCGCACTGCCTGCACCCCTTGATGATCAGCGGCTTGCGTCCGGGGGTATTCTTCCATTCGGTCAACCGGTCTTCAATTTTTCGTTTCAGCATTACGGCATCCTCCTTGTCAAGCTCTGGTTTTATCAGAGTATATCGCAAATGCGAAACTTTTTCAAGGGACTTTCTCTTTGTATAAGTAGTTTTTTCAAGCGACTTTTTATGACAAGATGCAGCTTTTTAACAATCAGTGCCTGTGAAAGCAATTCCATATCTATCAGCAATTCTAACATCCGCTATAATATTCCATGGCTTTACTTTTCCTGTTAAATATTCTACTATATAATCACAAAAGTAAAACAACACCAAACCAACAAAAATATAAGCATTCTTTAAGGAGGAATCTACCATGAAGAACATCAACACTTACATCCTGACCGCTATCGTCTCTCTCGTTCTGGTGGTCGCTACCTCTTTCCTGATGACCGCCGCTGATGAGCCTATCCGTCAGGCCGGTTACTACCTGCCCGTGGTGTTCGGCGTCGTGGCCGCTTGGGCCGCCGGTAAGGCTGGTCTGCTTGAGCTGGACTACGAGGAGCGCACCGCCCGCCGCAATGCTCACGCCGCCGCGTAAGGCAAATCAAACCGCCATCTGTTTTCTCTCTGAAATCTCTCATACAAAAGGACTGACACGCGAAAATGCGTGTCAGTCCTTTTTTGCTTTCTCGGCTTTGACATTGTTTCTTTCCGTTGACTTGTTGAAAGTTGTGTGATAGTTGTTTGTGCTACCAAAACGAAAAGGAGAAAGCACAGATGAAGAAGATCACACTACTGGCAGCCAGTGCACTGCTGCTCCTCACAGCCTGTGGACAGGTGGAAAGTGGCCCACCAGAGATTGCACCAGCAACCGTGGTACAGGGGGATGTCCAGCAGCCGCAATCAACACCTGACCCCACCATGACGGTGCAGGAGCCGGACACGGCATCGGGTGTGGTGCAGGAGCAGCCCCAAGAGAAAAAAGCTCAACAGACAGAAGCCGCTCCACCAGCCGCTGTCACCCCTGAGCCGGTCGAAGAACCTACGGAGGACATTCCCTCCGAGACAGTCCATGCCAAGACGGGCTATGTGGAACCTCAGCCTACACCAGAGCCGGAACTCACGCCCGAACCTGCAGCTCCCGCAGACCGGCAGGCGGCCATCGACGCGGCCAACGCCTACGCAGTGTTGCAGTACGGTGTAGTTACGGACAGAAGCCTGACGCTGGACAACAGCGCCTACCGTTTCCCCGCCGCAGTGCCGGTAGGTGCTTCGCAGGAGACGTTGGAGGCCAAGGCACGGGACATGGTGGACTTTACCTTCCGCCAGCTCATGATGCAGACGGGCCGGGACAGTGTGGCAGACGCCGGATTTCACTGTAATGTCTGCATTGTGGAGGATGGTGGGAGCCTACTGATCTACGTCCTCTACGACGGCTGAGGTGAGGCATGCAAGACCTGCTGAAATCTCTGTACCGCACCTACTGTGAACGGAAAGGCCAGTATGACCTCCCACAGGAAGCCGAAGATGCCTTCCAAAGCCTGGTCAAGCGCCTGTCTAAAGAGGGCAAGCACCTGTTGCTGATCGTCGAGGACGCCCACAACATGGTATCTGAACAAGTGGCAGAGCAAAGCTTCATCTGCGGCTTCCGGCTGGCAGCGCTGCTGGCAATGGAGCTTATGATGGATACAGAAGAATGATAAAACACCCGCCCTTCCGAAATAGTCGGAAGGGCGGGTATCTTTCTTATGACTTTTTCAACCAGTCAGAAAATGCTTCTATCGTAATGACCTTGTTGTCGCATTTCTTTTTCTGCTCTCTGGCCTGTTCACTCCAAGCGTAGAACTGACTGTCACTGATACGCCCCGACTTGATCCATGCGAAGCGGCGTTTGTACTCTCTGCGATACTCACAGAAAACAGCGTCGTCCTTGTGAGTACGACTGTACTGCCGAAAGGCTCCCACATCCTTGCAGGTGCGTCCCTTTTCATCAAACACCCTGTCGCAATACTCCGTGCTGGCATGACCGGTAACAGCAAAATACCTGCCGCAGTTCTTGCAGCGCCGCATCTTGATTCCTCGCGCAAGGCACTGGCGCACTTCATACTCGATCACGTCATTCATCGACTGTGCATACAGCACCTCGGTATAGTCATCGTTTCCCACCGCCTCATAACGCAACGTCAACGGTGTAAATTCAAAGCGTTCAAGCATACAGCCACTTTCTTCATAGCGCCGCAGCTTCCTGCTGATCGAGTCATCACCGCTCTCATCGCTGAGCACATCGTGGAACAGCTGCAAAAGCTGTTGCTGTGTGCGATGTACATTCGCTTTCAGCTGACACATCTTTCGGATGGGTATATACCGGGCACCCATATACTGTTGCTCTTTGGCCTGCCGTATCCACTCGTACCAGTTCAGCCGAAAACATTCGAAATAGATATGCTCCTTGGACAAACCAGACAGCAGTTCCCATACAACGTTCAGATCGCTCTCATCCTTTTCCAGACGCAGCTTCTGCAGCGCACTAAAGGCAGCATCAATCTTCTGTCGCCACGGATTCATGTCCAAATACAGGAATGACAACAACGTATCCGGAAAGGTATACACCATTTTTGAATTAACCCAACAAGACTCATTTGAAACATGATCTTTTATCTCAAAATATTCTTTCCCGCCCAACAGATACACTTTGAACCCTTTGAATCCCATAGTCACTCTCTCCCACAATAGACTAATTATAATTTTATTATTCAACCGTCTTGACGCATGTAGGCCAATATGGTAAAATGAGGCAAATCGAATTATGCCATTTTATTTCGTAATTAGTCTAACACTTGCTGTCGTATTTGTCAATCTTAAAAGGAGTCTCTATGAAAAACAACTTAAACCTGTTAAACCTGATCAACATGCGTGACGTTCCCATCGAACCTGTGCAGTGGCTGTGGTACCCTTACATACCTATCGGCAAGCTGACTATGGTGCAGGGTGATCCCGGTGATGGCAAGACCACGTTCGTCCTCGCGGTCATCGCCGCGCTGACAAAAGGAGAACCGCTGCCGGAGTGCAGCAGCATAACCGAACCCATGAATGTCATTTACCAGACCGCCGAGGATGGCCTGTCGGACACCATCAAGCCACGGCTGGTAAACACCGGCGCGGACTGTTCCCGTGTACTGGTCATTGACGAGAGCCACGGCGAGTTGTCTCTCTGCGATGAACGTCTGGAACAGGCCATCCGCGAGACGGGAGCGAAGCTTATTGTCCTCGATCCGTTACAAGCGTATCTGGGCAGCAAGGTGGACATGAATCGTGCCAACGAGGTACGGCCCGTCATGAAACGCATCGCGTCCGTTGCGAATCGTATGCAGTGCGCCGTCATTCTGGTTGGTCATATGAACAAGGCGCAGAACCAAAAGGCGGGCTACCGTAACCTCGGTTCCGTTGATTTCACCGCTGCCGCCAGAAGCGTTCTGGTGGTGGGGCGACTCAAAAGTGGTGATACCGTCCGCGTGGTAGCGCAGAGCAAAAGCAGTCTCGCGCCGGAGGGGTCGTCCATTGCATTCGATCTGCACCCCGAATACGGTTTCCAATGGCTCGGTGTCTGCGATGCCACCGTGGAGGATGTGCTGAATGGCTCCGGTCATGTGCAGACAAAAACCATGCAGATGGAGGATGCGCTCAAGCAGATGCTCACGCAGAGTGTCCCCGCCGAGGAGGTGCTGAGACACGCAAAGAGTCTTGGTATCTCTGAGCGGACGCTGAAGATCGCCAAGAAGCATCTGGGCGTTCTTTCAGAAAAACACGACGGACAATGGTACTGGTATCTGCCGGAGCAAGAGTGCAAGGGTGTAAGTATCTAGATACTTTGCATCCTTGCACTCTTCCCTCAGTGCCTCCCGCGTGACGGGAGTGACGGCAGTGACGGGAAAAAGTGATATAGGGGGTATGTGGAATTTCCCGTCACACCTGTCACAGCCGTCACGGAGGAAAATGTACGATTTTATTCCGATTTCACCTGGAGAACAAACGGCTTATTTCACCCCGAAAAATTGCGATTTTGGAGCAAAACAAGAGGAGAAAAAGGAAAATTCCCAGCCACACCGCACCTTGCGCCCACTGCCCGCCGTGTTGCCGCCTGTGGGCCGATTTGTGGCCTCGCAGGGTGGAGGTGGGGTACGGATACCACCCGGCCCATTTGGGGGCGTGTCGGGGAGCTTTTCGGTGCGCCGAAAAAGCAGCAGGAGAAAGGGGTGGCGTCGTGCGCACCCCCACCCCGGCCACTTCTGCCCACAGTGCGGGCAGTTGCGGGATTCCACCACCGGCGTTGTGGAGCGGCATTTTCGGCGGGCGGTGGGGTCGAAAACAGAAAAAGTCCCGCAGTTACGGAACAAACTGCGGGGTCACAGCTAAATTTTAAGGAGGAACATGAAAATGACAAACAACAAAGAAAAGTACGCTTTTTGGCTCACGCCGGAAGCGAAGAAAATGGTCGAAGCGGGCGTAGCTTTGGGCAACTGCGGCAGCCAGAGTGAGTTCGTAGAGAAGGCCGTTCGCTTCTATGATGGCTACCTGAAGGCGCAGAATGCCGGTGCGTTTCTGCCCCACGCGGTGGCTGACGTTCTGGAGGGGACGCTGGGTGTTTTTGCAAACCGCATGGCCAAGTTGCTGTTCAACCTGGCCGTCGAGCACAACATTACCAACCACTTGCTGGCCGCCGACGTGGACATGACCCGCGAGGATTACAACAAGATGCGCGGCAACAGCGTCCGCGAGATCAACAGTACACGGGGTACCATCTCGCTGAAGGATGTGATTCGGGAGGACAACTACTGATGGCCAGCATCAAGCAGCTCACCGAGCGTAAGTACAAAATCACCATCAGCAACGGCTACCGCAACGGTAAGAAGATCTGCAAATCGCAGACTATCCAAGTGCCAAAGTCTGTCGCTTCGCGGAGCATACGTCAGTACGTCATGCACGAGGCCGAGGAGTTGGAGCGCCGCTTCAAGTACGGCTTCAGTGAGGACGGCAGCACCGCCTTTCAGGACTACGCAGAGGGCTGGCTCTCCCGCCAGAGCAAATACGCACCCAGTACGCTGGCTTCCTATCGCCGACAACTGGAGGTGGTCTATCCCTACATCGGTGCTATCCCGTTGTGCAAACTGCGCCCACTGGCGATTGAAAATATGCTCACCCAACTCCGCAAACGGAAAAATCGTACTGGACAACCAATTCAAGAAACCACCGTCCAGCACTACCTGTCCGCCGTGTCCGCTGTACTCAGCGACGCAAAACGCAACGAGATCATCCAGAAGAATCCCGCCCGCATGATCGACCTGCCCGCGGCCTCACACGTCGGCCAGCACATTCCCACCGTCGAGGAGGCACAGCACCTGCTGCAAGCCCTTGCCAGAGAGCCGCGGCACTTCCGCGTGTTCTATCTGCTGGCCATGGCTACCGGCTGCCGCCGCGGTGAGCTGTGCGCCCTGCGCTGGTCGGACTTCTGTGCCAGCGGTAACGGATTCATCCTCACTGTCAGTCGCTCCCGCAGCATCGTTGCGGGCAAGGGTGTGGTGGAAGGCAGTACCAAAAACGGTCACAGTCGCCAGATCATTCTCTCCCCCGCCCTGCGTGGTGTGCTGCTCAGTTACCGCTGGCGGCTGGCGCAGGAGGCAGCAAGACACGGCAAAAAACTCAGTCCCTATCTGTTCGTCAACTCGGACGGGACTCTCATTCACCCCGACACATTCACAAAACGCCTGCGGAAGATCTACGCCGCCAACGGCTTCCCTGCTGAGTATCACCTGCACACTCTGCGTCACTTCTTCGTTTCCACGCTGCTGCACAGCGGCATCGACAAGCAGACGGTGGCGGAGCTGGCCGGTCACGGCGACACCGGTTTTCTGGAACGCACCTACTGCCATCCGGAGATGTCCCGCAAGCAGGAGGCCGCCGCGTCCATGCTCACCTCGCTGCGTCCCGGCAGCGGTATGATCTTCCCGCTGCAAAAGGTCGCCGGAAAATAATTCTTCTTTCTGCCTTTTGGGTATAGCTATTCTCCGTCTCTTGCAGTATGTTGTGTTGACAGCAGAAAGCGCAACAGTACACATATCCAGAGAGGAGAATGACCATGGCAAGTATTCGTAAGCGCGGTAATAGCTATCTCATCGTGGTCTCCATGGGCTACGACTACAACGGCAACCGCATCAAGTCCCAGCAGAAAACCGTCCGCCCTCCGGAGGAATTGACGCCCAAGCAGACGGAAAAGTGGCTCAACGAGCAGGCCATCCTGTTCGAGCGCTCCTGTAAGGATGATCCGCAACCGAAGAAAAATCTCACCCTCGCCCAGTACACCGAGCTGTGGCTGCGGGACATCGCTCCTGGTAAACTGGCCAAGTCCACACTGCACCGCGATAGGCAGGACTTGGAACGGTTTCTCCCCGTACTGGGTCACTACAAGCTCACCGACCTGCGGCCCGAGCACTTCCGAAAACTCTATGCCAACCTGCGTCAGACAAAGAGCGACGCAACAGGAAAGCCACTCTCCGAAAGCACCGTTGAGGGCGTACACGCGACACTGTGCAGCATCCTCTCCGACGCCGTGGAGGGTGGCTTTCTCACGCATAACCCGGCATGGCGCACCTACCGCTACGCGGGCAAGAAAACAAAGAAAAAGATTGCCGACGAGGAAACGGCACAGAAGATCATCTCCGCGCTGGAAAACGAGAGTATCAAGTACGAGACGTACTTCAAGCTCATCATCGCCACAGGGATGCGGCGGGGCGAGTGCTGCGCCCTGCAATGGCGGGACATCGACTGGGAACAGCGCTCCATCCACATCTGCCGCAACGCCGTGAAAATCACCGGCGACGAGATATTCGTAAAAGAACCCAAGACCCGCTCCGGCGACCGATACGTCTACTTCTCCGCCGAGATGGAATCGCTCCTGCGGGAGTACCAGCGTGAATGCCAGTACATCACCCAGACCTACGATGAAAGAAAACTGACTGCCGATGACTTCCTGTTCCGTCGGCAGGGCACACGCCTGCCCATGACGCCCACCACCTTCACATGGCGGTTCAAGTGCATCCTGAAAAAGAACGGTCTGCCGGAGCAGCTCAATGTCCACAGCCTGCGCCACACCGCTGCCAGCCTGATGATTGCGGGCGGCGCGGATGTGGCAACGGTAGCGGGCATCCTCGGCCACAGCCAGCCCTCCACCACGCTAGACATCTACACTCACGCCTTTGACAAAAACAAGAAAGCCGCCAGCGCGGAGCTGCAAGGAATGCTGGAGATATGAAAAATTTCTCTGATAAAAGTCTGCTGTCGGACATACCTCAAGCTCGTGTGTTCCTCGGTCTTGGCAAGGATCTCCTCAACCATTTTATCTAATGGGCCTCTGACTTAATGGCCTTTAGTAGGATTCGATAACACCAGCCCGTTCATTCCAAGTAATGATTTCATCTCGTTGATTGCGGTGTGTCAGAGATTATGCTTCAGCGCAAAACCTTCAGCAGGCACAGTGCACACTTGCGCTGTAACCCTCTCATTTTCCGGGCTTGCAAAATCACTGTAAGTAAATTACAATGTATTTAAATTTACATGATATTACCACCAATTGGAGGTTTTCACGTGAATATAACACAACTAATGCAGTATATCTCACCCGAGTTGATTTGTCAGGTAGTCTATCCTCAAAATATTGATTACCTTGATATTCGCCTGCTCTGCGGTGCGGAAACCGAGTTTATTAACAATTGTATCTATCTTGGCAGTCTGGCAAATATTTCCGCAAGCCTCTATCAGGATAAATATGTTGGAATAATTACTACGGACAGCATTGACGAAATCGCCGCTCGGTTGGACTGTATTCGCCTGTCCGGCAAGGTCAATATGCTGGCGCTGTTTGAAAAGCTGAAAGAATTATTGTATAACCGCAATATTGCTGATCTTATGAGTATGCTGAGCAGCATTTTTTCCAGCACCAATCTGAATCATATCGTGACACAGACATCTCGCATCATGAACAACCCTGTTGTCTTATTTGATTACAACAGCCAGCTTTTGGCCGCCTGCTGTGAACAACCTATTGACGATCCTGATATTGAACAGCTACTTGAGAAAGGCTATCTGCCGTCTCAATATGTCAAGGAAATGCGGAAATTGGACACTGCCAAGCAGCTGCTGTGCAGCAGTACGCCGATGTTATTTTTGGCAGATGGTGTGAACACAACGCACCATCGGCTACTCGGCATGATTCGAGTGAATCAACGGACGCAGGCTACGATTTCGGTGTTGGAGTATAACCGCAAGCTGACAATCGGTGACAGCAACATTCTGGGTAATATCTGCGGTATTCTTTCTCAGGCAGTTGAAAGCCGGAGCAAGGGAAGAAATCATGCAACACTAATGAGCCTTCAGTACGAAAACCGCTTGCAGGCACTTTTGGACGGTGAGAGCTACGACCTATCTTGGGTACCGAGCTGGCTTGCCCATATCCGCTGGGAAAGGTATCAAAAATTTCGTGTCGTATCTATTCACGCAGCGGACAATCTGCGTAATACAGCACAGAGACATGAACTCATAGAAAGGCTTCGTCTGTCCTTTCCACATCGCTGTGTTTTTCTGGACAGAGATGGTCTACTGATCTTGATCAACCCTGAATATCCTACTGTATTTCAGCAATTTATTGAGGCGTTGGATGAAGTGTTACCTGAGTACAATGTAACTGGTGGTATTAGCAAACGATTCTCCAATATTAAGGAACTAGCCGAACATCGTCAGCAGGCAGATGATGCCATACGCATTCAAGCACTGCTCGGTGGATCAAATTCCACTTGTCTGTTTGATGATCAAATTTCCTATGAATTATTACTAACAGCGCGAAGCAACCACACGCTGAAGCGGTATGATGATGAGCGACTACATATGTTGCGGGAATACGACAGGCATCACGGCACAGATTATTACACAACACTGTATGCCTATCTTCAATGCGCTTGCAATCGTACGAAGGCAGCCCAGCACCTGTTTATCAGCAGAAATACTATGGATTATCGCATAAACAAAATCCGCGAACTCTTGTCGTTAAATGATAATGACGGCGAAGAGTGTCTGCGGCTGCAACTTGCATTTAAAGCGTATGAAATCGAGCAACGCCTCTCAAAATAAAATATTCAAAGGCTGAAACCTCGTGATATGCTCCCTCTATGAGAGACAGTGAAATAAAACACTGTCAATCATGGAGGGAGCATATCAAATCGTGTTTCAGTCTTTTCTTTTACACTATTTCTTCCATTTTCCACAGAAAAGGGCAGAGTCTCTCCTCTTACAATATTGGTGATAATATGGAAATTGTAAGAAATTTTTGGTCTTTTTCTTGGTGCTTTATCTAACAACATTTGTTAAAATATAGTCAGTCCAGGACAAAAGTCAAACTACCAATTGGTAAAAATGCACAAATTCAATAAGCGCATGTTCAGTAGAAGTCCTCTTCAACATTGCACACAGCTCTTGGCTGATGCAGGATCCTGTCTCCTTTTCCCGTATCAGTCACATAAGATTCGCCCGTATCAGTAGCGATACTCTCAAGTTGTTGAAAGAGGACGCAACATTACTACATCAAAACGATGGAGGAGAAAATATGTCTGACGTTATCAGGAGGGATGACCTTGTAATGGGTCCCCGCGAGAAAGCCATTGCAGCCGTAGAAGCTGGCGACAAAGAAGAAGCGCTGAAGCAGATTGAGGCGCTGCATATGCTCTTTAAGCCTTTGCATGACCGTTACTGTGAGTGGATTAACTATCTGTTCACCTACATCGCTGAGAACCTAGGCGAGGAACATGTGGGGATTGCAATGAAAGGTACCTTCGACGCGGTGTACGGCAAGCTCTTTGCTGCAGGCGGTAAGATGCCCAAGCGTACTCCGGAACAGATGATTTCCGGTATGGCGCAGGGTCATCTTGTCCATCACAGCGATATCTACGTAGAAGAAGACGATGAGAAATATGTACTGTATGTGAAACACTGTGGAAGTGGCAGCACGGTGCAGAAGAACTACACCGATAAGGGTCGCACCAGCAAGGGCTATCCCTGGTCTGCTGACACTAAAGGTATGTGCTATTACTGTTGTCATGAGCCTTGCTGGATGGGCGGTGGCTTTACCGACAAGGAATATATGACCTACGCTAATCAGTACGACGAAAACGGTGAGCCTACTGGTCTGTGTTGCACCTATGTCGTCAAAAAAGATCAGGACTAAGCAATGTTATCGAAATAAAGGAGAAATCCACATGAGCAAATATGAAAAATTGTTGTCCCCCGGCAAAATTGCCAATATGACCATCCGCAATCGCATTGTGTTGCCCGCTATGGGGACTGGCTCCAATGACAACGACGAGGATGGTATGTTGTGCGCACTGAATGACAAGACCATTGAATACTATGCCGAACGTGCCAAGTATTGCGGTATCGTGTTTATCCAGGCCTGTACTATTCTGTACGAATGCCGCGGTATCGGCAACATCATGATCCATGATGACCGCTTTATCCCTAAACTCAAGCAGTTATCCTCTGCAATTCAGGCCAACGGTGCAAAAGCCGTTCTGCAGATTAACCATCACGGCACCATTCTCAGCAAGCGCAGTATGCATCTCCCAAACAAAGAGGCCGTCAAGAATCTGTCCCCCACAGCAATGCGGTTCCCCGAAAACGATGTCATGTCTTTGGAAATGACCCAGGCGGATATTGACCGCGTTGTCGCCGGCTTTGCCGAAGCTGCCCGCCGTGTAAAAGACGCCGGTTTTGATGCCGTTGAGATTCACGGTGCCCACGGCTACCTGATTGGCCAGTTCCGCTCTGCCATGACCAATAAGCGTACCGATAAGTATGGCGGTAGTGTGGAGAACCGCGCCCGCTTCGGATGTGAGGTCATTCGCGCCGTCCGAAAGAAGGTCGGCCCCGACTATCCTGTTCTGATGCGTATGAGCGGCACCTCCTGGTCCGAGGGAGCCATCAGCGTGGAGGACTCTGTCATTCAGGCGCCCCTGTTCGTGGAAGCCGGCTTAGATGCAGTGGATGTCTCCTGCGGTTCTCTGGAATCTTACCACTATATTCTGCCGCCTTACATGGTTCCCGCCGGCTTCAATCTTGATGCCGCCGCCGCCATCAAGAAAGCTGTCAATGTGCCCGTCATCGCTGTCGGTCGTCTCGGAACGGATTTCGAGTTGGCAGAGAAGGCGCTAGAAGATGGCAAGGCCGACTTTATCGCCATGGGCCGCAGCCTGATTGCAGACCCTGAAATCCCTAAGAAGCTGGCTGAGGGGCGCGAAGATGATATTGTCCGCTGCATTTCCTGCAACAAGTGCATTTCCAGCGCAGTCATGAGCAAGTACGACGGCATGGCCTGCACCGTGAATCCGCACTGTATGAGAGAGCGTAAGCTAGAAAATATCAAGGCCACTGATAGCCCGAAGAAGGTCATGATCATCGGCGGTGGCCCTGCCGGTATGGAAGCGGCCAAGGTCCTGGCAGAGCGCGGGCACAAGGTCACACTCTGCGAAAAGACCGATAAACTGGGCGGCCAGTGGAATGTTGTCGCCACCGAGAAGAATCAGTACGCGTATTATGATGTGATCAACCGTATCACGCGCGATATGGAAAAAGCAGGTGTAGAAATCAAGTACAACTGCAATGTGACGGCAGAGGATGTAATCAAGGCCGCGCCCGACAAGGTCATCATGGCAACGGGCGCTTTCCCCCGCACACTGCGTGTCCCCGGATATGACAAAAAGCATGTGGTACAGGCCAATGACGTTATCATGGGCAAAGCAGAGGTTGGCGAACGTGTCGCCGTCATCGGCGGTGGTGCCACCGGCATGGAGCTGTCCGTCGAACTGGCAGAGAAAGGTAAGAAGGTCGTTTTGGTCGAGGCCCTTCCGGCTCTTGGTGGTCCCATGGTCATTTATAACTACAAGCACTTGTTCAGCAGTCTGATTGAAAACGGCGTCGTGATGCTCACTGATTGTCCTTTGTGGGAGATCGCTGACCACGGTATTTATGTACGCGCTAATAACAAGCTGGATATGGATCTACTCTATGTCAAGGCCGACAGTGTCGTGATGGCGGTCGGCGTCATTCCTGACAACAAGCTGGCTGATGAGCTGAAGGAAAAGGGGATCGCAGTGGATATGATCGGTGACTGCGGCGGTCCGGAGAAATCTCTGCTGGAGGCCATTCGCGAGGGCTTTGATCTTGGCATCAGCTTCTGACCACAAAAATATATTACCGAATGACAAAATGGAGGTAAGAATATGAATCGTCTGGAAGGTAAAGTTGCGGTCATCACCGGCTGCTCCCACGGTATGGGTCTGCGTGCTGCACAACTGTTTGCTGACGAGGGTGCAAAGGTTCTGGCTACCAGCTGGAACATGGAAAATTTGGAAAAGAATCTGGCAGGCTACAGCGAGAACATTGTTTTGTTCCAATTGGATGTACGCGAAGAGGATCAGTGGGCCTCCGCTGCTGCTAAGGCCGAGGAACTTTGGGGCAAAATCGACATTCTGGTCAATAACGCAGGTCTTTCTGCTAAGTGTGATTTGTTGAAGGAAACGTTGGAAGGCTGGGAGGCCGGTCTGCGCATGAATCTGACTTCACAGTTCCTAGGCATCAAGACCGTCATCCCCTACATGCAGAAGAATGGAAAGGGCTCTATTATCAACTGCTCCTCCCTGACGGCCCTCAAGGGCTCCATGGATGCTGGCGCACCTGCATATTGCTCGGCAAAAGCCGGTCTGCGTGCTCTTACCAGACATGTTGCCTATAACTTTGCCAAAGATAATATCCGTTGCAATATCGTATATCCCGGCTCCGTATATACCAACGCGGTAGCCAAATACGGTGTTTCCTTCGAACAGATGGCGGCAAGCCCCTTTGCAACCAAATTCCATCCGTTGCCCCCTTATCTAGGTGAGGCAGATGATATGGCGTACGCTTATCTGTATTTGGCCAGCGACGAAGCCAAGTGGATCACCGGTGTTGATTTTCCTGTGGATGGCGGTGCAAACATCTGCTAATGCTTTTACTGCTTCCCATTCTATTTTGTTGGGGGCGCGGGCATATCACTCGCGCCCCCAATATATGCACAGGACTTTCTACCCTTTACGGACGTGGCTTTTACAGCCTTTACCCATTTGGGGTTAGCAATTATGACCCGAATACCACACTTTTCAAGGATGTTGAATACCGGAACCCAATATTTCCCGGTGGATTCCATGCAGACATCCAAACAGTTGTGTTCGAGCAACCAGTCTGCAAAACGATTCAAGTCTGAATTGAAGGTACTAAATCGTTTTTTCTGATAGTGGGGCTGCAAGCTGTCTGCGGGTGTGGTGATGATGGTAGCAACCACGAATGTTTTGTGAACATCTACACCGCAGCAGGTTGGAAATACGACTTTCACAACACGACCTCATCCGTAATAATAGCGAGGAGTCTTGCAAACAAAAGTCAATAGCTGGAACGAAAAAAGTCCCGCAAATTTTACAAGAAAGGCGGCCGTTTGTCTGCATACTTTCATCCCTATTTGTGCGGACGCAAAGCGGCCGAATGGTTGATTATGATGAATAATCCCTTTTTAAGCGCTCCCAAGCATAAAAAGGCTCTTACACTGATTGGCCTTTACCTCGGCATTGTAGCATCACTCTTGAATTCCTCTAGCACTTCTGTCATTTTACCTATTGCAGCCATGGAAATCGGCGGTCAGGATATTTATCCTCTCGTTAATGTTATCGGCAATCTACTGATCTGTGCCATGCCGGTATACGGTTTCTTCTGTGCTAAAAATCCCGGCTATAAGCGCCCCCTCATCTGTATCTCTTTTGTAGTTGGTGCCGTCGTTTTATTTACGCGTGCTATTGCGCAAAGTATGCTGCTGATCGTCGGCATGACATTCTTTTATAGCCTTTTCAGCGCCGCTATTTATGTGGTTGGTTTCTCTATGATCCGCGACCTGTATGAAGGGAAAGAGGCGGGATTCTATCTGGGGCTGGTCGGAACTTTCATGAGCGTCGGTATGCTGTTGGGTCCCGTGATCAATGGTGCCCTGATCGACCTTCTGGGATGGCGCGCGATTTGCCATATTATCTGGATCCTAATGATGATTGCCTGTGGTTTCCTCTTCTTCGGCGTCAACGTAAAGCCTGCTGAGGCCAAGCACCTTGGCAACCCCAGCATGAAGTTCGACTTCCTCGGCGCTGTATTTCTTGTGCTCTTCCTGATAGGTCTGTTGCTGCCGCTTTCTTTCGGAAAGAACTACATCCCCTATGGAACACCGCTTAACTATGCGCTGCTGGGGCTGGCACTTGTCAGTTTGATTGTTTTGGTCTGTGACTTCAGGAAAAAGAAGGGCGATGCCATTATCCCTACTACGGTATTGAAGAACCGAAACGTGCTAATCCTTAGCTGTTCTTCCTTTTTCCTGACCTTTTCCTCAATGGCGATTTTCTTCTTTCTTTCGTCTTACATCATTTATGTAATGGGTGGTAGTGCATTAGAAGCATCTCTGACTGCTGCCGCAATGAATGTGCTTGGCCTTATCATTGGGCCAGTTTTCGGTCGAAGCATCGCAAAAACTGGAAATGCTCGAAATTTGTTGGTTATCGGCACAATCGTTCGTATTGCTATTACCATTGCTTTTATTGTTTTGCTCAGTCCCACCACTCCTCTTTGGGTGCTTGTAGTTCTGATGTTGCTGGCGGGTTTCTATAACAGCCAGCAGTCTGTCACCTTCTCCACGGCGCCCCAGATCCAGATCCCCGCAGAGTTGCGTGCGCAGGGTAACTCCGTGATTCAGTTCTCTCAGAACCTTGGTTCATCCGCCGGCATGCTGGTTTATACCATGATCATCGGAATGGGCCTTGAAGCCGGATTCCCCATTGCACTGTGGGTCGCTGTTGCGGCAGCGGTACTTGTGCTGGCGATTTCTTTCTTCCTTCAGCCTCTCCCAGAAACTATTGAAGGAAAGTAATTGACAAGTCCTCTCTTATTTTTTCCAATGCATAGCGTGAGACATACTCCGAGTTTATCTTCGTCATTGCCGCCGGTGATAAAACTACAACGTAGTCTGTAAGTTTGACACCGCAGAAAAGAACCCCCCGCAGTCTGCTAATGCAGATTGCGGGGGGTGGTACGCCTGACTGGATTCGAACCAGCGGCCTTTAGAGTCGGAGTCTAACGCTCTATCCATCTGAGCTACAGGCGCATATTTGATTGTTCTCTGCGGGAATAGTAGTCAAATAGTAGTCAACGACTACGCATTTTTTCTCTGCGCTTCCCGCAAACGCAGTTGCCGCAACGGTTTGCGCCATATCTCAAGAGGAGACACCTGAAACGTCGGAGTCTGTCACTCTATCCAGCTGAGCTACGGGCGCGTATGCAATTACGCCGTTTCTCAAACGGCTTATCTATTATACCAACTTCCTCCTCCGTTGTAAAGAAAAATTTTTTCAAAAAAGATTGTTAAAAAAGTTGACAACTACCGCATCTTGCGCTAAAATAACTTATAAATTTTTTCAACCCCAAAGGATGGTATATATGAAAAAGCAAAAAATCTCTGACGCTGTGATCCACCGCCTTCCCCGTTACTACCGCTATCTGGACGATTTGTACAACAAGGGCGTGGTGCGCATCTCCTCCCACTCGCTGGGCGACAAGATGGACATCACCGCTTCGCAGATCCGGCAGGATCTGAGTTGCTTCGGCGAGTTCGGGCAGCAGGGATACGGCTATAATGTGGCGGAGCTTCGCGCAGAGATCGGCCATATTCTGGGCATCTACAACGACCACAAGCTGATCATCATCGGTGCCGGCCATCTGGGTCATGCGCTGCTGCAAAACTTCGACTTTGCCAAGGTGGGCTTCCATCTGGACTCCGCGTTCGACGTCTCCTCCGCCCTGATCGGCGACGAGATCAACGGCGTGACCGTGCGCTCCATGGACGAGCTGGACGACTACGTAGCGCAGCATCACCCCACCGTGGCGGTGCTGACGGTGCCGCAGCACGTGGCGCAGCCGCTGGCTGACCGACTGGTGGCGCTGGGCATCCGGGGCTTCTGGAACTTCACCAATGTGGAGATCTCCGTGCCGGAGGACGTGTATTCCGAGGATATCCATTTCGTGGACACCCTGCTGACTCTCAGCTACCACATCTCCCGCAGCAATCAGGAGTAAATCTTTTTCGCCGCCCCTCTCACACTTTGCCGCGCCTCACATACTATGGAATGAGGCTTCTCCACGGAGCCAGAAATTTCATAGGAGGTTACGCTATGTGTAATCAGAACTCTTGCTTTGGCGGCAGCAGCTGCTGCTGGATCATCATCGCCATCATCCTGCTGTTCC